>ENA-OUQM01001729-OUQM01001729.1-human-gut-metagenome-genome-assembly--contig:-NODE-1729-length-10973-cov-53.803902_pt1 | contig 10973 bp, 11 predicted proteins | sample MGYA00237949_ERZ548830 | MGnify/ENA primary metagenome ERZ548830 (study PRJEB26490, sample SAMN05194706) | human gut metagenome | biome: terrestrial biome; feature: human-associated habitat...
GATTTTCCAGCCTTGATAACAATAAAATATTTCCAACAAGACCTGAAAGCCTTTGAGTATTAAACAGGATTTTTTCTACATACCCCTCCTGCTCCTGTGACAGCTCATCTCCCTGGAGCAGCATCGTATAGCCTTCAATTGCATTGATTGGTGTCTTGAATTCATGGGAAACATTGGATACAAAATCCATTTGCAACATCTCTGTTGCACGAAGCTCTTTTGTCATGACATTAAAGCTCTGATAGGATTCTCCAATCTCGGCTATGCGGCTGTTTGTTTCCAGATGCTGTTCAAAATCTCCCTGGGAAACTGCTTTCATTGCTTTACTGAGCCTGGTAATCGGCTCCAGCAGCCTTGCATTGATAAATGATGTAATAAGTCCTGCTATCAATGTATTAAAAATCAAAAGCCAGCCAAGTCCCGGTATTTTCCCGGGCAAATCCAAAAAATGATTCAAAAACGCAAACAACAGGGCTGATATCAGCATAGAAAATGCAAGTGCCAGCCATATTGCACCGGTCAGACATGAGCGGATACGCAATTCTTTTTTCTTTTTATACTCCATTATTTTTTCACCACCTTGTATCCCAGACCACGCATTGTTACAATTTCGAAATCCGGATTTTCCTTAAAACGCTCCCTGATTCTTCCTATATGTACCTCTATCGTATGTGGGTCTGCCTCCGTCTCATATCCCCATACCTCATCCATTAGCTGCTGCTTCGTAAATGTCCTGCCCGGTGAAGCTGCCAGCTTGTATAAAAGCAGAAATTCTTTTTTTGGCAGGACAAGCGCTTCATCACCGGTCACAACTGTCATTGCATCATAATCAAGCTCGGTTGAGCCAATCACAATTTTGTGTTCGTTCAGTATCTGTGCACGACGAAGCAGTGCCCCTACCCTTAAAACCATTTCATTGACATTTACAGGTTTTACCATATAGTCGTCACTTCCCGAAAGAAAGCCCTGACGCATATCATCGAAGCTGCTTTTTGCAGTAATCATAAGCACCGGTATCTGATATCCCGCCGAACGAAGCTCCGACACAAGTTCATATCCATCCATAACCGGCATCATTATATCGGAAATGATTAAATCAATATATTCTCTGTCCAATACCTCCAGTGCCTGTGCTCCATCCGACGCACTTTTGACCTGATATCCGCTCTTTTCAAGCACCTTTTGGAATAACAGACTTAATTCCTTATCATCTTCTACAATTAATATCTTAAACACGCTTTATGTTCTCCTTTAATCAAAACAAATCCCTTGCCCATCCAAGCAGATGCTGTACCAGAAACACCTTTCTTTTACGTTTTTCTGTTAATTCAATCGGCTTTACATGATACGGATCATAATATGTTCCGTCGTCTAATACCTGTCTGGACACGCTCTCATACTCCATCATGCCATCCTCCAGCTGTTTATTAATCTCTTTACTGCGTATTACAAGCATCAGCTCTGTATCCAGATAAGTACTTCTCATGTCCATATTGAATGAACCTATTACTGACAGATCATCGTCAATCAGAATACTTTTTCCATGATACGAATAACCGCCTTCATATTCCCAGATATCAATTCCTGTTTCTAAAATTCTGTTTCTGTTTTTGGCATAATCAGCAGCTCCAAATGGATTTCCGTTATTTGCAACAGAATTTGTCATAATAGAAAAGTCCGGAACCTTCTGTGCAATTTCCTCCCATGTATTATACATCATATCATTGCAAATAATATATGGTGTATGAATTTTTACGCGTTCCTTTGCATTTTTCATTAATTCTCCCAGCTGATACCATACCACCGGTTCCTTAGCTTGGGTGTGGATTGGGTTTGATAACAATGTAATCTTTTCTGTTTCAAAGGTTTCATCCGCATAATCTGTATCACAAATTTTTTCCTTATTAACTTCAAAATATTGCTGATACCCTTCCTGCAGCTCTAAAACTGCTTTCTTTACAGATTGTCTGTCAGCTAATTTTTTACTGTTATGAAAATACCGACAGTCCTCCTGTTCCCATATTGTTTCAAAATAATTCCAAAGCTGATTGACCGAATTATCTTTCTGTGGCTCATCGCAGACAACTAACACATCCCGGTCAAAATTTTTATGCCCCGGAAAATCACCCAAAAAATAATTATATGTGTTTCTTCCGCCAAGAATATATATTTTACCATCTGCAATCAGATATTTATCATGCATTCTTCCCATTGTCTTCCATGGCTTAAGCGGATTTGCTTTATTGTACAGCTTAATCTCAACATTCTCATGCGAAGATAATCCATAAAAATATGGATTACCCTCCATATCAATCCAGCTCTCCATTCCATCTACCAATATGCGGACATGTACGCCTCTGTCTGCCGCATCATGCAGTGCTCCTAAAATCAATTTTCCGCTTTCGTCTGATTTAAATGCAAATGTAGAAAGGATTATTTCATCCTTTGCATTTTGGATTAATCTAACTCTTTCTAAAAGAGCCTGCGAATTTTTTTCAATGATTACTGCTCTTTCCGTATTCTCTCTCCCCGCCACACTCATAATATTTTGTGTTTCCTTTATAGTAGCATCAGACACCGCCGGCTGTTTTTTATATGTGATGCAGATTCCGATTAACTCATAAAAAGCCACACATAAAAAAACTGCCAGTATAGCAAAAATAATTTTACATATTTTATGCCTTTTCATTGTACATCACCTGATTCCTTGTATTTTATACTCATACAATACAATGTCAATCTCAATTTTACCTCAACAGAATTGATTTTATGCAAAAACTACTTCCCTTATACCAAAAGAAGACGGGTAAAACCCCGTCTTCCTATAGATAATCCGTATAATATTTTTAAAGCACAATTACGGCAGCGTCAAGCCCGTCTACTTTTCCGTCAAATGCGCTATCTGTAAGCAGATTATATTTCTTGGCATACTCATTAAATTCCTTTACACTGCTGCCGCAATTGAAAAGCATTGCGATTGTTTCTTCGCCGTTTTTTCTGATCATAACAATCGTATCATCATCGTCATTTGTGATTGTCTCAATCATTTCGCCCTCTACAATGCATGCATGTGTTTTTCTAACCTGCATGAGCTTCTTATACCAATTATACATCTCCTTGTCCTGATATTCTTCATCCCAGTACATGCCTCGTCTGCAGTCCGGATCGTTTGCTCCCGGCATGGCATACTCATCGCCATAGTAAACCATAGGCATTCCCGGCAGTAACAGCTGAAAGGCTGCTGCGAGATGCTGTTTTTTCTTATTATCGTTGCACAGATGTAGAAATCTTGCTGTATCATGGCTGTCAATCAGGTTCCACATCAGAGGATAGCACTTTTTGTTTAAGCGTCCCTTCAGATATCCCAGATTCTGTACAAACTGACTGACATTTATCTTTTCATCTGCAAGCAGGTCTATCAGATTCAGGTAGAATGGATAGTTCATTACAGTATCCCACTCATCTCCCTCGAGGAAGTCGCCTGCGTAGTGCCATATCTCACCAATTATCAGCATATCCTTCTTTACAGCCTTGATTGCCTTTCTGAAATTCTTCCAGAAGAAATGACTGATTTCGTCTCCTACATCCAGTCTCCATCCGTCAATATCACATTCCTTAATCCAGTAGCAGGCAACATCAGTGATGTATTTCTCCACCTCAGGATTTTTCAGATTAAGCTTTGGCATTCCACCGTAGTAGCCGAAGCATTTGAAGTTTGGAATCTCTCCCCATTCACTCTTAGGCGGCAGCTCGTCGATAAAATACCAGTCCAGATATTTTGATTTCTCGCCCTTTTCCAGTATATCCTGAAATGCAAAAAATTCTCTTCCTGAGTGGTTGTATACCGCATCCAGCACTACCTTCATGCCACGCTCATGAGATTTTTGTACGAGCTCCTTTAAATCCTCTGTTGTTCCAAATGATGGATCAACCTGATAATAATCAATGGTATCATACTTATGGCACGAATTTGATTTAAAGATTGGTGTCAGATACACCACATCGATTCCCAAATCTTTAATATAATCCAGATGCTCTATGATACCTCTGAGATTGCCATGCAAATCATCCATAGGCGTAATCGGCGCCTTATACCACAGCTTTTTGTCCACCGGCTGTGTTGCGGCAAAGCGCGACGGAAAAATCTGATACACTACCTTGTTGGCTGCCCACTGTGGCACCTCAAACATCTCTTCCTCTCTGAGATTCTGCGGGCAGTCAAACATTCTGTCCCTGTTTGTAATGCACTCCTTATCGAACTCATAATTGCCGTAATATACCTTTTCACCCTGCATGTCTGTAAATTCAAAAAAGTATCTCAGACATATCAGATGCATCTGAAGCTGTGCTTCATAATAATCGTGAAACTGCGAGGTGGCTACCTTCTTCATAGGAAGTGTCATTCGCGTATCCTTGCGCTCCATTGGTATATACTTGTCCTCATAGTGAAGGATTACCTCCTTCATATCATCCTTTTTTACCTGCACGCGTATCACAAACAAATCCTTATCTATCGCATAGCAGAATCTTTTATCCATGTCATGAAAAATTGCTGAGTATTCCATAAAATGCCCCTTTACTTACGTATTTCGTTATTTTGTATTTTAACGCACTATCTCAAACAATTCTATCATTATATCCATGACATTTTTACACTATTTCTACTTTATGTGTAACTTTAACTTAATTACATTTTATTTTTTTGACTTTATTCTCCAAAACACTGCGTTCATTATATCACTGCACACTCAGATAGCTTGTCACACAGTAAAGTGTCTGTCCGTTATATTCCACGCGCGACCAGCCAAACTCCTCATTGATTCCGGTTCTGGTGACTGTTTCCCCATTTTTTATCGTTGCGATGACTGTAGCATCCGGATTTGTGACACTTGGAAGTGCACGCAGATTAACCTCTATTTTTGCAGTGACAGTATCATTACAATCCTTGAACTTTGTCTTCAGTCCGTCTCCGCTGCCACTTCCGTCCTGTCCGGGAACTACATAGTTCATATCTGTTGTGAGGTAGCTTGAAATGGCATAATACGTCTGTCCGTTATATTCGATACGTGACCATCCACTGTCACTGACCCCTGTTCTTGTTGCCGTATCACCGTTATTGAGCGTTGCCTTAATTGTGCTGTCATTGCCCTGACTTGGAATATCCCTCAGATTGACGCTTTCCTTGGCAGTTACGGTCTCATTTACATCCGAAAACTTCATATTTGCTTCCGGATCAGCTGTTGCATTGTCAGCCGCATCCCCATTTTTTGCAGACTCTGTTTCATCAAAACCAAAGTATGCCACATTCAAATCTACCGGCTTATCAATCCCTGACACCTTTCCCTTATTGGTATACTGCCACATGGCATGTGTGCCCTCATAAGATGACTTTGGTGTTTCCGGATAAGCCGTGTCCGGATATTGTGACACCCAGATTTTGTACCTGCTCTCAAGTGTTTTAGTATCCCACTGGCTGTTTGCCGACAACTCATTCATTGCAGCGTAAAACATAGGTGTATATCCTTTATTATATATTTCCTGCAAAAATGCCTCAGCTACTTTGGTGCGTGCCTCTGATGACATGCCATACTGTCTGCTGGCTGAGTCAGTGAAGCCCTCGCAGTCAAATGCCACCGGATATGTAATCTGATATTTTGAGATGTAGTCTGCTACCCAGTCTGCCTCCTCAATGGCTTCTGTTTCATTTACTGCTGATGAAAAGAAATATACTCCGACCTTTATGCCATTTTTCTGTGCCTCCTGCATGTTGTATCTTGCATTTGTATCAACACACATCTCGCCTGTTTTCTGGGTTCTGTAGCCCACACGTATCATTGCAAAATCAATTCCACTTGCGGCAACCTTGTCCCACTTTATGGTGCCCTGATATTTAGATACATCAATTCCGAAGGTCAGATTACTGTTTTCCGCAACAGAGCTTGCAGACAGTATCTGTGTCTCATCCGCAGAAGCCCCATCATCAGATGTCACACTCATTGAGCCGGCATTGTCTCCCGTATGCTGCGGGTCTTCCTTGTCTGAACTATCCTCTGTGGCTGTTTCCGTCATCTGTGACGAGCCCTTAGCCTCGTTTTTTGCTGACTTAATCACAAAAAATGTGGCAACTGCAGCCAGCGCAGCTACTATCGCAACAATTATAAATATTGCTATTATCCTTCTTTTATCGTTCATAGATTTTCCTCTTCATTATTTATATATGTCACCATGTACAGGCAATCTGCTTTTATGCAACAAAATATATCATATAATCATGTAATTTTCAAATATTTGTCTTTTTTCAGAAAATATTAAAAATCCGCTATACTCACCTATCGTATAGCGGATTAATATAACACTATTTAATTTTCAGTCTTTTCACCGTTTTTGTCCGTATCCGCATTTACAACGAGATTTACTCCATCAAGTCCGGTTACATTTACGTTGCGATTTACCTTTGCGTCATATGAATCAGCGTTGATAATCTCAGATAAATCAATACCTGTTGCCTCTTTCATACTCTCAAATACCTTTGCCATTACAACCGGTACATTTCCGGCAACCTTGCCTACACCATTTTCGCCATCACCGCCACCAATAATAGTAATCTTGTCGATTTGTCCAAGTGGCTCTGCAACCTTGGCTGCGATATCAGGCAGCACCTTAATCATCATCTCTGCAACGGCTGCCTTATTGTACTTGGCATATGCCTCTGCCTTTTTCTCCATAGCCTCAGCCTCTGCAATACCCTTTGCCTGGATAGCTGATGCTTCTGCCTCTCCGACTGCACGGATACCGGCAGCTTCCTGCTCCTTGGCATATCTCATGGCTTCTGCCTCTGCTTTCTGTGCCTCCGCCTGACGCTGTGCCTCGAACTGTCTTGCCTCTGCTTCCTTCTGACGCTGGTAGAGCTGTGCCTCTGCCTGCTGCTGTGCTGCGTATTTATTGGCTTCAGCCTTTTTCTTGACCTCTGCCTCAAGAGACTGCTCTGTTACTGCAACCTCTTTCTGCTTTAACTCAATCTCTCGCTCCTGCTTTGCGATATCAGCGTTTGCTGTGGCAACCTCAATGGTCTTACGCTGCTCCTCCTTCTGGATGTCGTAAGCCGCATCCGCCATAGCCTTCTTTGTATCAGCCTCCATCTGAAGCTCTGATTTCTTGATAGCGAGCTCATTCTGTTTCTTGGCAATCTCTGTCTGTGCTGCAACCGCTGCATCATTTGACTCTTTATCAGCCGAAGCCTGAGCTACCTTGATGTCTCTCTCACTCTCTGCCCTTGCGATGGCGGCGGCCTTTTTAATCTTTACGATATTGTCGATACCAAGATTCTCTATTACCTCGTTGCCATCCACAAAATTCTGCACATTAAAGCTGATGATATCAAGTCCCATTGCCGCAAGATCAGGCTCTGCATTCTCTTTTACCAGATTGGCAAACTTCTGACGGTCTGAGACCATCTCTTCAAGCTTCATTTTTCCAACAATCTCACGTACATTACCCTCGAGAACCTCTCTGGCAACACCAGCGATATACTCTGTGTTTTTGTTAAGGAAATTCTCAGCCGCAAGGCGTAGCTTTTCAGGATTATTACTGATCTTTACGTTTACCGTAGCATCGACGTTGATATTGATATAATCTGCTGTCGGTACTGCATTGCTCGTCTTTACATCGATAGGTATCAGTCTGAGATTCAGCTTATCAAGACGCTCAAAAAACGGAATACGTATGCTCGCCTTTCCGATAACTACCTTTGACTTTTTCTTCACACCTGAAATGATATACGCCATATCAGGCGGTGCCTTCACGTATCCGATTGCCATAAACAACAGGATAACAAGAACAACAACTGCAACAATAATTCCAATGATACTAATGTCCTGCATAACTTTCTCCTCTCTTTAGTATGCTTTTTATTAATAATTTAACAATATCATTTTATTATAAATATATTGTTTTGTCACCCTAAATATTAAAAAAATAATATACCACTGTGCATTTGTTCTGATTATGGTATAAGCGATGCAAACATAAAATTTAGAAATTACAGATATCTTCTTAATCAGCAGGCATTACTTATTCATCAATTTTATTTTGTAATCATCATCCCTTGTATTTCTCCTGTATTTTTATCAAAACTTATATTTTTCGCTTTCCCATAATCTTCCATTTCCAGCTTCTATAGAAAACGCATATATTATTGCGCTCCCATTAAATGGTCCTGTAAATATACAAAAATTTCTTTCATCTATTACGTATGTATACCAATTTCCATTTTGTTCAAAATATCCACACTGATTTGGCTTTTCGATAAATTCTCCAAAATGGAAATCTCTATACTTTTCCTTCATGTTCTGCAGCCTCAATAATTTCATTATCAAATTGCATTTGATATTACCAAATATCAATTCTAGATACTTCAAACTGCATACACATCCGCTTTGACATATCTTTTGGAATCTTGTCTTCATCAATTATCACCTATTCAATTTCTATTGGCTTTCTACATTCTCCTACTATACAATCAAGCATTTCATCAACTGAACCACCCAAAAATAATAATAGCCCATCTGTAAAACAATAAAACGATTCTGTTAATGTCATTAGTACTAATAAATTCTTTCTACAAGCTTCTCCAATTGGATATACTGTTTCATTTATATCATATTCAGCTAAACACTCTTTAAAATATGAACCATCAAGATTACATCCAATTGCTTTGATTGCATTAAACGAAACATCAAAATAGCACTTATCTCTAGGATTTATATTTAACATGCCATATTCTTTTAAGAATTTATCTACAACTTCTGGATATTCTAATCCAATTTCATCATATTTCTTTCGGATCAAATCAGTATTAATTTTTCGTTGTTATTTCCAACCTGAATCAATCAATCTATTTTTTGTAATATTATTCATACACATTAATTTCCCTATTTATTTAATTTAATATTGTCAACAGGAATTAATATCCCTTTACAACCACGATACTTCCCAGTGGTAAAAATTCAGTTTTCTCATTAATCACTCTTCACCTCACATTTTATTCCCGATTTAATATCGTTTTCTTTGTTATTTCTTTCTACATTACATTATACACTATGGTGGTCACACAGCAGTCACACCGGAAAAATTTCTCTACTTTTTTCATTTTTTGCGAAAAAAATCCCTCAGAGCTGTTTGTGCCCTGAGGATTGGTTTTTGCTTTTGCTTCAAAGCTTTCGCAATATTCTGTTGCTAGGAGTGCGTTACATCAGCATATTCATTTTGCAATATTTGTTCGTATACCCAGCTCGGCAAAATTTCGCTAGTGTCTATTAATTAACATCATGGATTCTTAATTGCTTCGCAACAGCTATGATGGATAATTAATAGACATGCAGAGGCTATAGGTTGTTGGGAGTTCCAGAGTATAACCCTAATAATATGTTTTTTAATTCATTAATTGGTCATACAAAAATTGACACGCATCATTTTCAGAGTCAAAAATTTCATTTGTTGTCTTAATACCTCTTTCTAAATAATAAACCGACCACTTATCCTGAATTTTTTCCAAGCATAAACATTCATCATTTTTTCCTTGTCCTGTCAGATTATAAATATAATCTGGAATTCCAGCTATTTTTAATTTTTTTTCTAATACCTCTCTAGTCATTTATTTAATCTCCTTTATATAGTCTAATTCTTTTAATTTTTTAATATTATTGGGTAATTCATACTGTATTCCACCCCCAACTTGTTCAAATGCAGGTGCAATCTCAGATATTGTAACGTTATCAATTGGTTTTAATACTTCATATTTATGATATGCATTTGGGTTCTCAATATATGGAAGTGCCCTTTGTTCATATGGTACTCCTGCTGGTGATGTATATTTTCCCCATTGACTTCCATATCTGTCAATAATAGTTCCTGCAGGAATAGTTTGATTTTCCTTGATTGTTCCTGGTACTCGCCCACCATTTGGTGCCCACTTTTCCCAATCAATATTTTCATCTGCGTCTAAAAATTTAGTATCTCTTACAACTAATTCATCAGTACCTATAGCCTTACCACTCAACAACCTTCCCAACATCTTCCGCTACATTTCCGGTTCCCTCGGTTACTCCATCAATCCCTTTTGGGGCTTTCGCCAGCTTGTTCGCCTCTGCTTCAATTCCATTCAGCCCCTTTGCAGTTACTCCACTTGCAACCATACCGGCAACCATTCCTGCTGTATCATTTCCTGTCACATCTGTGGTTATCTTCTGCGCACCGGCTCCGGCTCCCATTGAGATGCCTTCTTTGGCGACTATTGTTGCTGTGCTTTTGAATGTCAGATTTCCCGCTGTAGATGCATGCCCGATTGGAATCATTGCGGATGCTGCAAATGCAAAGGCATTTTATGTCATCCTTTATGCCGTTTACTGCCGTGCTGTCAATGTCACCTGTGCTTCCATAATAAATATCCTGAGTGCCCTCTATGGCATCTGCAGCTCCGAATACTGCTGTTCCGCTTCCTACTGCTACTGCAACGTCAGCTACTATTGGTATTGCAGCACCTCCTGTCAGCACTATGCATGCTGCCCCCGTCGCAATTAGTACTGCTCCTCCAGATTCCCTGTGTCTTTACTTACAATCGAAATGTCTCTCTGACTTTTTATCTATTTCACCAAAAGAATGAAAACTGTTATTTATATAAATTTCTAGTTCCTGTTCTGTAAATTTATATTCTTTGAACAGTTTTGAAATATGTAATACCTTGGAACACGCATATATTATTGCGCTCCCATTAAATGGTCCTGTAAATGTACAAAAATTTCTTTCATCTATTACGTATGTATACCAATTTCCATTTCTTTCAAAATATCCACACTGATTTGGCTTTTCGATAAACTCACCAAAATGAAAATCTCTATACTTTTCCAGATTCTGCTCTGTTTATAATATACCCATAACAGTGGACACGCGAATTAGTGTAGTACCTACTTTTAGGA
>ENA-OUQM01001738-OUQM01001738.1-human-gut-metagenome-genome-assembly--contig:-NODE-1738-length-10932-cov-5.568539_pt1 | contig 10932 bp, 9 predicted proteins | sample MGYA00237949_ERZ548830 | MGnify/ENA primary metagenome ERZ548830 (study PRJEB26490, sample SAMN05194706) | human gut metagenome | biome: terrestrial biome; feature: human-associated habitat; material...
CGCCTTAGTCTCGTGGGCTCGGAGATGTGTATAAGAGACAGTTCCTGTAGTATTTGCCAAGAAATCCCAGAGTGTAAACCTGGACGGCGAGATGTACTGCACCAAGATTGAATCCTTTACCCATAAGAAAGTTTATGATGTTATTATTTCCAAGAAGTTCCTTAGTCCGGAGGATCACGTACTTCTTATTGATGATTTCCTTGCAAATGGCTGTGCTCTTCTCGGACTGATCGATATTGTAAAGAAATCCGGAGCTACTCTTGAAGGTGCCGGAATCGTAATTGAGAAGGGCTTCCAGCACGGCGGACAGCAGATCCGCGATATGGGTGTCCGTCTGGAATCTCTGGCTATCATTGATTCCATGACAGATGATTCCCTAACCTTCCGCGATTAATTTTTAGGAGCAAAAATACCAGTAATCACCAAACGATTACTGGTATTTTCATTTTACTTACGTATTTTCATTTTACTTACGTTTTATGCTTTTCCACTACTCTGCAGCTTGCTATTGCTCTCCTGGTTTTCTCCATCCTTTACAGCCGGAACTTCTTCTGTGCTCACTTCAGGCTCATCCTTTGGAATTACCTGGCTCTTTTTCTCAGGCTCACCACCTTCCGGTGTAAGACTCGCCTCCGGCGTCACTGTCACTTCCGGTGTCGGACTTACTTCCTCGGGAACAGGCGTAGGAGAGGCTTCCGGCGCGATCATTTCTGCCAGATAGAATCCATTATCCACAAGAATCTGATAATTATCCTTATCGATCAGCTTTCCATCACAGGTAACCGTTCCAATGATCTTCACACCATTATCATACTGGGAATAATTATTGATATCAACGTCATCCCCATTCAGGTAGGTTTCCACCAGCTTCGTCAGGCCTTCTGCCAGATCACGGCGATCCAGCATGACTGTAAAACCGATTTTTTCTTCTGCCACACTTTTAACAGCATCTGCATCTGCATTTACACCTGTGATCAGAGGCCAGTTCTCATCACCAGGCTGGAGCTGCTCTTTTTCCAGAAACTCCAGAGCCGCCAGCGCAAAATCATCAGAAGCAGTGCAGATAATATCCGGAGTTTTCTCCAGAGAATAAAATTCGTCTATCTCGGATTTCAGCTGCTTCTTCGCAGTATCTGTATTCTGATCCATAATGCTGGTTTCATCAAAAGTCACACGGCCGGAACGGCAGATCAGGGTACCATCGTCAATATACTCCTGCAGAACCTCCATTATTCCGTTAAACAGGAATAACGAGGCGTCATCATCCGGAGAGCCCATAAGAAACTCTATGGTACGGGCACCTCTGTCTTCCCGGACTTTATCCAGTTCTTCTTTCTCTACAATATTTTTGGCAATCTCTTTTCCAATCGCCCGCATATTAAAAGTGACAAAGTATTTCACGTTTGGCGTATCCATGATCAGATTGTCATAGTCAATCACCGGAATTGAGAGCTCAGAAGCCTCTTCCAGTACATCTGTAAGACCATATGGATCAACAGGTGAAATTACCAGTGCTTTCAGTTTCTCATCCTGAAGAAGCTCCCTGATCTGTTCTGCCTGGGTGTCAGAATCGTCCCCGGCAAAATACATAGCAGCTTCATAACCTGCCTCTTCCAGACGTGATTTCAGTTCTGTACGCTCCAGACTGCTGTTGATATCCTCTCCCTCTTCCGGAAGCAGAACCCCCACCTTATCAAGATTTTCCTCCGGGGCTTCAGTTGTCTCACTTTCTTCTGAATTTTCATCACTTTTATCACTGTCCTGTTTATCGGACTTTTTATTCGTATCCTTTTTGCTGTCAGCGTCCTTCGTGTCTCCAGTGCCCTCATTTTCGTCCTCAACGCTCTCTTTTACAGCCTCGGTGGCTTCATTTTTACCACAGCCTGTGAGAAAAGCACTGCACACCAGAAGTCCGGTAAGAAGTCCTGCAATTTGCTTTTTCATAAAAATTCCTTTCTATGTAACTTCATATCATTCTCTATTTTCAAGCTTTTTCAAATAGTATTCTTACTTATATTCTTTCAGGATTCCCTTCAGATAATCACGGTAAGCCTGAACTGACTTCTTAGGCTTCATAAGGATTACATCTTTCCCCATGCCTGTAAGCCATCCGTAAAACTCAGAGGTCTCATCCACCTGCACTGCAGCAACGAAAGTATCCTCTTCTTTCTCCTTGTACTGGGCATAATTTCCAAGTGCTGCCATGACTTCTTTCTTTTTCTTATTTCTGCAAAGAAGCTTCACCGGTTTATCCTCCTCAGAATCTGACGGTGGAAGCAGCCAGGAATTTTTCGCTTTTTTGTGAGCCTCATTGGAAAATGCACTGCCTTCATTCTCTGCTCCAGCACTGTTTTTTGCAGAGTCTTCCGGATTTGCACCATTCATTTCTGTAGTGGATGTATTTACGCTCTCTGCGGCAGCTTCTCCGGCAACATAATATCCGGTATACTTTCCTCTTTTAAACTTAATGTCCATGCCAAAGCTTCTCAGCACTTCCATATCGTCATAAATACTTTTTCGCTCAGCACTGACTCCGTTTTCCTGAAGTCTTCCGATAATTTCCTGCATAGTGCACGGATGTGTTTCACTGGTCTCTCTCAATATTTTTTCAAGATAAAGGATTTTCCCTTTTTGATTGATTCCTTTTGCCATATCGTTCCCCTTATTTTTATCTGTACATATCAGAGCATGTTTGAAAAAGGCTCTCTGCAAGGCAGGAATGATTTTCAAACAGGCTTTGGAGCTTGTTTGTATCAGTTCTCTTTTACAAAGCGATGATATACGTAATCATTTGCTGCCTTCTCTTCTGTATCATCCAGCGGCGCAAGCTGGACTTCCTTTCCATATTTCTGCTCAAGAGCATGTGCGATCAGCCAGTCTGCCAGCTGCGGGTTCTTGGGAAGAAGCGGACCGTGAAGGTAAGTTCCGATCACATTCTTGTAAACCACACCCTCATAGCCTGTTTTTCCATCATTTCCAGATCCATAGAGTACTTTTCCCAGAGGCTTGCAGTTATTAATACAGGTTCTTCCTCCATGGTTCTCAAATCCAACCACAGGCATATCAAAAAGGTCGCTTTTCAGCACAATATTGCTGATCAGACGTCCCTCTCCCTGTTCGGTGTAAAGATCTACCAGGTCAAGCCCTGTAATGGTTCCCTGATCTGTCTTATAATATTTTCCAAGAAGCTGATATCCTCCGCATACTGCAATAACAACTCCTCCGTCTTCCACATAATCCTTGAATTCACTTTGAATCTCAAGAAGACTTTTACATACGATTGCCTGTTCACGGTCTGAACCTCCGCCTAACAGTACAATATCCAATTTTGAAAAATCAATCTGATCCCCTGTATTAAACTCTATCGTCTCTGCTTCAATTCCACGCCAGATACATCGTTTCATCAGACATGCGATATTCCCTCTGTCGCCGTACAGATTCAAAAGATCTGGATACAGATGCCCTATCGTAATTTTCATATCTTTTGTATCCATTATCTTTCTTCCTCCATCTTTTTCAATACATTTCTGGTACTGAACAGAGCCGTATAATTCACCAGTACATACAGGTTGCCACAGCCATCTTCAACCCTTTCCCGGATTGCCTTTTCAACATCTGCTTCCAGCATAGATGGGATGTCCACATATTTCATACGAAGTCTCATATCCTGACAACGGATACCGCTTACTGTAATCGAATTCACATTAGCACCCTTAAATCTGTCAAAGTCCACATCCCAAAGCCACGAAACATCCGTTCCATCCTGTGCATTGTCATTGATCACAATGATCACATCCTTCATGGAATCATCCTGCATAACCGCTGAGATATTCTGATTGAATCCTGCCGGATTCTTCGCAAGATTCAGCACGATCTTTGTGCCTTTTACCTCAAACTGCTCCATACGTCCGTTTTCCGGGTTGAAATCTGTTAGCATATCCTGAAAATGCTCCAGCCCAAGCCCTCCGGTTCTTCCAGCCGCGTAGGCTGCCAGAATATTATATACATTATAGAAGCCTTTATAATTGGCCTCCAGGCGTCTGCCATCTACCGTAAACGCAAGATGGTCGCTGACTGCCACATCCGATGCATCATATTCAATTGCCGGACGCTTAAAATCACAGCCTGTACATGCATAATCGCCAAGCTGGCTGTAGTGATAGAAATTATATTTTAACGGTGCTCCGCATTTCTTACAGAAACGTCCCTCTCTGATCTCATGGGAATCCTTATCATCCACTACCTTTTCACTGATTCCGTAAGTTACATACGGATTACCGCTTTCCATTGCAAGGTAAGCAGACAATGCATCATCCCCGTTCACGATCACCTTCATCTTTGGTGCACTCTGCATCACTTCTTTTAAGATATTCATTGTAATGTCGATCTCACCGTAACGGTCAAGCTGGTCACGGAACAGATTCGTCAGTACCATATAATCCGGCTTAAAGTGTGGAAATACCCTTCTTGTCGAAGCTTCATCAATCTCGATACATGCATAATCCGCATCCAGATTACCACTTAAACCCGCACCTAATACAAAGGCTGCCACAACACCATTCAACATGTTGGAACCGGTATGGTTACAGATTACTTTATAACCTTCCTTCTCGATTGCTGCACAGAGCATATTGTTGGTTGTCGTCTTTCCATTGGTTCCACATACAATAAAAATGTCTTTTCTGACTTGTCCCGCAAGATCATGCAGGATGCTTGGATCAATCTTCAGTGCAATCTTTCCCGCCCAGGTCACGCCCTGGCGGTGAAAGATATGTACACTTGCTTTTTCACTTATCTTCGCTGCCCATACGGCCAGCATTCTGCGTACTCCCATAATTACCTATTTCCCGATCAGTTCTTTGATATTTTCCGGTTCCGGCATCGAACGGATCGCACCTTTTTTCATTGTGATCAGTGCTGCACCTGCATTCGCATATGTCAGAATCTCTTTTAATTTTGCCTCATCCAGATTATCCAGACCGTACTTTAATACACCGTTGATCGAACATCCGCAGAATGTATCTCCTGCTCCTGTGGTCTCAATTGCTTTCACAGTAAATCCCGGCTGCTCTACACGAAAGTTTTTATAGTAGGCTCTGCTTCCTTCTTTTCCCATCGTCAGGAAGATAAGAGGAATCTGATACTTTTCCTGAAGATACTTAATTCCTTCATCATAATCTTCTTTTCCTGATACAAACTGGATCTCATTGTCAGAGATCTTCAGTACGTCACAATTTTCGAAGCCATATTCCATCTGTGCTTTCGCTTCATCCAGAGTCTTCCACAGCGGCGGACGTAAGTTCGGATCAAATGTGATCATGCAGCCTGCTTCTTTAGCGACTGCAAGTGCCTTCTTTGTTGCACTCTTCACCGGCTCATCTGTCATAGAAAGTGTTCCAAAGTGAAATACCTTTGACTGGCGGATCAGATCATAATCTACTTCCTCTTCCTTCAGCATCATATCAGCTCCCGGTTTGCGGTAAAAAGAAAATTCTCTGTCACCATCCGGAAAAGTATGTACAAAAGCCAGTGTCGTGTGGATATCCTGATCCATCACAAGTCCTTTTGCTTCTATTCCGATATTTGTAATCGTATCTCTTAACAGTTTACCAAACTGGTCATCCCCAACTTTTCCAATGAATGCGGTTTTTCTTCCAAGTTTGTTCAACATTGCAAGCACATTACACGGCGCACCGCCCGGGCAGGCTTCAAACAACTGATTTCCCTGCTCACTTTCCCCATTCACTGCAAAGTCGATCAGCATTTCTCCAAGTGCTGTTACGTCATATATCTTTTCCATCCTAAAATCTCCTTATCCTAAATCTTACACTTGTTTCATATTTCATTTTATCATAGAATTTTACATTTTTAAAGACACAGGCTCTTAAAGTGCATATTTGCCAATTCTTACAAAAATTCCGTTATTTTTTTGTCATTTTGCCTATTTACGAATCCGAAAATGATTGATAAAATAATAACAAATAATACAGTTACCTGATGTATTATTTTATTATGTGAAACGACGATTTCGCAAATTGTTCGTGTTTGGATGGTACTACCCCTCCCACGAACCCTCTCTTGATAGCGTTTTGTAAGAAAGTCACATGAGAAGTTTCCGCCAAAACTTTTCATGTGACTTTCTTCATTTATTGTCTACAGAACTTGCCACTGGCAGGTTCTGTAGATAATTCTTCTGTTTTTATTTTAACATTCTTCAGCAATTTTATAGATCAGCTTTTCTGTATCTCCCCATCCAATACATGGATCTGTGATCGATTTTCCATAGATCATATCAGCCGATATATCCTGTCTGCCTTCTTCCAGGTAACTTTCTACCATAACTCCTTTAATCATCTTCTTAAGATCCGGGTTATATCTGCGCGAATGCAGTACCTCACTTACAATACGAATCTGTTCTTTATATTTCTTGTTTGAATTCGAATGATTCACATCAATCACTGCTGCCGGATTCTTAAGATCTTTTTTCTGATATAATTCCCAGAGTCTTACACATTCTTCATAATGGTAATTTGGTATGCACTGTCCGTACTTGTCAACTCCGCCACGAAGGATCGTGTGTGCAAGTGGATTACCAGACGTCGTTACATCCATCGTTCTGTAAATGAACCGGTGTCCCATCTGTGCTGCTACGATCGAGTTGAGCATTACAGAAAGATCTCCACTGGTCGGATTTTTCATTCCAACCGGAATATCCATACCACTTGCCGTCAGCCGGTGCTGCTGATTCTCCACCGATCTTGCACCCACTGCCTCATAGGAAAGGATATCATCCAGATAACTTCTGTTTTCCGGATATAACATTTCATCCGCTGCTGTCAGTCCGCTTTCTTTCATTGCACGAATATGCATCTTACGGATTGCCATAATTCCAGCATACAGATCCGGAGCTTTATCCGGATCTGGCTGATGAAGCATTCCCTTATATCCTTCACCGGTCGTCCTTGGCTTATTGGTATAGATTCTCGGAATCAATACCAGGCGGTCTTTTACCTTTTCATTTACCTTCGCCAGACGGCATACATATTCACATACAGAATCTTCATTATCTGCCGAACAAGGTCCGATGATCACTGCGAATTTATCGGATTTTCCGGTAAAAATATCACGTATTTCTGCGTCTCGTTCTTTCTTTAACTGAATCAGTTTCTCTGACAGCGGATATTCTTCTTTCAGTTCTGCCGGTGATGGCAGAACTTTATTTACTTTCATAGACATATCTTTTCCCTTATCTTTATCCTAACAGATGTACCCCTCCAAGAAGTACATACGATATAAACCACATAATTACAGTTGCCATACAAATTCCAATGATAACAGCCGGAAATGCTTTCTTAAATTTCATTCCCAAAAGTGCTGCAATCAGAGACCCTGTCCATGCGCCGGTTCCCGGAAGAGGGATTCCCACGAATAACACCAGTCCCCAGAATTCATATTTTTCAATCTGGTCCTTCTGCCGCATCGCCTTGGATTCCAGTTTATCCACCAGCGGCTTGAATGTTTTCGTTCCCTTCATCCAGTTAAATACCGGTGTGATCAGAAGCAAAATAAATGGAACCGGAATGATATTTCCGATAATGCAAATTGGAATCGCAGTCGATACCTTTACTCCAAGGATCGGTCCTGCAACAAGCAGCGCCCCGCGAAGTTCAAGGATCGGGATCATCGAGATCAGAAATACGATCACTTCTTTACTCACACTTCCGCTTAACGCATCAATAATCCCATGTATTAACGTATTGGTCATAAGAAACTCCTCTTATTTATTCATATATTTTTTCAGAAATGCAAACATTGCTTCCATCTCTTCTCTGGTTCCCACAGTGATACGCATATACTGTTCAATTCTTTCACTGCCCCAGAAACGCACATAGATGTCATTCTCTTTCAGTGCTTCAAATAATTCTTTTGCATCATAATCCGGATGCATGGCAAAGATGAAGTTCGATTTGGAATCCAGACAGTGGAATCCGAGATTCTTTAACTCTTCTTTCGCCCATTCCCGTGTCTCGATAATCTTATTCACACATTCTTCAAAATATGCCTTATCTTTCACCGCTTCCACACCACATACCAGTGATGTCTGATTCATGGTGTAAGAGTTGAAAGAATACTTTGCATCATTCAGGTACTTGATCAGTGTCGGATTACTGATTGCGTAACCAATACGCATTCCTGCCATTGATCTTGCTTTTGAAAACGTCTGAACGATGATCAGATTTTCATATTTATCGATCAGTTCCATTGCGGAACGTCCTGCGAAATCAACGTAAGCTTCATCCACGATCACAATTACATCCTGATTGTGTGCGATAATATCTTCTACATCAACCAGATCTTCATAAAGTCCTGTCGGTGCATTCGGATTTGGGAAAATCACACCACCATTTTCTTTGTAGTAATCTTCTTTTATAATCTTAAAGTTCTCGTCAAGCTTCTGGCATTCATACGGAATACGGTACAGATCTGCCCATACCTTATAGAAAGAATAGGTGATATCCGGAAAAAAGATTGGTTTCTCTGAGTTAAAAAATGTCAGGAAACACATGGATAACACATCATCCGATCCTACTCCTACGAATACCTGATCCGGATTCACATGATAAAAATCAGCCAGCGCATTTACGAGTGGTGCCGCCGTCGGATCCGGATACAGACGCAGACGGTCTGTATTCATCTCCTCCAACGCCTTTGTCACGCCCGGTGCAGGTGCGTATGGGTTTTCATTGGTATTCAACTTGATTACTTTGCGCTGTGGCTGCTCGCCCGGCACATACGGTTCTACTTTTCGAATGTTCTTTTCAAATGCTTTCATGCTGCTCTCCTAGAAATATTCTTTCGCCAGTTCTTTGAATTTTGGAAGGGAATTCACGATTGTCTCATGTGATACGCAGTACGCAAGTCTTACATATCCAGGGCATGCAAACGAACTTCCCGGCACGATCAGAATATTATATTTCTTTGCAGCCTCACAGAATTCCTTCTCATTCGGAACCGGTGATTTCACAAACAAATAAAATGCTCCCTGTGGCTTAATGCACTCAAATCCGCACTCTTTCAGTCCGTTATACAGATCTTCTCTGTTGCGATCATAGAAAGAAAGGTCTGTCTTTTCATTCAGGCATTTTTCTACTACCTTCTGCTGCAGTGTCGGTGCATTAACAAATCCGAGGATACGTGTTGCGACATTGGCTGCGGAAAGTACTTCTTCACTGTCTTTTAATTCATCCGGAATAACCAAGTATCCGATACGTTCTCCCGGAAGTGACAATGATTTGCTGTAGGAGTATCCCACTACGGTATTGTCATAATATTTTGTGAGATACGGAACTTCTACTCCGTCATAAGCCAGCTCACGATAAGGCTCGTCGGAGATCAGAACGATGTCTGTTCCGAATTCTTTCTGCTTTGCCTCCATGACAGCGGCGAGCTTTTTGATCGTCTCTTCGGAATATACAACACCAGTCGGGTTGTTCGGATTATTGACGATAACGGCTTTTGTCTTTGGTGTGATCTTTTGTTCAAATTCATCCAGTTTTGGCTGGAAGTCAACGGTATTCGGTGAGATTTCTACCAGTACACCATCGTAGTTGTTCGTATAAGAACGATATTCTCCAAAATATGGTGCAAATGCGATCACTTCATCTCCCGGATTGATCAGCGCTTTCAAGATAACATTTAATCCACCGGCTGCACCAACCGTCATGACAATATTTTTGCCTTCAAAATGCGTATCAAAACGCTTATTTAAAGAATCAGCTACTGCCTCTCTTACATCTGCATATCCGCAGTTGCTGTTGGTATATCCGTGAAGTACGATTGGATCTTCCTCACTTACAATCTCAATGATCGCATTCTTCACGGCCTCCGGTGCCGGCACGTTCGGATTGCCCAGACTGAAATCAAATACATTCTCAGCTCCGTAAATTCCTGCCAGACGGTTACCTTCCTCAAACATTGCACGGATAGCCGAACTGTTGGCTACCATATTTTTCATCTTATCCGCTATCATTTTGTTGCTCCTTTCTCACTACAAGTCTTTCATTTGTAAGTCTTAGCCCTGCGCTTTCTCTGTCACATCACCCTTTTCTACCATAAAAGCTGGACGGTAAGAAAGCTTTGCCTTTCTAAGGCCTTCTGCTCCGGTATCATCTTCCCGGTTTACATATTTATAGTTCATGCATTCATGCTCTACAAACTGCTGATTGATCATCGTATATGCGCCCTGTACATCGGCATATGCTTTTTCAATATGCACGACATAAGTGTCTTCGCATATCGGCTCTCCGATCGTAAATGCAACAACTTTACCATCGATCCTTAAGACTCCTCCCGTCAGATGAAGTTCTTCAAACAGTCTCAGGGAATTCAGTGCTACGCACATCTCTCCCCTTTTTTCATCATCATCTTCACAGTCATTCTCTGTCCGCCACTTAAGTGCCATCTGGAAACATTCTTCCAGATTATCTTTTGTCATACTTTCATAAGACCAGCGGTCTTCGAACAGGCTTTTGAATTTGTTGATATGATTCCGCTTTCCGTGAAGTTTCTTTCCCGAAAGTGTTGCCAGTTTTTCAGATTCATAGACGTAATCTGCAGAATCTCTGTCGTATTCAATCTGGAATCTTCCCGGATACCACTCCTCTAACTGGGCAAAATATTCCGGTGTCACATTGTACATCAGGAATGGCCTGCCCTTCGCTTTGGAATATTCTATCATCTCTTCCAGTGCATTCTTCACATCTTCCGGTGCTCCGGCCGGGTAGGCAAAGGATACGTGATTCTCATCCTCACTTTTGAATACCAGTGCATTCTTGATGATCGCCCATTTTACCGGATACTGTCTGGACCAGAGATACACATTGGCAAATGTTCTCTCACAGCTTCTGCTGGTATGATGTTCAAAGTAATGTG
>ENA-OUQM01001740-OUQM01001740.1-human-gut-metagenome-genome-assembly--contig:-NODE-1740-length-10923-cov-6.773463_pt1 | contig 10923 bp, 10 predicted proteins | sample MGYA00237949_ERZ548830 | MGnify/ENA primary metagenome ERZ548830 (study PRJEB26490, sample SAMN05194706) | human gut metagenome | biome: terrestrial biome; feature: human-associated habitat; material...
GCGTAAGCCGTGACGGAGAGGGCGAGGCCGCTAAAAACAAAGAAATTTTTTAATCTTCCTTCCGTTTTTCCTGTGTACTGAAGCCCATTTTGCCAAGAGCCGGCAGCAGGGCCTTGAGGGTGATGGAGGTCAGTGCGCCCATCACAAGGCCCAGCACCAGCATGACCGGCGCATAGTAGAACGAGAGCGACGACGAGATGATCACGCCTGCACCCAGCAGCTGGCCGATGTTGTGGGCCAGTGCGCCGCATACGGAAAGGATGAACCAGGTGGGCCGCACCGGCAGCAGATAGTAGAGCACCCACATCACCAGCAGGGACAAAAGGCCGCCGCACAGCGAGAGAAGGCCCGCCGTGAAGCCGGACACCAGAAACACGAACAGTGCCTTGAGCACGTCCAGCACCAGCGCCTGCCTTGGCCCCATGAAAAACAGCGCGTACATCACCACGATGTTGGCAAGGCCCAGCTTCATGCCCGGCAAAAGGCCCGGAATGGTGAGCGTGCCCTCAATGAACGAAAGTGCCATGGCCAGCGCAAACAGCAGGCCGGAAAGGGCGATGCGGCGCGTTTTTTCGTAACTGCGTCTGTTTTTGGGCATGCTGCACCCTCCTTTACTCTTCGGTCTGCTGGCTCTGCTCGTAGCTTTCCTGCTCTTCCATGGCAGCTTCCCACGCGGCAAACAGCTCTTCCTGATGGAAGCGCAGGTCGCTCAGCTCGTCGCTCTTCTGCCGCAGCAGGTCGGGGTCGTTGTACACCTCCGGGGAGTTGATCTCGTTGTCCAGCTCTACTTCGCGTGCACCGCAGGCTTCCATCTCGTCCTCGCAGGCCTTGATCTTGGCCCGCAGCTCTGCGCGGCGGCGGCGCTGCTCCCTGCCGTAGCCGGTCTTGGCCGGTTCGGCGGCCTTCTGCACGGCAGGGGCCGGGGCGCTGCGGCCCATCAGGGCATCGTAGCTGGGGTAGAGGGTGGCCTTGCCGTCCTCAAGGTAGAGGATGGGGCAGGCCAGACTGTTCATCAGATGGCGGTCATGGGTGACCAGCAGCAGCGTGCCGGTGTAGGCCATGAGGGCCTCGGTAAGGTTTTCGCGGGTGTAGATGTCCAGATGGTTGGTGGGTTCGTCCAGAAACAGCAGGTTGGGCCGTTCCAGCACGATCTCCGCAAAGCGCAGGCGGGCCAGCTCGCCACCGGAAAGCGCCTCGCAGGGCTTGAACACCGTCTCGCCCCGGAAGCCCAGCTTTGCCAGATGGCTGCGCACCTCCAGCTCGGTCATGCGGGGGTACTTGTTCCAGATCACATCGATGACCCGGCCCTGCCCCAGACGGTTCTGCTGCTGGGCAAAGATGCTGGGCCGTGCGCCGGTGCCCAGCCGCACCATGCCGCCGGAGGGGCGGCGCTTGCCGTCCAGCACCTGCATCAGGGTGGATTTGCCCGCGCCGTTGGGGCCTGCGATCACCAGCCGCTGGCCGCGGCACACCGTGTAGGTAAAGGGTTCCAGCAGGGTGCGCTCCCCTATTTTGATGGTCAGGTTCTTGAGCAGCACCAGCTCGTTCCACGGTTCTACGTCATATTCAAACCGGAACTTGAGCTGGTTGGTCTCGTCCTTGGGCGCTTCGGTGATCTCCAGCTTTTCCAGCTGCTTGCGGCGGCTCTGGGCCATTTTGGTGGTGGAGGCGCGCACAAGGTTGCGGTCCACGTAGTCCTGCAGCTTTTCGGCCAGTGCCACATCCGCATCGTGCTGCTTCTGGCGCAGGGCATCGGCGGCTTCCTTCTGGGGCAGGTAGGCCGAGAAGTTGCCCTTGTAGGTGGTCATGGTCTGGTAGGAGACCTCCCAGATCTTCGTACACACGTTATCGAGGAAGTAGCGGTCGTGGCTGACCACCAGCACCGCACCGGAATAGCTTTTGAGGTAGTTTTCCAGCCATTCCATGGTGGCAAAGTCCAAGTGGTTGGTGGGCTCGTCCAGAATGAGCACGTCCGGCTTTTCCAGCAGCAGCTTTGCCAGTCGCAGCCTCGTCAGCTCGCCGCCGGAGAGCACCGCAATGTTCTTCTGCCATGTATCCTGTGCAAAACCCATGCCGGACAGCACCTTTTTGATGTTCACATCCATGTTGTAGCCGTCGGCGGCATCCACGATGTTCTGCAGCTGGTCGTGCCGGGCCAGCAGCTCCGTGTCGTCCGGCTGCGCGGCCATTTTGCGTTCCAGCACCTGCATCTGGGCCATGGCATCCAGCACAGGGGCAAAGGTGGAGCGCATCTCGCCGTAGAGATCCAGCGTGGCATCCAGCTTTGCGTTCTGTTCCAGATAGCCCAGCGTCACGCCGTGGGTCACGCTGAACTCACCTTCGTAGTCCTGGTACTCGCCGGTCAAAATCTTGAGCAGGGTGGTCTTGCCCGCGCCGTTCTGGCCCACGATGCCGATGCGGTCCTCCCGCTCGACACTGGCGGTCACATCGTGCAGCACGATCTTTTCGCCAAAGCTCTTGCCTAGTTTTTCCAAATGTATCAGCATAGTTTTATGATCCCGTTCTCCATCCGCTTATTGGCTCAGCACTGGTGGCGGCGGTTCTTCAGGCCCACATTGGCCAGCTCTTCCTGCTCCATCACCAGCGGGTACAGCTCTTTCAGGTCTGCGATCTCGTAGGTGGGCACCACCTTGCCGGGGTTCTCGGCGTGGCTGGGGTTATACCAGCAGGTGTCAAGGCCCGCATTCACGCCGCCCTGAATGTCGCTGCTCAGGCCGTCGCCCACCACCAGCACATGCTCGCGGTTCTCCACGCCAAGGGCGCGCAGGGCCGCATCAAAAATTCTGCGGTTGGGCTTTTCGCTGTCCATCTTCTCGGAAACGAACACGTCCTCCATAAAGTTCAGCACACCGCTCTCGGCCAGACGGCGGATCTGCACCTTCTGGAAGCCGTTGGTCACAACGGCCAGCGTTGCCACCTCGGAAAGCTCCCGCAGCACATCCAGCACTTCCGGCCCCATCAGGTCCGGGTGGGTGGAGAGCTGTTCCAGATAGAAGCGGTTCATCTCGGCTCCGTCACCGGCGGCATCAATGGCTTTGAGGAAGCGGGTGAACCGCTCCGCCATGAGCTTTTCCCGCTTGATCTGGCCTTTTTCCAGCTGCCGCCACAGCTCCGAGTTGATGGTGCGGTAGGTCTGCACCGTTTCTGCGTCCGGCTCAATGCCGTAGTTCACCAGCGTTTCGGCCAGTGCCTTGCTTTCGGCTGCGTCAAAGTTCAGCAGGGTGTTGTCTGCATCGAACAGCACGCAATAATATTTTGCCATAAACCTTCCCTCTTTTCCTTCTGCCATGGCCTCAGCTGCCATGCGCTCAACAACAGGCAGAAGCCAGCCCTGCCGTAAACAGAGCTGGCTTCACATCATTCTGTTACAATTTCGTACGGTGGTACGTCCGTCTGCTCCGGGTCATTGTCCGGGCAGGTGGTTTTGACATCACAGGGGGTGGCGGCACACTTTGCCATTTCCTCTTCCAGCGCGCCGTTGTCCACGTTCTCCCAGTCGGTGCCGTAATCGTCCACGCTGCCGTCGGTCACGTTCTCTTCCCCGGGCAGCGCCGGGATGCGGGGTTCCTCGTAGTACATGCAAACGCCTCCCTTCCTGCCAGCCTATGCGGCACAGCAGGCCGGGGTGACAGCCTCAGGACGCGGAGTCCGTGGATGCGGACTGCTCGTTGGCGGCTTCCTTGCTGGCATTGGATTCCGAAGCCGCATGGGAGCTGCCAGAGCTGCTCTCGCTGCTGGAGCTGCTATGGGAAGCCGAGCTGCTCTCACCAGAGTCCGCGTGGGACGAGCTGGTGCTGTGGGAAGAGCTGGCTGTTCCGTTGGAAGCAGAAGCCGAGCCTGCCGGGGAAGCCGTGCTCTCACTGCTGGAAGAGCTGTGAGACGAGCTGTCGGAAGAGCTGTGAGACGAGCTGCCGGAGGTGGATGTAGCCCCGGAGGATGCCCCGGAGGTGGTGCCGGACGATGCACCGGAAGAGCTGGTGCTGCCGGAAGAACCGCTGCCCGACGTACTGTCAGAGCTGCCGGAGCTGTGAGACGAGCTGCCGGAGCTTACGCCGCTGACCGTCACATTCAGGACGTTGCTGGTAACGGTGCAGCCGTTGTAGCTTGCCACTGCGTACACCTTAAAGGTCGCATTGAGCATGGAGGGGTCGATCTGCACCTTGACGGTGGTCTTGCCCGCCGCCTGCGGCACTTCCACACCGTTGGCGTACCAGCGGATGCTGTCGGCAGTGAGGTGCTTGCCGCCCAGCTTTGCGGTAAAGGTGTAGGAATCGCCCAGCACGGCCTTGCCGGTGCTGCTGATATGCACGGAAGCCGCTGCAAACACGGCGGTCACGTCCACGTTCTGCTTGAAGTTCGTATCGGTGCGGGTCTTCTGGGTCACGCCGTCGCTCCACTTGACGAACACATAGCCGTCCTGCGGCACAGCCGTCACGCTGATGGATTGGGCGGCGCTGGTCACTTCATAGGAGAGGGATGTCTTGCCGCTGTCGCTGCCGCTGGAAAGGGTGCCGCCGGTCTTGTCCACCCGGTAGCTGGCCTGATACAGCACACCCTGCTCTTCGGAAGAGCCTGCAGCCTCCGAGCTGCTGGGTGCTGTCACCGCAGAGCTGGGGTTCGGGGTATACTCGGCGCGGGTGGGGATGTTGGCGGTGTCGGGCCGACGGTCGTCGGTCTGGTAAGCGTGGGTGCGCAGATAGCTCAGCATGGCCTTCAGGCCCACGGGCTTCAGGTGGATATCGCCGGTCTGGTAGTAATCCTCGCGGCCATAGCCGTTGGCATCCTTCAGCGCTTCGGCGCTGTTGAGGAACTTCAGGCCCATCTGCTCACACATGGACAGCAGGGCCATGTTGAAGTCGTCGATCTTGGTCTGGTCCATGTGGGGGTAGTTTGCGTGGTTTGCAGGCACCGGCGGCACCGTGTTCACGATGATGTCGGTGTAGGGGTAGCTTTCCTGAATGGCCTGCACCAGCGCGGTGTAGTTCTTGATGAACTCGTCCACGCTCATGCCGGTATCGTTGGTGCCCAGCATGATGACCACGCGGCGGGGCTTCATTTTGGCCACGGCCTGCGCGATGGTGTAGGTGTTGCTGTCCTTTTTAAAGGTAACGATGCCCTCGTTCAGGGCGGCATGGGTGCCAATGCCCTCCTTGGCGCAGAACTGCTGCAGGCTGATCAGGCCGTTGGCGTACAGGCGCACCGTGTTGGAATCGCCGAGGAACAGCGTTTCCTTCTGGTAGCTCTCGCCCGCGTCGGCGGTCTCCGGCAGCAGGGCGGCAGAGGTCTCGCTGATCTGGTAGTGATCCGAGATATCCTCTTCGCCCGGCACCAGCACCTCGCTGGAGGGCTGTTCCCCCGGGGCTGCAGGGGTCTTGCCGCGCTTGAGCAGCGTCATGGTAATGGCAATGGTCAGAATGGCTGCCAGCGCGCACACACTGCACACCAGCACAGCCTGCTTCTGCATAGGAGTAAGCGATTGCTTTTCCGGTCGTGTATTTCTCATATCTCTCACCATTCATTTCGTTTCCGGCACAGGGCCTTCCGGTCATGCCTGTCCGTTCAGGATCTGGTCTGCAAGGCTGGCGCAGCTTTCGGCCAGCAGCACCGGGTGGAAGGGTTCCAGCTCTTCCCTGCTGCCGTAGCCGTACAGCGCACCGGCGGCATCCAGCCCGCAGTCCGCAGCGCCGCGCATGTCGTCGTTGCGGTCGCCCACCATCAGCACCCGCCTGCCCTGCATCATGGGCTGGGCCAGCACATGGCGCACCACGTCGGTCTTGGTGTCGCGGCTCTCGTCCATGGACGCGCCGCCGATAAAATCAAAATAGCCTGCAAGGCCCTTTTCTTCCAGAATGGGCGTGACGACCTGCGTGGGCTTGGAGGTAGCGGTGCACAGCACAAGGCCCGCGTCCTTCAGGCGCTGCAGCATCTCTGCTGCACCGGGGTAGGCGGCGCACTCGTGGCTGCCCTTGACGGCGTAGCTGTCGCGGTACAGGTCGGTGGCCTTTTCAATGAGGGCCGGGTCGGTAAAGTGCTCACCAAAGCTCTTGCGCAGCGGCGGGCCAAGGTAGCGGCGCAGGTTCACATTCGTGGTGTCCACGCCCATCTTGGCAAAGACTTCTTTTAATGTATTTATGATACCGGGAGCGGAATCGATCAGGGTCCCGTCCACATCAAACAGGATCGCATCGTAGTTCAGCAATTTGTAAATTTCCTCACTTTCATGGTGATACATTGTATAGTATAGCACAGAATCCCGTTATCAGCAATTCCAACAAATGGTTTTTACAAAAATTATGCATTCAAGCAGAGAAAAGGCCCGCCCGGCATCCGGACAGGCCTTTCCGCATCTTCTTACTTCGCTGCGGCATCCACAGGCGGATAGTACAGGTTGTTGGAGACGAACTCCAGCTTATCCTTGAGCACCAGCTCCAGGTTTGCCACGGCGTGCACCATGTTGGTGGCCGAATCGTTTACTTCCAGCAGCTTGCACAGGTCCAGACCGTCCAGTTTCATGGCGGCGTCCATCTTCCGGCTTTCGGCGCACAGGATGTGGCTCAGGGCATTTTCCTGCAGAGCGATGCTCTCCACAAGGTCAATGACCGCCTGCTCCAGCGTCACCTTGGGCAGGCAGGGGCAGGGGCAGCGGGTGGTATCGATACAGTTCTCAGCAGACATGATAAAACCTTCCTTTCGTTCGTCCGGTCAGGGGCGGTGTACGCCCCATTCTATGTCTGCCGGGTGCGCCGGTGTTACTCCTGCTTTTTAGGGTTCTGGGTGCCGCGCACCTTTTCAATGGTCTCGCGGTAGCCGCCGGAGCCGTACTGGATGCAGCGGTTGATGCGGCTGATGGTGGCCGTGCTGATCTCCACCGCCTTCACGATCTGATCGTAGGTTCTGCCGTCCAGCAGCATCTTTGCCGCTTCCAGCCGCTGCGCCATATCCGAGATCTCCTTTACAGTGCACAGGTCTTCAAAGAAGTTGTAGCACTCCTCCCGCGTTTCCAGACTGAGGATGGCATCAAACAGTGCATCGGTGGTCTGGTTTCTTCTGGAATTTTTATCTGACATGAATGTTCTCCTTGCCGCCGCAGCGGACTGTCCGGTTTTGGAAGCGTTCCCTCTTTTAAATGTTTCGGAAATGTTCAGGTTCTTTCTTGCATCACCACTTTAGCACATCAAAGTGTGAAAGTCAAGCCCTTGGCGTGAACTCTTTTCATTCGTGTTTGTGTATAGTTTTCTTCGTTTCACGCATGAACAAAAATCACCTAAAAATTATTGCAGAACGCTTTCCTGAATTAGTGTATCCTCCGAACTTGTTCCAAGGATATTGACAATTTGTGAATTCCGCACTAAAATACGGACAATCATTCGGCAAATGCGATGAACAGGACATGATTCTTTGCAGCACCCTCTCCCAGAGAGCCGCCCATCTGATGCAAGGGCAGCAGTCAGGAGCAAAGCGTTCTCCCCTGCGAGCAGCCTGTGTGAACAAAGGCGCTGACCCCGCCTTCCAGTAATGCATGGCCGTTTTGCCCACGTTACGGGGCTGCGTATGTATGTACGCTGGGAGTGGCTGCCCTGTGCAGCAAACGAAGTGGTATCGCGGAGTATTCCATACACGATGTGCAGTGTATGTGAAGGCCTTCGTCTTCGATGGTTCGTCCCAAATGGAACGAACGCAGGAAGACGGGGCCTTTTTTACACCCTGCCGCCCCATGCCGCTGACATTTGCCGGATGCCAAGAAAGGAAAGAGGTAAAAACAATGAATACGCTGGTCATCGTATTGATCGCAGCCGTGTGTCTGTTTGGCGCTTATATGCTTTACGGCCGCTGGCTGGCAAACAAGTGGGGCATCGACCCCTCTGCCAAGACCCCGGCAGTTGTCCATGAGGACGGCCGGGACTACGTTCCCACCGACGGCTGGACCGTGTTTGCACACCAGTTCAGCTCCATTGCCGGTGCAGGCCCTGTTACCGGTGCGATCCAGGCCGCTGCTTTCGGCTGGCTGCCGGTGCTGCTGTGGGTGCTGCTGGGCGGCATCTTCTTCGGTGCTGTCACCGACTTCGGCGCTCTGTATGCTTCCGTTAAGAACGACGGCAAGAGCATGGGCATGCTGATCGAAAAGTACATCGGCAAGACCGGCCGCAAGCTGTTCCTGCTGTTCTGCTGGCTGTTCTGCGGCATCGTGATCGCCGCCTTTGCCGACATGGTGGCCGGCACCTTTAATGCCTACGGTGCTGACGGTGCTCTGGTGGAGGCTGCCCAGACCAACGGTGCTGCCGGCATGGTCTCCATCATGTTCATGGTGTTCGCCGTGATCTTTGGCCTGCTGCAGAAGAACCTGCACTTCACCGGCTGGAAAGAGAATGTGATCAGCATCGTATTCATCGTGCTGTCCTTTGTGGTGGGTGCAAACTTCCCCATCATTCTGGGCAAGGCTGCATGGAGCTACATCACCTTTGTGTACATCTTCTTTGCCGCTGTCCTGCCCATGTGGCTGCTGAAGCAGCCCCGTGACCACATGACCACCTTTATGTTCGTGGCCATGATCGTGGGCGCTGTTCTGGGCCTGATCGTCAACCATCCCGTCATGAACCTGCCGGTGTTCACCGGCTTTACCAACGCCAAGCTGGGCACCATGTTCCCCATCCTGTTCGTTACCGTTGCCTGCGGCGCTGTTTCCGGTTTCCACAGTCTGGTGTCTTCCGGCACTTCCTCCAAGACCGTTACCAATGAGAAGGATATGCTGAAGGTCGGCTATGGTGCCATGGTGCTGGAAAGCCTGCTGGCTGTCATCGCCCTGTGTGTTGCCGGTGCTTCTGCTGCTGCAGACGGCACCCCCGCAGACGGCACTCCGTTCCAGGTCTTCAGCCGCGGCGTTGCCAGCTTCTTCGTGGGCTTCGGTCTGGACCAGCACTTTGCCTCTGTGTTTATGACCATGTGCGTTTCCGCACTGGCCCTGACCAGTCTGGATGCTGTGGCCCGTATCGGCCGCATGAGCTTCCAGGAGCTGTTCAGCGTGGACGACATGGAGCATGCTGAGGGCTGGCGCAAGCTGCTGTGCAACGTGTACTTCTCCACCTTCCTGACTCTGGCTTTCGGCTTCCTGCTGACCAAGATCGGCTACGCCAACATCTGGCCCCTGTTCGGTTCTGCAAACCAGCTGCTGAGCGCTCTGGTCCTGTCTACCCTGTGCGTCTTCCTGAAGGTCACCGGCCGCAGCAACAAGATGATCTTCCCTCCGCTGATCATCATGCTGTGCGTCACCTTCACCGCTCTGGTGCAGCGCCTGATCGCCATGGTCAAGGCCATCAGCAATGCCGCTGCTGTCACCATCCCCGCTGGCGAGACCACTTGGGGTGCTGTGTTCATTGCAAACGGCCTGCAGCTGATCCTGGCCGTGCTGCTGATCGTTCTGGGCCTGAACATCGTGTTCCACTCCTTCAAGGCCTATAAGAATGCTGAGCACAACAGCGAAGCAAAGGTCTGAGTTTCAGATCCTGCTGAACTGAATCTGTAAATGCAAACTGCCGCTGACGGCGTAAAAACCGTCAGCGGCAGTTTTTGTTGCTGTAAGCTTCTATGATTTGAAATGGCCTCCGCGTGCGCTCTGGCCATAAGCAGAGGAAAATTTATTTGATATTGTGGTTTGGAAACGACTGCGGTCGTTTCCAAACCATTTTTTCACAGAAAGAGTCCCAAAGATAAAATGCATAGTCACCACAAAAAATGCAGTGTACGGTCACGACCTTTCCCGTGAAAAAGCAAACCAGCAAAGCCCGCAGGCTTTGCTGGTTTGCAAATATAAAAATAATACTTCCGCTAAAAATAGCCATAGCGCACGCGGCGGCTATTCTAAATCAAAAATCAAACGTTCGTTTCTTCCCACGTTTGAAGAACCGCCATCTGCACCGGGGTATGGAACCAGTGCTCCCCGCCCTCCATGATCGTCAGATGCGCCCCGCTTTCCTGACGGAAGCGCTCGATCATGGTGCGGCTGGTCAGGGCATCCCTGTCACCATACAGCACCTGCGTGCGGCCATGCCAGTGCAGCGGATGTTCCCGCACCCAGCACAGATACGGCCATGAGAGGGTCTCCCCAAGATCCGTGGGGATCTCCCCTGCCCGCTGCAGCTGTTCCTCGGTCACATGGGCATATTGCATCATATTCGTGATGAGAGCTTCCATATCCACCACCGGAGAGACCAGCAGGGCCTGTTCCGGCGCGTCTCCCTGCAGCGCCTGCATGGCAAGCCACGCGCCGATGCTCACGCCATACAGCCGGATATGCGCCCACACCGGCTTCATGCGGGCATATACGGCTTCTATCTCCGGCACAGCCACCCACGGCAGAAGCCGCTCAGGGCTGTTTTTCCGTGCGCCATGCCCGGGCAGGTCGATAGCCAGCACCTGCCAGCCCGCTTCACAGGCTGTAGCGGCAAAACGTTCTGCTTCTTCCTTGCAGCCGTTCTTGCCGTGGAGATAGAGGTAAACATTCCGGCTCCGGCTGCCGTACAGGATGGCAGGGATGCCCGCAAGAGTCATGGTTTGTTTTTTCATAAGGGATTCTCCTTATCCGATCATGCTCTTCATTCGGAGAGACGTTTTGTTTACACTGCGCATTGCTTTTCGTCCTCCCTTCTTTCCGTTTTCTCTATGATAGCACATCCGCCCGGCAAACACAAACAAAAAGGAGCCGCAGCGCCCTGTTACGGGTACTGCAGCTCCCAGATTCAACCCAAAGGTTAAATTACTTCACCATGCTTGCAACTTCAGCAGCGAAGTCGTCAGCACGCTTCTCCAGGCCTTCGCCCTTCTGGAAGCGGGTGAACTTGACGATCTTGATGTCGCCGCCCAGATCCTTAGCGACCTTAGCGGTGTACTGAGCAACGGTCAGGTCGC
>ENA-OUQM01001741-OUQM01001741.1-human-gut-metagenome-genome-assembly--contig:-NODE-1741-length-10922-cov-3.882028_pt1 | contig 10922 bp, 9 predicted proteins | sample MGYA00237949_ERZ548830 | MGnify/ENA primary metagenome ERZ548830 (study PRJEB26490, sample SAMN05194706) | human gut metagenome | biome: terrestrial biome; feature: human-associated habitat; material...
ACAAGATCCTGACCAAAACCATGATTAACAACTACGCCAAAAACGACCTGCTGCCGCCGCCCGTCCGCAAGAAATATTCCCGCGAGCACATGCTGCTTTTGATTTTTATCTATTATTTCAAGGGCATCCTGTCAATCAGCGACATTCAGACCGTATTAAAACCGATTACCGACCGTTTCTTTGCCGGAAACGAAGGGCTGAAGCTTGAAACGATCTATAACGAGGTGTTTAGTCTCGAGCGAGAAGAAGTTGAAGTAATGAAGCAGGACGTCGTACGCAAATATCACAAAGCTCAGGAAACCTTTTCGGATGCTGCCGCAGAGGATCAGGAATTTCTCCAGACCTTTTCTTTCATCTGCATGCTCAGTTTTGACGTCTATGTTAAAAAAATGTTGATTGAAAAACTGATCGACAGCTGCAGTGCAAAAGAAACAGACACCACAGAACACCGCTCCCGTCACAGTCGTTCTGATAAAAAACAATAAAATGCACGCTCTGCGAGCATTCTATTGTCAGGAATAATAACAGGGTGCGCAGAAATGGGAGGAAGCATGACAGTTTTTTGGGGATTGATGATTCCGCTTGCCGGGACGACGCTCGGCTCGGCATGTGTATTTTTTCTGAAAGACAAACTCAACGAGCTGCTGCAGAAAGGGCTGTTGGGCTTTGCATCCGGCGTCATGGTAGCGGCGTCTGTCTGGTCGCTTTTGATTCCGTCGATGGATATGGCGGCGGGAATGGGACGGCTTGCATTTGTACCGGCGGCAGCTGGCATGCTTTTGGGCATGGTGTTTTTACTGGGGATGGACCGCGTTATCCCGCATCTGCACCTTGGTACACAGGAAGCGGAGGGACCAAAAACCTCCCTGAAAAAGACGACGATGCTTGTCCTTGCGGTGACACTGCATAACATTCCGGAGGGCATGGCGGTCGGCGTCGTGTTCGCTGGCATGCTTTCGGGCAGCACCGGGATTACCGCCGCCGGAGCGTTTTCACTGGCGATCGGAATTGCGATCCAAAACTTCCCGGAGGGTGCAATCATTTCGATGCCGTTAAAGAGCGAAGGACAGATGAGCCGCAAAAAGGCGTTTCTGTACGGAACGCTTTCGGGAGCGGTAGAGCCGGTCGGTGCGGCGCTGACCATCGCACTCGCCAGCGTGATCGATCCGTTTTTGCCGTATCTGTTGTCATTTGCGGCGGGCGCGATGCTCTATGTTGTCGTAGAAGAGCTGATTCCGGAAGCCTCGGAGGGCGAGCATTCGAATCTGGGAACGGTTGGATTTGCGGTCGGATTTGTACTGATGATGGTGCTGGATGTGGCGCTGGGATAAAAGGATGCCCCCGGCAGCAGAGGATTTTGGTTCTCTGTTGCCGGGGGCAATTGTTCATGACAATAGAATGCTCGCAGAGCGAGCATTCTATTGTTTATTTCATAGGAAAATGCGTCCTATGAAATAAAAACGCGCTGCGAGAATGTGCCAAGGCAGAATGGAAGAATGTCGCTTGCGCGACCCGCCGCAGGCGGAGAATCCTGCTTCGCAGGATTCTTTTTTACACAACTTCCAGGTGCCAAGTATAATAGAGCTTCGGATAATCGGAAAGATAATGTTCGAGCTCGAAATCATACCGAACGGTGCCGCTTGCTGTAAACGGGAGCGGTGCGAAGCTGCCGTCTTTTAAGGAAACGGACAGGTCGCTGATGACAAAGCCCTGCTTTTTCATTTCTTCTTTAAAATAATTGAAATAAAAGGCGCCGTCTTTGGAAAGCGCATAGCGTACCTCGTAGCGGTAGCCGGAAAAGAAGCGTTTGCTCTGTGTCAGAATTTCCTTTTCCTGCATCCGGTCGCGAGACAGAAACGGATAAAAGTTTGCAAGCAGGGCCGTTCCCTGACGGTAGTCGCCCTCGTGCCAGAGACGGGTTCCATCGAAAAGATGCTTGCCGCCGACGGTCTGGTATTTCCCGCTGCGGGCATCCTGACGGATGGTTTCCTGCAAGGCCTTTAACTCTTCCTGAACGAATTCCGGCATGCGCTCCGGCAAAACGGGAGCTGTGGGGGCAGGTTCAGAAGCAGACTGTGGAGCCTGGGCGGCAGACACCTGCTCTGCCAAATTTGACTTCTGGTTCTGCTCTGTCTGGATTTCTGTTTTAATTTCATCAAAAAAGGACATGATGGGATTCTCCTTTGTATACTACCCCCTATTTTAAGCATTAAAGATTTTGTTTGTCAAATTTTTCTTCACAGTATTTGCAGCGATAAACTTCCTTGTTCGGGTCAGCGAGGACGAAGATCTGCGGCAGCTCCTGCTCGATCGAGGTAATACAGCGGGGATTTTTGCAGCGAATGACGTTTTTGATCTGTTTGGGAAGCTTTAATTCCTTCTTTTCGACGATATCCCCGCTTTTGATGACATTGACGGTGATGTTATGGTCGATAAAGCCGAGAACGTCGAGGTCGAGCATGTTGACATCGCATTCTACTTTCAGAATGTCCTTTTTGCCCATCTTGTCGCTGCGCGCGTTTTTGATGATCGCAACGGTGCAGTCGAGCTTATCGAGCTGCAGATGGTGATAGATGGACATTGCCATGCCTGCCTGAATATGGTCGAGTACAAAGCCTTCTTCAATTTTACCTACGTTTAACATAAGAAATCTCCTTTTTCTCAGTCCACATGAATATTTAAGAGGGTCAGAATCAGCGCCATCCGAACATAGACCGCGTACTGCACCTGTTTGAAATAAACGGCTCTCGGGTCGTCATCCACATCGACAGAGATTTCGTTAACTCTGGGGAGGGGGTGCAGCACCAGCATGTCGGGCGGTGCGAGCTTCATTTTTTTAGCAGTCAGGATATAGAAATCCTTCAGGCGGACATAATCCTCTTCGTTGAAGAAACGCTCTTTCTGAACGCGGGTCATGTAAAGAACGTCCAGCTCGGGCAGCTTGTCTTCCAGACGGATGACTTCTTCATAAGGAATATTTTTTTCACGCAGCATCTCTGTGATATAATCCGGAACCCGCAGCTCGGCCGGGGAAATGAAGATGAACCGGAGGTTGTCGTAGCGGGAGAGCGCGTTGACTAAGGAGTGCACGGTACGACCGAATTTTAAGTCGCCGCACAGACCGATAGTCAGGTTGTTTAAATGCCCCTTTAAGGAACGGATGGTCAGCAGATCGGCATAGGTCTGGGTCGGATGCTGATGACCGCCGTCACCGGCATTGATGACGGGAATGCGGGATTTCTCAGCGGCAACGATCGGAGCACCCTCTTTGGGATGGCGCATTGCGCAGATATCGGCGTAGCAGGAAATGACGCGGATCGTGTCGGAAACACTTTCGCCTTTGGATGCGGAAGAGGAATCAGCACTGGCAAAACCAAGAGTAGAACCTCCAAGATTTAACATTGCTGCTTCAAAACTTAAACGAGTACGAGTACTTGGCTCGTAAAAACATGTGGCTAATTTTTTGCCATGGCAGGATTCCGCATATTTGTCGGGATGCTGTCTCATGTCATCAGCCAGATCCATTAGTTGCTCAATTTCCTCTGTAGAAAAGTCCAGAGGGTTCATAAGATGACGCATAACAAACCTCCGTTTTTTGGTATTTTTTCTATCATATAATAGCGATGTGCAAATTTCAATCATTAAGTGATATTCAGAAAATTCAGACGATATTCGTCTTGTGGAAATATTCTTTCTATGCCAAAAAAGGTGGGATTTTTGGGCTGTTTTTGTTATACTGAAAGTTATGGAAATTGAGCATGTAACGGAAAGGAATTCGATATGAAAAGTGTAAAAGATTTACTGGAAAAGCTGGATTATGAAGTCCTGCAGGGAAATGTGGAACAGGAGATCACAGAGCTTGTTTATGATTCTCGTAAAGTAAAAGAAAATTCTATGTTTGTATGCGTCAAAGGCGCAACCGTAGATGGCCATACATTTGCAAAGGATGTTGTAGAAAAAGGAGCGACCGTGTTGGTGGTTTCTGATGCAGTAGAAGTGCCGGAACAGATAACCGTAATCAAGGTTGCAGATACCAGAGTTGCACTGGCATATTTAGCAGCAGCATACTTTGATTATCCTGCCGATACGTTAAAAGTCATTGGTATTACCGGAACGAAAGGAAAGACAACAACGACTTACATGGTAAAATCCATCATGGAAAATGCAGGATTTAAAGTGGGCTTGATTGGTACGATTGAAGCAATCATCGGAGATGAAAAAATACCTGCAAATAACACAACACCGGAATCTTATGTGGTGCAGGAGTATTTCCGCAAGATGCTGGATGCCGGCTGCGATTATGCTGTGATGGAGGTGTCATCCCAGGGCTTGATGATGCACCGTGTGGATGGATTTACCTTTGATGTTGGTATTTTCACAAACATTGAACCCGATCATATCGGACCGAATGAACATGCATCGTTTGAAGATTATTTACAGTGTAAGGCGAAACTGTTCCAAAAATGTCGTTTGGGTATTGTTAATGCAGATGATGTGCATGTTGCAGAGATTTTAAAGAATCATACCTGCAAAGTGCAGTCATATGGATTCTCAGAGCAGGCAGACATTTGCGCAAAAGATATGAAACTGGTGCGCAAGGGTGGACATCTGGGTGTTTCGTATCATGTGAGCGGGCTGGTAAATGGTGATATTGAGACGAGCGTGCCAGGCAGATTTAGCGTATATAATTCGCTGACGGCAGTAGCCATTTGCAATCATTATGGCGTCGCAGTGGATGTGATGAAAAAAGCACTTTTGCATGCCAGTGTCAAAGGGCGTATCGAAATGGTGCACGTTTCAGATGAATTTACACTCATGATTGATTATGCACATAATGCCATGAGTTTAGAGAGTTTGCTTACCACGTTAAAAGAATACGAACCAGGAAGACTGGTTTGTCTGTTTGGCTGTGGAGGAAACCGATCCAAACTGCGTCGTTATGAGATGGGAGAAGTTTCCGGTAAATTAGCAGATCTTACCATCATTACATCCGACAATCCACGTTTTGAAGAACCACAGGCAATCATCGATGATATCAAAACAGGTATTGCAAAAACAGACGGAAAATACGTGGAGATTATCGATCGGAAAGAGGCAATCCGCTTTGCGATTGAACATGGAAAGCCGGGAGATATTATTGTTCTGGCAGGAAAAGGTCATGAGGATTACCAGGAAATCAAAGGGAAAAAATACCCAATGGATGAACGCGTGCTGATTGCAGAAGTGTTAGAAGAGTTGGGTTGGAAAAAATAAGATTCATTGTTATAGAAGGAAAGATACATGTTATACAGTGATGTAATCATTGACATATCGCTTGAAAAATTAGATAAAACCTTTCAATACGAGATACCGCAGCATTTACAAGATGTGGTACAGATTGGAAGCCGCGTTGTAATTCCTTTTGGAAATGGTACCAGGCGCATTACGGGATATGTCATTGACATGTCACAAGAGCCGAAGATTGATCCAGATCGCATCAAACCAATCCTGGGCATTTCAAAAGACAGTATTGCTGTGGAATCGCAGTTGATTGCGCTGGCAGCATGGATTCGCCGCAATTATGGATGCACGATGAACCAGGCGCTTAAAACAGTCCTCCCCATTAAGAAAAAAGAGGGAATCAAAGAAAAAAAGACAGTATATTTTCTACTGGATGAAAAAGGTGCTAGAGATGAGATGGCAACCTTGATGGCGAGAAAGCGCCACAGTGAAGCAAAAGAACGCTTGCTTCGCATTTTGATGGAGCAACAGGAACTCCCTTGGGAAGAAATTACGGGAAAGATGCAAATTGCATCATCAGTGATCCGTGATTTTGAAAAGAATGGATGGGTTCGCATTGGAACAACGCGTGCGTATCGAAATCCCGTTTTGCCAATGACAGAGGAAAGTAAGCCAATCGTGTTATCACAAGCACAAAAAGAAGCTGTGGACTGTGTTTGCGCAGACTGGAAAGAAGGAAAACAGAATACATATTTACTCTATGGCGTGACCGGAAGTGGAAAGACAGAGGTCTATATGGAGTTGATCGCGCATACACTTGCAAGAGGAAAAAGTGCCATTGTGCTGATTCCGGAGATTGCACTGACGTATCAGACATTGATGCGTTTTTACCAGCGTTTTGGTGCGCAGGTTTCCATTATGAATTCGAGAATGTCACCGGGCGAGCGCTTTGATCAATATGAACGTGCGAAAAAGGGTGAGATTCGTATTATGGTGGGACCGCGGAGTGCACTGTTCACACCATTTTCAGATTTAGGTATTATCATTATAGATGAAGAGCATGAACCGTCCTACAAGAGTGAGACCGTACCACGATATCATGCCAGGGAAACAGCGATTGCCCGGGCAAAGATGCAGCAGGCAACGGTGGTCTTAGGTTCTGCAACACCATCGGTGGAAAGTTTTTCACGCGCAAAGAGCGGAGAATATAAAATGCTGACGTTGCCGACGCGAATTTCTGGACGCAAATTACCAACGTGTGAGATTGTAGATTTGCGGGAAGAGCTTCGTGCAGGAAATCGTTCTGTGCTATCGCGCAGATTACAGGAACTGATGGCGGACCGTTTGCAAAAGAAAGAACAGACGATGTTGTTTATCAATCGGCGGGGGCTGCTGGGCTTCGTTTCTTGCAGAGCATGTGGTCATGTGATAAAATGTCCCCATTGCGATGTCTCATTGAGCCTGCATCGTGGGGATCGGATGCGATGTCATTATTGTGGATATGAGACGAGAAAGCCGCAGGTATGTCCATCCTGTGGTTCCAAATATATTGGTGGTTTTAAAGCGGGAACGCAAAAGTTTGAAGAAGTGGTAAAACAGACGTTTCCAACAGCGAGAGTGCTTCGTATGGATATGGACACAACGCGGGGAAAACATGGACATCAGGAGATTCTGGAGGCATTTCGCAGACAGGAAGCAGATATTCTGATAGGAACACAGATGATTGTGAAAGGGCATGATTTCCCAAATGTAACGCTGGTTGGTGTTTTGGCGGCAGATTTATCCTTGAATGCAAGCGATTTTCACAGCGGAGAGCGTACATTTCAATTATTGACGCAGGCTGCGGGACGAGCGGGCAGAGGTGAAATACCGGGGAATGTTGTGATGCAGACATATCAGCCAAAGCATTACAGTATTGTAGCGGCAAAAGAGCAGAATTACGAAGCTTTTTATGAAGAAGAAATCGCATATCGCGAGCTGATGGATTATCCACCGGCATCACATATGCTTCTTATTCTGGTAACTTCTGAAAAAGAAGAAGATGCAGATTTGTGTGCAAAGGAGCTGGCAGAGACAATTGAAAAAGAGGCTTCGCAGGTCGTTTGTTTAGGGCCGTCGGATGCAGCGGTCGCAAAAGTAAATGATATTTACAGGAAAGTTATTTATTGTAAACATCAGGATTACGAGCAGCTGATTTCTGTAAAAGACAGAATCATGGAACGTATCCAACAAGAACAAAACTTTGCAAAAGTGATGGTATGGTTCGATTTTGATCCAATGAACCAGGCCTAAACATATTTAGAGAAAGAGGGAGATAGTATGGCAATCAGACAGATAAGAGTACAGGGAGATGAAGTGTTAGAGAAGGTGTGTCGTCCGGTAAAGGAGATTACACCAAGAATAGCAACATTGATTGAGGATATGATTGATACGATGTATGAATACGATGGTGTAGGATTAGCAGCACCACAGGTAGGAATTTTACGTCGTATTGCGGTGATTGATATCGGAGAAGGCCCGATTGTACTTGTGAATCCAGAAGTAATTGAGACATCCGGAGAACAGACAGGAGAAGAAGGATGTTTATCACTTCCTGGAAAATCCGGTCAGGTAACACGACCAAATTATGCAAAAGTGCGTGCTTTCAATGAAAATATGGAAGAATATGAAGTGGAAGGTGAAGAGCTTTTGGCAAGAGCTCTGTTGCATGAGATTGATCATCTGGATGGTCATATGTATACCGAAAAGGTAGAAGGTGTACTTCATGATGTAAATTATGGAGAAGAGGACGAATAGAGGAGTAGTCGTATGAAAGTTGTTTTTATGGGAACACCGGATTTTGCAGTAGCAACGGTGGATGCAATAGCAAAAGCAGGACATGAAATTGTGTTGGTTGTAACACAGCCGGATAAGCCGAGAGGCAGGGGAAAAGAAATGCAATTTCCGGCAGTTAAGACATGGGCAATCGAACATGATATCCCGGTATACCAGCCAAAGCGTATTCGCGATGCAGAAGCTGTAGAACTCTTGCAAAAGCAGGATGCCAAGATTTTTATCGTGGCAGCGTTTGGACAACTTTTGCCAAAAGAAGTGTTGGATATTCCACCACTTGGCTGTGTCAATGTACATGCATCGTTACTTCCAAAATACCGTGGTGCTGCACCGATTCAATGGGCGGTTATGAACGGAGAGCAGGTGAGTGGCGTGACAACCATGCAGATGGGCGTGGGCTTAGACGATGGGGATATGCTTTTAAAAGAAGAGGTGGTGCTGCGGGAAGATGAGACAGGCGGAAGCTTGTTTGATCGTCTTGCAGAAGTTGGTGGAGCGCTTTGTGTTAAGACGATCGAAGGATTAGCTGAAGGAAGCATTACGCCAATTCCACAGGATGAGGCACAGGCAACGCATGTAGGTATGATCAAAAAGAGTATGGGAAATCTTGATTTTTCCAGAAGTGCCGTGGAGTTAGAACGTTTGGTGCGAGGTCTCAATCCTTGGCCGAGTGCATATACACATCTTGGAAATAAGACATTAAAAGTGTGGAAAGCACGTGTGGATACAGATACAAAGACAGAGGCACAGCCGGGAGAAGTAGTATCTTCAGATGCATCTGGTATCGCAGTTGCTACAGGCGAAGGGCTTCTCGTGATGGAAGAGATCCAGTTAGAAGGTAAAAAACGCATGTGCGTCGCAGATTTTTTACGTGGTCGTGAGATTCCGGTGGGAACCATGTTATGCGGCTAGTATGAAAGGAGAAGATTATGTACGGATATTATGGATATTATTGGGATCCAACTTATGTTTTGGTTGTCATTGGTGCAATTATTTGTCTTCTGGCATCAGCAAGGGTAAAGGGAACATTTAACAAATATAATAAAGTGCGTAGCGCATCTGGGATGACTGGCGCACAGGCGGCAGAACGTATGCTTCAAATGTCAGGCATTTATGATGTGACGGTACATCATGTATCCGGTAATCTGACGGATCATTATGATCCACGAAATAAAACCCTCAATCTATCGGATCCGGTATACAATTCGACGAGTGTAGCAGCGATTGGTGTGGCAGCGCACGAATGTGGACACGCGATTCAACATCAGCGCAATTATGTGCCGCTGACACTTCGCAGTGCAATTGTTCCGGTAGCAAATATCGGGTCAACTTTGGCATGGCCATTGATTTTGATCGGTTTACTTTTTAATAGCCAGATGGGACATAATCTTATTATGATTGGAATTATCGCTTTTTCTTTTGCTGTTATTTTCCAGCTTGTGACACTTCCAGTGGAATTTAACGCATCTTCCCGGGCACTTCATTTCTTAAATGATACGGGAATGCTTTCGCATGAAGAATTGCGTGGTACGAGAAAAGTATTAAAAGCAGCAGCGTTGACCTATGTGGCAAGTGCGGCAGCAGCCATTTTACAATTGCTGCGTCTGGTGATTTTGTTTGGAGGAAATAGACGCGATGACTGATCCAAATCAGAGAGAAATCGTTGTTGCAATCCTGGATGAAATATTGGAACAGGGAAAATATTCCCATCTGGTACTTAAGGCAACATTGGATAAATATCAATATCTTTCGAAACAGCAGCGTGCATTTATCACGCGTCTGACACAGGGCACCATTGAACGATTGTTACAGATAGATGCTATTTTGAATCAATTTGTAAAAAAACCAAAAGTACCGAAGATGAAACCGATGATTCGGACGGTACTACGCAGCAGTGTCTATCAGATTGTCTTTATGGATGGAGTTCCGGATGCTGCCGTTTGTAATGAGGCAGTGCGCCTGGTAAAAAAACATGGCCTCGGAGGCCTTGGTGGTTTTGTCAATGGTGTACTTCGTAACATCTCACGCCATAAAGATGAAATTGTATACAAGGGCTGGTCGGAACAGTATTCTATGCCGCAATGGATTATTGATGCATGGAAAGCGCAGTATGATGATGCAACAGTAGAGCAGATTTTACAGGCTTCATTAGAAGAAAAGAAGACATGTATCCGTGTCAATACGAATCGGATGTCAGTCGTTCAGTTAACGAATCGCCTGCAGGAACAAGGTATCACGGTGGAGCCATGTGAAGAAATTCCGTATGCGCTTTATATCAGTGGTTACGATCACTTGAGCGGCATACCTGAGTTTGTGGCGGGTGATTTTTATATTCAGGATTTTAGTTCTATGATGGTGGCGCATAGCGCGGGCATTCAGGCAAACGATCATATTATTGATGTATGTGCAGCGCCGGGAGGCAAGAGTCTGCATGCAGCAGAACTTTTAGCAGGCACAGGTATGGTAGAAGCCAGAGATGTCTCTGACTACAAAGTGTCTTTGCTGCAGGAAAACATAGCACGTATGGGGCTTACCAATATCAAAGCCGAGAAATGGGATGCAACCATCAAAAAAGAGGACTCCATAGAACAGGCGGACGTCGTTATTTGCGATGCACCATGTTCTGGTCTTGGTGTTGTTGCTGGAAAACCAGATATCAAATACCATATGGATGCGCAAAAGCAAAAAGATCTTGCAAAGCTGCAACGGGAGATTCTGGATGTGGTGTGCACATATGTGAAAAAGAATGGTACGCTGCTTTATTCGACCTGTACCATTTCAGCCATAGAAAATGAGGACAATGTCGCATGGTTTTTGCAGAAACATCCGGAATTCGTATGCGAAAAACAATGTCAGATTTTACCACAAAT
>ENA-OUQM01001742-OUQM01001742.1-human-gut-metagenome-genome-assembly--contig:-NODE-1742-length-10921-cov-5.235413_pt1 | contig 10921 bp, 8 predicted proteins | sample MGYA00237949_ERZ548830 | MGnify/ENA primary metagenome ERZ548830 (study PRJEB26490, sample SAMN05194706) | human gut metagenome | biome: terrestrial biome; feature: human-associated habitat; material...
GAGCACACTCGTTTCGATGCCGTAGGTGCGGGCGCTCGACTTGCCGACGACCTCCCAGTCGAAGACGACGGGGCCGGTGATGGTGTGGCCGCGCAGCTTATCGAGCACAAAGTAGGCTTCCTCCTCCGCCTCCTGAACGCTGATGGCCTGCGAGTAGAAGTACGCGCCCACCTGAAGACCCGCGGCAGCCGCACCGTCGGCGTAGTCGTCAAACTTCTTATCGGCGTAGATGGAGCCTATGGTGTAGCCGCGACCGCCCGCGCGCGCGATGACAAATTCCACGCCGCTGCCCGCGACCGCCGTCCAGTCAATGTCGCCCTGATACTGCGACACGTCAATGCCGAGGCGCGTGCGCACGCTGGGGTCGTTGTAGCGCATGATGCTGCCGTCTCTTGAGAAGGCGGACTTGTCGTAATTGTTCGTCGGCACGCCCTCCAGCACGTCGAGCGTGTAGTTCCCGTAGTGGATCTTCTGCTTGGTGTTGGTGGCGTTTGCCTGATAGATGCGCCACACGATCGTCGCCACCTCCGCGCGCGTGATGCTGTCGTTCGGGTAGAAGAATCGCTGCTCACCGACGGTTGTACCGATGAAGATGCCCGCCTCGCAGAGGGCGGTCGCGTAGCCATCGTTCACGTCGGCAAAGGGAGAAGCGCTGCCCGACGCGCCATAGCCCATGGCCTTGGCCGCAAGACGCGCGACCTCAAGGCGGCTGATGGGAGAATCGAGCGCGTCAGCCTTGTCGCGCGAAAGATAGCTCATGGAGAGGGCGTAGGTGCCGTAGCCGCTGGCCCAGTGCGTTCCTGTGGGAGACTGCTGCTTGTGACCTGTTGCGAGCAGCACGAGCTTGAGCATCTCGCCCGTGCTTGTGGCGCGGTTGGGCGCAAAGGTGCCGTCGCCGTTGCCGCCGACGATGCCCTGCGCGCTCAGCTCCATGACGTAGTCATAGAACCAGTCGCCCTTCTTCACGTCGGAATACGTCGTGCCGGTGTAGCTGTTTGCGTTCCATGCGGCGGTCGCGGTGACGTTTCCGCTGGCGATGCTGTTTTCCGTCAGCACCGCGCCGGACGCGGTTTTCAGCCCCGCAAACGTGCAGCCGAGCTTTTCCATTGCGGGGAAGCTGCCGTAGGCCGTGCCGCGCTGGTAGACGCGGAAATCCGTCTCATACGACACGCCGTCTTCCTTGTTGATGATGAGATAGGCAAACTCCGTCTCCGCGGCGGTGCTGCCGTCTAAGTAGAGAGCCGCCTCCTGAAGCCTGCGGTCGGCAAGGCCCGGCTGCGCCTGACCGCCGGAGTGGCACCACTCGCCGAAGGCCTGCGCCACTTCAAGGCGCGTGGCCTGCACCTCGCCGCCGGCGATCTTCACGAGTTTGCTCGTGCCGCTCATCCAGCTTGAGCCGTAGTTGTAGCTAAAGCAGATAAGCGCGTCGAACTGGCCCTGCGTGGGCGTGATGCCGCGGCGGGCAAAAAAGTCGTTCAGCTTGACCTCAAAGGCTGCGACCTTGCCGAGCAGAAGCGTTTCCGCCTCCTGCTGGGTGATGCCGCCGGGATAGTCGTCCGCGCCGCATTCCGTGCCGTAGCCGATGTACCACTTGCCGTTTGCGCTGTATTTCTCTGCGCGGAAGCCCTCTTCCTCTTCAAGCTGGCGGATGGCCGCGCTGCCCGCTGTCATCATCGTGTTGCTCGCGAGCGCCGGGATGCACAGCTGCATCGCAAGGCACAGCGCAAGCAGCAGCGCGAGCGGTGTTTTTCTTTGTGCGGTATGTTTCATATTTGCTCTCCTTTGCCCGGCGGGAGACGCAGCGCCCCGCCTGAAATCAGATTTGTCCGCAGTATATCATAGGTTTACATAAAAATCAACCAAACTTCGCGCCGATTTGCGTAAAAAGCCAGCGCTTCACCGTCTTTCGGCAAAGCGCGGGAAAAGCTCACATCAGCGCGTCGAAAAGCGCGTTCAGGTTGTCATCGGAATACTCGACCTCCGCGCTGTAGAGGCGGCAAAGCTCGATCTGGTCCTCGACCGTGAAGGTCCCGTGCTGCAAAAGTTGCAGCGCACCGAGCGCGAAGAGAAGCTGTACCGAGGCAGCGGCGAACGCCGCCTTGCTGCCGACGTCCCCGTCGTCGAGTGCCGCCGGCACATGGCGGTAGAGGAAGTAGATGAGCAGTTGCTCGTATTCCGTCGCGCGCCCATTCATGTGCGCGGCAAAATCGGAGAGGGGCAGCTCGTCCGCGTGGCTGCGCAGCGCGCGCAAAAGCTCCGTCCACTGCTCGTCCATGCGCTCGAGCGAAAGATAGAACTCTGCCCACTGCTTGAGCGAAATGGCGGGCAGCGCCGCACCGCAGAGCGAGAGCATCGTCTCCATGCGGGAAAAGATCGGCGCTTCCCGATCCTGCGCGGCGGCAAAGAGCCGTTCGCGCAGCGCAAGCAGCGCACGCTCCTCCTCTTCAAGCGTCCCCTCGCCGCTTGTGAGAAGGCGCACCTTGTCGGGCTTTGTCAGGATGAGGCGCGCGGCCTCCTCGCAGCAGAGGCCCACGCCGATCTCCGTCCGCTCCGAGAAAAAGCTGCGGTAGCGCGGATGGTCGCGGCAGATCTGGCAGAGCATATCCTCTCCGCCATACAGAATGAGGTCGCAGAGGTTCTTTTCGTTCAGGAAAGGGCAGCGCTCATGCGCACCGAGGAGAAAGTGCGGCGCGTCGCCGTCCTCGGAGATGCTTGTGCGCAGGCGCTCGCCCATTTCACTGCCGACGCGGCGGTAAGAGGCGAGCGTGTCCTCGTCCACATCGATCTCCCAGCCGATGCAGCAGCTGTGGCGGCAGCGGTCGGCGATGCAGGAAAACTGCGGGTAATAGTCTGGATATGCGTTCAGCACGGCGGTCCCTCCCCAAATGGTCTTCCGCCATTATAAAGCGCGCTGCCGCGCTTTGCAACGCTGATCGTGGAAAACAGAGCGCATGAGTCCGCAGTGCACGTGCATTCATGCGCCGTTTCGCCGCAAAAATGCGGGGCGCGCGGCGAAAGCTCAGTCGGATATTGTATTTTTTGCAAAATTCTTTTGCTTTGTGCGGAGAAAGGTGCTATAGCAAAATAGTTAAGAAACTGTCAAGAGGCGATTTCGGATAAGAAAGCGGGGTGACCCGAGCGAGTGTCGAGTTCGATCTACCATCAGATGACCATGCTCTGCTTTATGATCATAGCAGTGACGTGGATGAGCGCGGCCACTACAAAGCGATCCAACGATAGGAGCTACTTCTGGCTCAATACTGCGGCGCTGCTGTACGCAACGGCGGATGCGGCATGAGGCCTGGTCTATAATGAGTCGGTCCCCTGCATGCCATGGGGGATGGTCGTGATCCGCGATATCTATTTCCTGACGATGGTGCTCTCGGTCGTCATGCTCGCGCACTATGCCGCGCGCGACCTGCGTCCCGCGCTCATCAAGACACTCAAATGGACATTCCTTGTGTTTTACGCCGCGGTCGTCGTGCTCGTTCTGGTCAACCACTGGACGGGCGTGCTCTACACTGTCACGCCGGACGACGGCTATATCCGCAGCCCTGCGAACGTCATCCTCTATCACGTGGCGCTGGTTATTTACGTTGTACTGTTTATCTCCATCGTCTGCGCGTGCAGTATCTGCGCCCGGAGTTGCCGTATTATTCAATGGCTTTCTCACTGGTGCTGGTCTGCATCGCGATGACGAAGGAATACCAGCAACGCGCTCAACGCCGCCGAGCACGCGAACCGCGCCAAGACGACCTTCCTCAACAAAATGTCGCACGATATCCGCACGCCCGTGAACGCCATCATAGGCTTTACGGCGCTGGCTTCGACGTATGTGGACGATCCCGAGGCGGTGCGCGACTATCTCTCCAAAATTTCGACCTCGGGCCAGCATCTGCTCATCCTCATCAACGATGTTCTGGACATGAGCCGCATCGAGAGCGGGCGGGTGAAGAACGAGGAGAAGGAGGTCCACCTGACCGACGTGATGCACGATCTGCGCACCATCGTCAACGCGAACATCATCTCAAAGAATATCGATTTTCTCATCGACGCGGTGGATATCGAGAATGAAGACACCCTCTGCGACAAGCTGCGGTTCGATCAGGTGCTGCTGGATCTTTTGTCGAACGTCATCAAGTACACGAAGAACGGCGGACAGATCATCGTCCGCATCATCCGGAAGCCGGACTACTCCAACGGCTACGCGACCTATGAGTTCCATGTTAAGGACAACGGCATCGGCATGAGCAAGGAGTTCCAGAAGCATCTGTTCGAGGCCTTTACCCGCGAGGAGAGCACGACGGTCAGCGGCATCCGGGGCACGGGCCTCGGTATGGCCATCAGCAAGAACATCGTCGACATGATGGGCGGTACCATCAGCGTTGAGAGCGAAGAGGGCAAGGGTACGGAATATACCGTTTCCATCCCCTTCAAGGTGCTCAGCACGTCGGCAAAGTACGAGGCCGTGCCGCAGCTCCAGGGCGTACGCGTCCTGGTGGCGGACGACGACTCCAACACCGCCATCAGCGTCAGCCGCATGGTGCAGGAGATCGGCATGCGCTCGGAGTGGGCGCTCTCGGGCAAGGAGGCGGTGCTGCCGCATCCGCAAGCTCATCGGCGAGAGCAGGCCCATCATCATTTTGACGTCGTATGACTGGTCGGATGTCGAGCAGGAGGCGCGTGAGGCGGGAGTGACGGCGTTCTGCTCCAAGCCCCTCTTCATGTACGAGCTGCGCGATGTGCTCACGCAGCCCTACCGCGTGGAGAAGGAAGAGCCGTCCGAGCGCAAGCACGACTTCCACGGCAAACGCCTTTGAAGAAGACAAGCAGAAGGCCATCCGCGCGGGTATGAATGCCCATATCTCCAAGCCTATCGAGGCGGACAAGCCAATGGAAACGCTTTCCGGCATTCTGCAATAGGCGAAAAACAAAACAGAAAAACGCACAGGCGGCTGCCTGTGCGTTTTTGCATCGTCAAGAGCTCAGCTCCTGTATCTCCGTTTGGATGAGACGGCCTGCCGCGGCGGCGAGCTGGTCCATGCGGCGGATGCGCGCGAGGTCGCGGCCATAGATGGCGTTCGCGGCGGGAACGCTCTCGTTTTCGCCCATGAAGACAGCGGCAACGCGCACGCCCTGCGCGCGCAGGGCGCGAACCTCCTCCGCCGTGTCGTCGATACCGGCCTGACCGTCGTAGTCGCGGCTGAGCGGGACCTTGCCGCTCGGCAGGATCTTGTGGCTGTCGTCCGGGCTCGCGTCGGTCAGCAGGATGAGCAGGTGCTTGTCCGCGGGCGCGGATCTCATCAGCTCGCCCGCGCCGCGCAGCGCGAGCCCGTCGCGGTTCCAACCGGCGGCAAAGTAGTCAAAGACCTTCCGCTCGCCGTTCTTGTCGCCGAGATCCTTCAAAATGTGCAGCACCGTGTAGCCGCGCAGGCTGCAAAAGCTCGTCACGCGCACGGGGATGCCGCAGGAGGCAAGGCTTTTCGCGAGGATGTAGCCTTGAATGGCGATGGTCTCCTGACAGTGCAGGCGCGAGGCCGAGCCGTCGAGCATCAGATCGACCGTGAAGCCGGGATGCGGCTCTTCATCGGCGCGCAGGAACACACGGTCATCGCGCAGGATCGGCTCGCGCCAGACTTTTGTGCCGTCCAGGAAGCCCTGACGGGCCGTGACGCGGTCCGGCTGCTGGTGGACGAGCATACAGTTGCGTATCTGCTCCGTCAAGCGTAGCAGCGCATTCTGATAGAGCGCGTTGTCGTGCGAGAATGCGGCGCGGTTGCGCTTTGCCTGCTCCTCGGCCTGCTCGTAGAGACGCTGCGTGTCGGCGCTCATGGGTTTGTCGGGGGCGTTTTCGCCCCTTGTGAACCACAGGTGGCAGCCGAGGTGGTTTCCGGTGCAAAGCTGCTGCTCGATGCGCGCAAGGCGCTGGGGGGAATAGATGCTGCGACCGAAGCAGCGCTCGATATAGTTGCGGTCCTGCGTTTCGCGCTCGTTCGAGTGGAGCTGGGCGCGCAGCGCGTTCGACGCGCGCACCATGCCGTTCTCGCCCACGGCGGCGGAGCGGCCGATGGTCAGATCGTCCGTGCGGACGATCTCCACCGGCATGAGCTTGGTGAGAAGCGGCGCCCATTTGTCACCAAAGTGCAGGCGGAACGGCTCCTTTTTATGTACCGTGCCGTCGAATTGCAGATATTTTTCAAAGGCCGCGAGAACGGCGGCCTCGAGCTCCTCGCCGCTCATCGTACCCTGGCAGGCGAGGGCCTCGCCGAGCCCCTTTTCCCATGGCGCGAGGAGGGGCGGCTTTTGTGAGAGGACCTTTTTCCACCGCTCGGACTGGAGCGAGTAGACGAGCTGGTTTTTGTCCATCCACTCCTGCCGCGAAAGCTGGTATTCCGACGCGAAAAATTCTTCAGCGTGCGTATAGCGCAGCGCTTCGAGTACGGGACGCTCGGGGAGCTCTTTTTCATACACAGCGTTTTCGAGCGCCAGCCACGCAAGGTCGTCGAAGGTGCTTTGCCGCACATCGCCTGTCCAGTGGGCGAAAAGGCGCTTTTGCGTCTCATCACCGAACCACTTGTGCACAAGGCCGATGACGCAGTTCATATAAAAGTCCGGCTCGCCGTTTGATTTGAGCGCTAAAAACTGCGGCTCGAACTGATAATCCCCGCTCGCCGTCCAGACGAGGTTGATCGCCCGCCGCTGCTGGGCGGAATAGCCTGCCGTCTCCATATCAGTCAGAAAAGAGGCGGCTTCTGTCGAGCTTTGCGGGGATGCGCGCGGCGATCACGTCGCGGATGAGCCCCTGCTCATAAGCGTCGAAGGCCTTGTTCGTAATGCCCATATCGAGCGCGGTTCCCGCGCTCACGCCGCGCCGGATCAGGCGCAGCGCATCGAGAAGACCGCGCAGATCCAGCGCCTTTTCCGAGATCTCCGCGTTTTCGCACTTCTTTTGCAGGTCAAGGAAGAGCTGCACGAACTGGCCGCAGTATTTTTTCTCAAGTGTCGGGAATTCGTCGCCGAGCAGGCGCGCAAGACCGCTTTCGTCGATCGGCGGCATCTGGATGACGACAAAGCGGGAGGTCAGCGCCTCGTTCAGCTCTCGCGTACCCGCGTAGCCGTAGTTCATCGTGCCGATGAAGCGCGCGGCGGGATCGACCTCCACGCGCTCGTAGCCGGGAACGTCGATGGCGCGGCGGAAGTCGAGCGTCGCGTGCAGCACGGCAAGCGCCTCGTTTTTCGCCATGTTGATCTCGTCGAGCACGCCGAAGCCGCCATTTTTGGCGCAAAGGTACACGGGCCCCGGACGGAAGCGGACCTCGCCGCCTTCGAAGGTGTCCATACCGATGAGGCTCGCCGCGTCCATGTTGACATGGAACGACACGTCCCACGCAGGGCGCGCGAAAGCCTGCGCAAGGTTTTCTGCCAGCACGTTCTTGCCCGTTGCCTTGCTGCCCGCGAGCAGCAGGTTTTCTCCGCACAAAATGGCGGCGGCCGCCGCCTCCCACACGTCTTTGCCGTAATAATGATAGCGCGGACGCGGCACGCGGCCTTGCAGCTCCGGCGGCGTCGGATACTGCGCGTTAAACGCGCGGATGCCGTCCAAAAGGTCGGGGCTCAGCCCCTCCTGCTTTAAAAAATCCAACAAAGTAAGATCACTCTTTCTCAGCAACGTGTCCTGCACGTCCATTTTTCGCACCCATCATAACACGGAAAAGATGCTTTGCAAGCAGTTTTTGAAATTTTTCTGTAAAACTGACGGGGAAGTTTGTCCCCTGCACCGTGTAGGGGAAGCGGGGAAAAGGTGGTGTTCTCTTTTGCGAAAGAGAACACCACCTTTGAGCTCTGTTCCCTGTGCGGCACAGGGGAGATCATCTGCTTACTGTTCCAGTAGGAACCGTGCGATATTCTCTATCGCAATAGAAGCTTTTTTGATCGGGAACATCTGAAACACATGCCACATCCCCTCGCTGACCTGCAGGCGGCAGGAGATGTTGGCGCGCTTCATCGCCTGATAGAGCTGCTCCGAATCTGAATACAGGATCTCGTGGTCACCGACCTGGATGAGCGTCGGCGGGTAGCCTGCGAAGTCGGCGAAGAGCGGCGACAGGTCGCTCGAACGGTAGTCCCGCCCCGCAGCGTAGGCGAGGCGCACGGCCTCGATGTACTCGGGCGTGAGCATCGGGTCGATCTCCGTGCGCTCTGTGTACGATTTGCCCGACATCGTCATGTCCGTCCACGGGGACATCAGGATGAGCGCGCCGGGGAGCTTGCGGCCCGCCGCCTTGAGGCGGCTGCAGAGCACGAGGGCGAGGTTGCCGCCCGCGCTGTCACCCGCGAGGACGATATCGCGCGCGCCGTAGCCTTGCAGCATGAGATGATCCCACGCGCGCAGCGCGTCTTCGACGGCGGCGGGGTAGGGAAACTCGGGCGCGAGGCGGTATTCAAAGCTCAACACGTCGTAGCCCGTTGCGTGGGCGAGCTTGGAGGACAGCACGCGCGAATAGCCGAGGTTGCCGCTCGTGTAGCCGCCGCCGTGGCAGTAAAGAATGGCGTGGCGGCTGCCGTGGGGAGCTTTGAGCCGTGTCCAGGCCGCGCTCATGCCCGAGAGGGCAAATTCCTCGTAGTCCATGCCCGCCATCGGTGCGGTCAGCTTGCCGAGCACCTCCTGACTGCGGCGTTGGCGTTCGAGCTCTTCGGCGGTCATGCTTTCTGGCGCACCGGCGCTGTGCAGCGCCTTGAGCGCGCGCATCAGCGGGTCGAGATGCGCTTTCTCGGCCTCGCTCTTCTTTTTGCGGATGATGCGGAGTTTGGGTTCCATAGCTCCTCCTAAAAAACAAAATTCTTTGGGAGCATGATATCATAATTTCGTAAAAATGCCAAGGAAAAGCGCATCTTTCTTGTAGCGCGCCCCGCTTTGTGCTATAATAAACCTCTCAAGACCGCGCAGAGGGAAAGAAGGAACATCGGATGGCCAAGCCCAACAGCAAATGGTATAAGCTCGACTCCGCGGGCACGCTCTACTCCGCGCTGCAAAAGGAGGAGTATTCAGCCATCTACCGTTTTTCCGCCCTGATGGAAAAGGACGTCGACCCCGCGGCGCTCCAGCGCGCCATCGACCGCTGCATGCCGCGCTTCCCGACCTTTGCCGTGCGCATCCGTAAGGGCGCATTCTGGTATTATCTGGAGCCGAACACCGCGCCGGGCCCTTATTTGAAGGAGGACGTGTCCGACCCCTGCCAGCCCGTCCGCTTCAAGGAGGACAACGGCTGGCTCGTACGCTTTTACTATTATCGTAACCGCATCTCCATCGAGGTCTTCCACGCGTTGTCCGACGGCGGCGGGGCCATCGTCTTCTTCCGCACGCTGCTGGCGGAGTATCTGCGCCAGACGGGCATCGATATTCCGGCGGGAAACGGCGTGCTCGACCTCAATGAGCCGCCGCGCGAGGAGGAGCTCGAGGACGCCTACGCCCGCTATGCGGGACACCACGCGCTGGGCCTTCACCGCCAGCCGACGGCGTATCAGAACACTGGAACGCCCGAGCCGTTCTACACCTTCCACGTGACGATGGGCTTTGTGCCGCTCTCAAAGCTGCGCGAGCGGGCAAAGAGCTATGGCGCGTCCATCACCGAATACCTTTCCGCCGTGCTCATCTATGTCATTTTGGAAAAGCAGAAGTGCGAAAAGCCGTACCGTATGCGCCCTGTGGCGCTGGCCATCCCCATCAACCTGCGCGGCTGGTTCCCGTCGGAAACGCTGCGAAACTTCATTACTACGGTGCGCCCCTATATCGACCCCGCGCTCGGTGACTACACCTTTCCCGAGATCGTCTCGCAGGTGCGCCATTTTATGAAGCTGCACATCAACCGCCAGGAATTGCAGGCGGCGTTTACGGGAAACGTCCGCTTTACAAAGAATTTTGCGCTGCGCCTTGTGCCGGTCGCACTCAAAAATCCCGTCATGGCGCTCAACTACCGTCTGCACGGCGTGCGGCCCTATTCCTGCACGTACACCAATCCCGGCGCGTTCACCGTGCCGCCGGAGATGGCCGAGCACATCCGCGGGGCGGAGGTCATCCTGGGGCAGGCGACGGTGCCGCGCTGCCACTGCGCGTCCATCAGCTACGGCGATACGATGGAGATCACCTTTGCCGGCACGCAGGCGGAGACGGACACCGAGCGCGACTTTTTCCGCTTCCTCGTGCGCGAGGGCATCCCCGTACGTGTGGAGAGCAACCGCTGAGAGATCGAAAGAAGGAATTTGATGTCATACTGTGTCAACTGCGGCGTGGAGCTGGACGAGGGCGCGGAGCGCTGCCCGCTCTGCGGCACGCCCGCATGGAAGCCCGCCCCCGACGCGCCGAGCTATTTTCCGACCAAGCCCGCGGAGGTGCCGCCCGCTTCGCGCCGGGCTGCCGCCGCGCTGCTGACAGCGATGCTCGCGTCCGTGTCGCTCTGCTGCGGACTTTTGAACCTCATTTTGCCGACGGAGCACCCGTGGTCGCTCTACGTCGCGGGCGCGGCGGTGATGCTGTGGGTCTGGTTTGCGCTGCCGATGCTCGCGCGCGGCATTCCGATCTTCTTCCGCCTGACGGCGGATGTCGCCGCCATCGGTGTTTACGTCTGGATCATTTCAGTCGCGCTGCACGGGGGGCGGTGGTTCCGCGGGCTCATGCTGCCGATGCTCGGCTGGGCGTGCGTCGTCGTGTTTTTGTTGAGCTTTCTGCTGCGCGACGGCAGAAGGTCACGCCTTTCCTCCATCGCGATGTGCATCGGTGCGGTGGGCCTCATGGCGATGGGCGTCGAATACTGCATTGACCGGTATTTTCTTGAGGCGTGGCAGCCGAGCTGGTCGCTCGTCGTGCTCGTCATCTGCATCGGGCTCATCATCCCGCTGCGCATCGTGCGCCGCGTCCCGTCGC
>ENA-OUQM01001752-OUQM01001752.1-human-gut-metagenome-genome-assembly--contig:-NODE-1752-length-10856-cov-5.749560_pt1 | contig 10856 bp, 9 predicted proteins | sample MGYA00237949_ERZ548830 | MGnify/ENA primary metagenome ERZ548830 (study PRJEB26490, sample SAMN05194706) | human gut metagenome | biome: terrestrial biome; feature: human-associated habitat; material...
ACGCAGGCGTACTTCTGCGGCAAGCCGAACCCGCTGATGATGCGCACGGGCCTCAGAATGCTGCACTGCCACTCGGCCGAGGCCGTCATGGTCGGCGACCGCATGGATACCGACGTTATCTCCGGTATGGAGAGCGGTATGTCAACGGTGCTGGTGCTCTCAGGCGTTTCGACGCGTGAGACGATCAAGACCTACGCCTACCGTCCGAGCATGGTCCTCGGCGGCGTGGGCGACATCGTGAGTCTCGCCGGCGGAGAAAAGACAGACGTGTAAAAAGCAAAAAGGGAAGCGCCGCTGCGAAAGCAGCGGCGCTTTTGTCATATTCTGGGGATGCTTTAGTTTTCCTCCCGTGCGCGGAGACCCGCGACGGACGAGATGGGCAGCGAGAAGCAGATGGCGCCCGCCTTGCTGCCGGGGCCTGCCTGCTCATTGATCGATCGCATGATGGCGGCCTTTTCATCCTTGTGGGCGATGATGTAGATCATATCCTTTTCGTCGGCCAGACTCACGCTGAAGAATTTTTCGCCCCGCGTGCCGCCCGTGCCCTTGGCGTGCAGCACCGTGCCGCCGCCCGCGCCCGCGGCGCGCGCCGCGTCCATGACAAAGTCGGAATGACCCTCGTTCAGAATGACGATGATGAGCTCGTGTTCAAAATCCATGCGCGGTGCACCTCCTGTTTTCTGTTCGTCGGTGAGATAGGCGAGCGTCTTGCCGCCGGCTACACTCTTGAGCGGCACGGTCAGCATCACGCCGTTGCCCGGGATATCGATAAATAGTTTGCGTTTGGCGGACTTGATGAGCCCTTCCACTTCGCTTCTGTTGCCGACGGCGCTGATGACGTATTTTTCGGTCGCATCCAGCCCATAGATGGCAAGATGCTCGCTCGTGGCCGTGCCGCGCCCCGGCATACTCAGAATGCCGCGCAGGCCTGCCGCGCGGTACAGCGCATTCATCGCCTCGCCACGGTCATGGTCGGTGATGGCGATCACATAATACAGTTCCATCTCAGCACGCCTCCCACAGTTCGATGATCTCGTTGTCGCCAAAGTCGGGCAGTGCGGGCGTTTCGGCCGCGTGGCGGGACTTGACCACGTAGATCGCTCCCATCACCTGCACGGTGATGAGCGGCATCATCGCGACGAGCGCGACAAGGCCGAAGGCATCGGTCATCACATTGCCGCCGAGCGCTTCACACGCGCCCGTCGCAAAAGGCAGCATAAAGGTCGCCGTCAGCGGGCCGGACGCAACACCGCCGGAGTCGAAGGCGATGGCCGTAAAGGTGCGCGGCACGAAAAAGCTCAGCGCGATGGCGATGAGATAGCCCGGCACGAGGAAATACATGATCGAGATGCCCGTGATGACGCGCAGCATCGCAAGTCCGCCCGCGGCGGACACGGCGACCGACAGGCTCAGGCCCATCGAGCGCTCGGAGATCGCGCCCGCGCTCAGCTCGGCGACCTGCTTGTTGAGCGTGTGCACAGCAGGTTCGGCGTTGATGATGAACCAGCCCATCAGCATCGCAAGCGGCGCGAGCAGGTACATCTTCCACCCCTCGGCGAGCGCCGCGCCGAGCGCGTAGCCCAGCGGGGAAAAGCCTACGTTCACGCCCGTGAGGAAGAGCACGAGCCCCAGGTATGTATAGAGGATGCCGACCATGATGCGCAGAAACGGCAGCTTTCGCAGCTTGAGCGACACCACCTGAAAGATCAGGAAAAACACGAAGATCGGCAGCAGCGCCATCGTTACTTCCCAAAGATACTCCGGCAGCGCGTGCAGATAATCCTGTCCGAGCTCCACCGTGGAGGAGATGAGCGCGGATGCGCTGCTGTCCGCCGCACTCGGCTGCGTCTTGTAGATCGCGCCGAGCAGCAGCACCGAGAGGATCGGGCCGATGGAACACAGTCCTACGAGGCCGAAGCTGTCCGCCTTGGCGTTTTCGTCGCTTCGGATGGACGCAACGCCAACGCCGAGCGCCATGATGAACGGCACCGTCATAGGTCCCGTCGTCACGCCGCCAGAGTCAAAGGCAACGGACAGAATGCCCGCATCGGACAGGAAAGCCGCGGCGAAAACAATGGCATAGAACACTATGAGCATCGTGCGCAGGGAAATGGAAAAGAGAATACGCACCATGCACAGCATCAGGAAGAAGCCAACGCCGACCGAAACGGTCAGGATCAGCACCGTCGTATCGATCTCCGGCACATTGCCCGCGAGCACCTGCAAGTCCGGTTCCGCCACCGTGATGGCGACGCCGAGGGCAAAGCTCACAGTCAGAATGAGCGGCAGCTTGCGCGATTTCGTCAGCTTTGCGCCCATGTAATTGCCGATGCGGGTCATGGACATATCCGCGCCCAGCGTAAAGAGGCCCATGCCAAGGATGAGCATGGCCGTTGCCAGCACGAACGAAAGCATCAGCCCTGTGTCCACCGGCACCAGCACAAAGCAGATGAGCATCACGATCAGGCTGATGGGCAGGACGGACGCAGCGGCTTCCCGCAATTTTTCAAGTAAAATTTGCTTCTGGTACAAAACCTCACTCCTTCTTCGAAAATTTGTTCAACTTTATTCTACCAGAAAATGGACGTCCTGAACAGGGGAGAAATGTAAACGAACCGTTAAGGTTGCCCGCGAAGCGAGGACAAAAAGAGGGGAGGGACGGTTTTTCCGTCCCTCCCGGTATCGTTTTCGGGTGTTGTTTATTTGCCGCAGCCGCGCTCGAGAGAACGGCGGATGTTGCCATCGAGCATATCGCCGAGGTCTTCGATGAACGAATCCGGCTCGCCCTTCATGCCGTTGCCGATCCATTCGATCGTTAGCCCGGCGAGTGCCGCCGTGTAGAAGCGCGCCAGCGCCATGATCTTGCTTTCGCTCACGTCGAGCCCCTCGGCCTCCTTGCGGACGTAAGAAAGCATTGTGGTCAAAATAGTTTTGTGGTAGTATCTTCCCAAAATATCGCTGTGGGCAGAGTTATGCAGATGCAGGATCATGCGCTTGTTCTCCGCGGCGAAGGCCGTGGCGGTCAGAAAGGCCTTCTGCCATGAGTCGTAGCCTTCCACGCGCTCGGACAGCTTTTCGATCTCTGATTCGAATACATCCTCTGCCAGCGCATAAATGTCGGTGTAGTAATAATAGAAAGTGTTGCGCGTGACTTCGCTCCGTTCGGCGATGTCACGCACGGAAATTTTATCAAAGGGACGCTCGGCCAACAGCTCGACGAAGCTGCGGCGGATCGCGTTCTTGGTGCGAAGCGCCATGTGGGGTCTCCTCTCGATCTCATCATTTTCTGTGGGATATATTTCATTATACCTGATGTCGGAGCAACTTGCAAGGAAAGAAATACACTTCTACTAACACAATATTTATACATTGCACGTAAAGCCGATCGCTTTTTTGGGCGGAAACAGAAATTTGCCACTGTTCACTGAGCACCCATTTGACTATAATCTTATAATTATTAAGATTTAAGAAGGTTCCGGCCGGGAAGGGGAGCGCGCATGAGCAAAAACCAAAAAAGGTCCTATCTTGTCAGCGCTGTCACGTTTGCACTGCTTTTTGCCGCGTTCCTGCTCGTTTTCCGCGACGCGCTGCCCGACATACTGGCGAATCTGTGCGCGGTGCCGCTCTGGGGCGTATTGCTGCTGCTTGTGCTCGGCTTTGCCTATGAAGGGATGGAGGCAGCGGTCGCTCTCGTCCTGCTGCGGCGAAAAAAGAAGGACGTGCGCTTTTTAGACGCGCTGAATACGACCTTCCTCGGCGTGTTCGGTAACATCGCGACCATGGGCGCGGGCACGCTGCCCATGCAAAGCTTTTACCTTTACAGACGAGGGATTGACGCAGGCGGCGCGCTCGGCATCATGGCGAGCGAGTATGTTCTGCACAAGATATCGGTCCTGCTCTATACGACAGTCGCGCTGCTGCTGGGCGGCGACTGGCTGGAGCAGAGTGCGAGCGGACTTTCCCGCTATATTTTCATCGGCTATATCATCGGCGCGCTCATCGTGCTCGTGCTCACGCTGCTCTACACGTGGGATAAGGTGCTGGACCTCGTGCTGCTTCTCAAAAAGCTGCCGGACACGCCGAAGTGGAACGAGCGGCGCGAGAAGTGGGGAGGCAGTCTTGCACAGCTCAACACCGAGGCGCGCAAGGTCCTGCTCGTGCCATCGGTGCACGTGCGCGGCATCGCTGTGAGCCTTTTGAAGCTCTTCATGCTCTACTCCATCCCATATCTCGCGCTGCGCCTCGCGGGCTGCACGGCGCTTACGTTCTGGCAGACGCAGCTGCTCGCTTCGCTGATGCTGCTCATCACGAACGCGCTGCCGAACGTTGCGGGCGTGGGGCCGATGGAATTCGCCTTTCTGCTCCTGTTTTCGCCCTGGGCCGGGACAGCGACAGCCTCGTCGGCGCTGGTCCTGTACCGCGTCGCAACGTATTTCTTCCCGTTCCTGTTAAGTGTGATCACTTTCCTGCGCGAGGAAAAGAAGTCGCTCAAGGGCTTTGACACACAAGACTCTTGAAAATCATGACGGCCATGGGGCGTCGGGTCGATCCCTGCGTATCCGCAGGGGTGCGGATAATAAAGGGGGTATTCTCTTTTCGAAGAGAATACCCCCTTTATATCCCCCAGAGAAAGGCGAGGGGGAGTCCCCCTCGCCCCCCATATTGGTAGCTTGTAGGTCGAAGAACTGCGGCGCCTCCGGAGTGGAAGTGCCTGCTGTTTTTTGTTGCTATACGACTTGACTTCCTTCTATTACCCGCTGCCGCTCTGCCTGCGATTCGGCAGCCTTACGCGATCACTGTCTACTTTGGATATTATCGGTTTTGCGGGTGCCTGCCGTGGCGGCATTGCTTCGCTCGCCGCAGTACGCACTATCGAAAATATTTGCATTTTCGATAGCAGGTGATTAGGCTATATTTCTACAAGATAGGCAGAGCGGCACCCGCAAGGGGTGTGCCGCATCCGTAAGGCGGCAAAGCCGCCAACGGCTGCGCAACAGCGGGTAGTAGAAGTAACCGCAAGTCGTCTCGCACGCACCCATGGCGGCGAGCGCAGCAATGCCGCCACGCAGGCACTACCATTCCACAGGCACCGCACTCCTTCGAGATCGAGACTGCCAATGCGAGCCTTTCTCTTTGGGGATATAAAGGGGGCTGTTCTCTTTTGCGAAAGAGAACAGCCCCCTTTGACTCGCGTTCCCCTGCGCGGTGCAGGGACAGAGACAGCGCTGTCGCGCTGTATCACCCCCGCGTCTTAGCGGCGCGCTTTAATTTATAAAGCTCTTCGGCTGCCAGCCGCGTTTTGGCGACGACATCCCCGCCGCCCTGCGGGAAGCAGTAATAGAGTATCTTGTGGTCGCCGATACAGAGCATATCGCCGATCTCGTACCAGAAATAGTCGGCGTACAGACTGTAGGAGGCGGTGGGCTTTTGGAAATAGTCCAATTTCCCGCCGCAGCCGGTGAGATGGAAGCCGTTTACATCGTGGTGCAGCCGTCCTTCGCCCACGCGGCAGATATGCTTTGTGTTGACCATCATGCAGATGCGCACGGGGATATCGAGCTGATACGTGCCATTTTCCAGCTCCTCACGCACGCAGCGGCGTTCCCAGGCGTACCAGTCCGGCACATGCGTGAACGCGGCCTCGCCGTCCAACGCCTCCAGTGCCCCAAATTCTGTTAAGTGATAGGCCTTGTCACAGTGGTGGCATACGAGTGTCGTGCCCTTGCCCTCCATCTCGCCCTCAGTGAGGCAATGGGGACACTTGTAGAGCACGCGGTTGAGTCCGTCAGCGCGGAACGGTTCGCTGACGGAGATGTGGTTTTCCTGCTGCCAGCGGAAATTGTCGAACGTGAACTCCGCAAAAATGCGCTCATTGATCGTGCCGACCGTCTCCTGCGCGATCTCTGCCGGAGAGAGCAGGTACTTGAGTTCCGCCGACACGTCGACCCTGCGCTTTTGCAGCCCATTGTAGAGCGGGTCACGCGCGAACGCACCGTAGGTGCGCAGCATCACGACCGGCACGCCCAGTGCCTTGACGCATTTACCGATGCTCTCCGGCAGCGGCGTCGCCGTGCCGTCGAAGCTGTAGCTCGCTTCGGGATAGAGCAGGATAGAGGTTTTAAGCTTGCGCACGCAGTAGAGCATATCGCGTACGAGCGCCGCGTCTGAGCAGAATTTGCTCGTGGGGATGCAGCCGATGCTGCGCATCAGTGCTTCCTTGCCGACGAAGCCGTCCGATGTGCAGACGATGTTGAACGGACGTGGGTAGAGCACTGTTTCGGCGATCTCAAGGTCGAGAAAGCACGAGTGGTTCATCAGGATGAGGCAGGGTTCATCGTCTGCAAGCTGCTCCATCCCGCGCTTTTCACAGCGGAAATGCGTCGCGCGCAGATCCGGTACGGAGGCCACGCGCAGAAGGCCGCGGAACGCCAGCGACGGCTTTTGCGGTGGGCAGTGCTTGGCGGACGGCTGTGAGAGCGCCTGCTCGTAGGTCATATCGACTACTTTAATTTTCATTCGTCTTCTCCGGGACCACGTGTATGTTCAGGTGGTCGTAGGTCATCTCCACGCCGTGCTTCATAAAGGTATCGCGCAGCGCTTCATACATTTTAAAGTAGGTGTCCCAATAGTTCTCCGCCGCCGTCCAGCAGCGGATGGTGTATTCGATGGAGCTCGCGCCGTAATTCGACAAGGACACTGTCGGTGCAGGCTCCTTCAGCACGGCAGGGAAGGCGGCGACAGCGTCGCGGCAGGCGGCCTTCACATCTTCGGTCGGCGCATCGTAGGACGCCGTGACCTTATAGACGATGCGGCGGCGGCCCAGAACGGTGAAATTGATGATCTTCGAGCTGGACATCTCGCGGTTGGGCTGGAGCACGATCTGTCCATCCGGTGTTTCGAGCTTCGTGTGTGTCAGATTGATCTCGCGCACCGTGCCGGTCGTGCCGCCGACCTCGATCTCATCGCCGAGAGAGAAAGGATGCGAGAAGAGGATAACGAGCCCGCCGGCAACATTGCCGAGGATATCCTCCGCCGCCAGCGTGATGCCGAGTGTCAGCACCGACATGACGGCTGTCAGCGACGAGGTGTTGATGCCGAGCGTCTCGGCTGTGATGATGATGGTGAGCAGGTATAAAAGTGATTTCAGGCTCATGAGGATGACCTTTTGCAGCCGCTCGTTCAAGCGGTTCGCGCGCGAGAGCAGCCGCGCGCACAGCTTCATCACGAGCCGCACGACGATCAGGCAGATGAGGAACGTCAGCAGCGCCGAGAGGATGCTGCCGATGCTGTAGCCGCCGATCGAGCGGGAGATGAGTTCTGAAATATCCATGGCATTCAGCCCCTTTCTGTGTGCTTAGTATACCAGTGTTTGCAGCGGCTTGTAAAGAGTCCGTTAAGGCAAGCGCGCCGCCGTGCGATTTTTCCGGTTGAGAAATGGCCGCGGAAAGCGTATAATGCAGCAAAAGACCCGATCAAGAAAGGAAACCATGCCATGCGACCCTATGCTATCATCGACCTTCACTGCGACACGCTGACTGACTGTATGTACGCCGCCTCTGAAATTCCCGACACGCTCGACGACCCCGCCCGCTCGCTCTCGCTCTCCAATATCCCGGAGGATGTGCACTGGGCGCAGTTTTTTGCCGTTTTTCTGCCGGACCGTCTGCGCGGGGAGGAGGCTGTTCGCTTTTTCGACGCGTCGCACGAGAATTTTGAGCGCCAGATGCAGAAATTCTCGAGTCGGGTATCGCCCTGCCGCAATGTCGCCGACATGGAACGCGCCTGGGCGGCGGAGAAGACCGCGGCCTTTCTGAGCGTGGAGAACGGCAGCGCGTTCGCAGGTGACCTGTCGCGCATTGAAAAGCTGAAGCGCCAGGGCGTCTGCGCCGTAACGCTGACGTGGAACGGAGAAAATGAGCTCGGTTCGGGCAATGTGACGGACCGTGGTCTGACGGACTTTGGCCGCGCCGCCGTGCGCGAGATGGAGCGCTGCGGGATATTGGTCGACGTCTCGCACCTCAATGACGCGGGACTTGAGGATGTATTCGAGACGGCGGAAAAGCCGTTTGTCGCCACGCACTCCAACGCCCGCGCGATCTGTGCGCACAAGCGCAACCTGACGGACGCGCAGGTGAAAGAGATGGTGCGGCGCGGATGCCTCATCGGCCTCAACTATTATGGCGTTTTCCTGCGCGATGACGGGAATGTACGCAGCCTTGATGACCTCTACCGGCACATCGCGCACTTTTTCGACCTCGGCGCGCAGAAGGACCTCGCCCTTGGCTCGGATTTCGACGGCGCGGACCTGCCGGAGTGCCTTTCCTCGCCAGAAAAGATCGCGGAGGCTTACGGCTATCTGCTCTCACGCGGTTTGACGCAGCAGGAGATCGACGGCATCTTCTATGATAACGCCCGCGCATTCCTGCGCGCGAATCTGCGCTGAAGCAGACGAACGAGACGAAGGAGGGGAGACCCATGACAAAGAGATCGAGCCGCAACACCAAGGGGCGCATCGTCGCGGCGGCGTGGAAGCTCTTTTACGAGCAGGGCTACGAGGAAACGACGGTCGAGGATATCATCTTCGAGTCCGAGACCTCGAAGGGCTCGTTCTACCACTATTTCGACGGCAAGGACGCGCTGCTCTCATCGCTCTCGGTGCTCTTTGATGAGCGCTACGAGGAGCTGATGCAGCAGCCGCACGATGAGATGGACTGCATCGCGCTTTTGTGCTGGCTCAATCAGGAACTGTTCACAACGATCGAGAACACGGTCTCCATCGAGCTTTTGGCGCGGCTTTTTTCCTCCCAGCTCGTCACCAAGGGTGAAAAGCACCTGCTCGACCGCAAGCGTACCTATTACCGGCTCCTGCGTCAGATCGTCTCGCAGGGGCAGGAGCACGGCGAGCTCTCGGACGCCCATACCGTCGGCGAGATCGTCAAGGCCTACGCGATGTTCGAGCGCGGACTGATGTACGACTGGTGTCTCTCGGGCGGGGAATACTCGCTCGTGCAGTACGCGCGCGGTATGATGCCGATGTTTTTAGACGGGTTTCGCAGAAAATAAGACTCGTTTCAAAAACAGTCTATAAAATCGTCTGTTAGAAATCATAGAAAAATCAATAAGAATTTTATAATTTTATGATGCCGTACAGGAATTATTCTGTACGGCGTTCTGTATTTACGTCTATTTTCTTTTGTGCTATAGTGTGCAGGTCTTAACGAAACCTGAAGGAGAACGATCACATGACAAGCGCACAGATCATCATTACCGCTACCATCGTGCTTTACCTTGGCGCGATGGTATTCGTCGGCGTGTACTTCGGCAAGAAGGGCAGCGGCGCGAGCTCTGACGATTTCTATCTCGGCGGCCGCAAAATGGGCCCCATCGTCACAGCCATGAGCGCCGAGGCGAGCGACATGAGCAGCTACCTTCTGATGGGCCTGCCGGGCCTTGCCTACCTCTACGGCCTGCCGGAGGTCACATGGACGACCATCGGCCTCGCCATCGGCACGTATCTCAACTGGCTCATCGTGGCACGCCGTCTGCGCCGGTATTCGGCGAAGCTCGGCGCCATCACCATCCCGGACTTTTTTGCCCGCCGCTTCGGCGACAAGAAGCACCTGCTCTCCTGCATCGCGGCGCTGGTCATCCTCATTTTCTTCATTCCCTACACGGCGTCCGGCTTCAAGGCCATCGGCACGCTCTTCAACAGCCTTTTTGGTGTGGAGTACCACACGGCGATGATCGTCGGCGCGATCGTGGTCGTGCTCTACACGGTGATGGGCGGCTTCATGGCCGTTTCGTTCACAGACCTCATCCAGTCCATCTTCATGACCGTCGCGCTGCTCGTCATCGTGTGCTTCGGTGTGCAGCAGGCGGGCGGTCTTGACGCCGTCATCGACAATGCCTGCTCTCTTCCGGGCTACCTGAACATGACGCAGGGCTACGACGCCGCGACCGGCACAGCCTCGTCCTACAGCACGCTGAGCATCATCTCCACGCTCGCCTGGGGCCTCGGCTATTTCGGAATGCCGCACATCCTGCTGCGATTTATGGCCATCCGCGAGGAGAAGGAGCTCAACCAGTCCCGCCGCATTGCAACGGTCTGGGTCGTGATCTCCATGTTCATTGCTGTGTTTATCGGCATCATCGGCAATAGTGTGACTGCTGCTGGCAAGGTGCCCTTCCTTGCGACGAGTGCGGAGTCTGAGACCATCATCATCAAGCTCGCGGACCTGATGAGCCGCTACGGCGCGCTGCTGGCCATCATGGCGGGCATCATCCTCTCGGGTATCCTAGCCGCCACGATGTCGACGGCGGACTCGCAGCTCTTGGCCGCGGCGTCCAGCGTGTCGCAGGACCTCATGCAGCACTCCTTCGGCGTGAAGATGAGCCATCGCACGACGATGCTCGCCGCGCGCGCCACGGTCATCGGCATCGCGCTGATCGGCGTCGTGCTCGCGTGGGACCCCAACAGCTCGGTGTTCCGCGTGGTGTCGTTCGCGTGGGCGGGCTTTGGCGCGGCGTTCGGCCCCGTGATGCTCTTCGCGCTCTTCTGGAAGCGCGCGAACAAGCAGGGCGCGCTCGCGGGTATGCTCACTGGCGGCGTAGTCGTCTTTGTGTGGAAGTACCTCATTGCGCCGATGGGCGGCGCGTGGGCCATCTATGAGCTGCTGCCCGCATTCCTCACCGCCTGCGCGGCCATCGTCATCGTCTCGCTCACGACGAAGGTACCGGAGAAGGCCGTCACCGATGTTTTCGACGAGGTGCGCGGCAAGTAAAAACGGAAAACGGACAGGGAAGGCGGAGGGCTCAGCCCCTGTCTCTTATACACATCTGACGCTGCCGACGATCTA
>ENA-OUQM01001757-OUQM01001757.1-human-gut-metagenome-genome-assembly--contig:-NODE-1757-length-10847-cov-21.515104_pt1 | contig 10847 bp, 5 predicted proteins | sample MGYA00237949_ERZ548830 | MGnify/ENA primary metagenome ERZ548830 (study PRJEB26490, sample SAMN05194706) | human gut metagenome | biome: terrestrial biome; feature: human-associated habitat; material...
GATCCACCGGACCAAAAAGACTCACAATTGCCGTCAGATAATAAACACCGAAATCATAGCAGATTCCACCGCCCGGCATCCGAAGAAAACCAAACATGCTGGTCAGCAGATCAAGGTCACGGTTCGCACATGCCTCAAACGATGTCACCTCACCGATCAGTCCGTCATCAATTGCTTTTCTCGCTGTCTGCAGTGCTGCTCCCAGAAACGTATCCGGTGCAGATCCAAGGTAGAGATGCTTTTCTTCCGCCAACCGGATCAGCTCTGCCGCCGTCTCCGGTGCAATCGTCATTGTTTTTTCCGTGTAAACATGTTTTCCCGCCTCAAGTGCCTGGCGAATCAGCCCTTCATGCGTCGGCGCAGGTGTCAGGACTACAATCATTTCAATCGAGTCATCTTCCAGAATTTCCTCATACGTGCAGCCCCTGATCCCATACTGCTCTGCTTTCTTTTTCGCATTCTCGATATGACCTGCACAGCATGATACAACCTCAAGATTTTCAAAGCGGTTGATCATATTCGTCAGATAAATATCGCTGATTGCTCCGCAGCCTACAACACCGACTCTCATTTTTTTCTTTTTTGCTGTTTCCATTTTTAAAAATCCCCTTTCTGCTACAATATTAATAAAAATATCAGAGTTTCCTCTTTCTTACTCCACGCTTTTGAGCGATTCAATCATATCAATTTTCCTTAACCGGTAGAACATCATAACGTTGACAAACAGAGCAAACGCCAATGTAATCAGTGCGCTCCAGAGATAGCTCCTCGGAAAGACATTTCGTCCGAACATCATCATATCAACCTCCACGGTTCGAATCACATATTGATGCAGGAATGTTCCGATTCCCATACCGGCAACAATGCCGAACAGGGTCAGCACCATGTTTTCACGATATACGTACGATGCGACCTCGCCATCATAAAATCCAAGTACCTTCAGTGTTGCCAGCTCTCTCTGTCTCTCCGTGATATTGATATTATTCAGATTATACAGCACCACAAATGCCAGCAATCCTGCCGATACGATCAGCACCACGATAACGATATCAAGCGAACGGAGCATATTGTCGATCTGTTCAATCAAATCGGAGGTAAACGAGATCGCCGCCACGCTGTCATACGTCATAATTTTTTCTCCGAGCGCCGTTTCATAGGCACTCGATGTATCTTGGTATTTCATCAGAAGCTGGTTGTAATCCGGTGTTTCACCGAACAGCTCCTGATAGAGCTCCGGTGCCAGATACAGGTAATGACGCACGTAGTTTTCCACAACAATCGAAATCTTTACGTCTACCATATCATCACCCTTTTTCAGCCGAATCGTGTCCCCGGCTTCTACGCCGAGCATCGTTGCTGTCTTTTCGCTGATCGCTGCACCGCCGTCGGTCGGAAAATCATACGTTTTGCCGCTTACCCGGTCGCGGAATGCGAAGAATTCGTCAAAATGTGTCAGCTCTTTTGGCACCTCGAGTATTGCGTCTACGGTCTTTTTCTCCGTCTGCAGTTCCACATTCTGGCAGTACATTTCCAGCATCTGATCGATCCCGCTGTAGTTCCGAAGATCGGTCTGCAGCGTCTCCTTCTCCGTTTCGTCCACATCTGCATTCAGCACGGCATTCGCCTGATAAGTAAACAGGCTGACAAACTGGTTTTTCGCAATTGCGGTAATCGAATCCTGAAGGCCGAAACCGACAAGAATCAGTCCCATGCATCCGCCGATTCCGATCACCGTCATAAAGAACCGCTTTTTATACCGTACCAGATTACGCACAGTTGCTTTCTGCGTAAAGTTCAAATGCTTCCAGAGTACACCGATGCGTTCCAAAAAAATCCGTTTTCCGTTTTTCGGTGCTTCCGGGCGCATCAGCTCTGCCGGGCCTGCTGAAAGTTCTTTATAGCATGCCGCAAGCGTTGCCACGCCGGTGCAGGCTGCACTTGCCAGAATCGCAAGACCGCCCTGTTCCCAGTTCAGCGGAGTCATATAATACGGAAGACCGATATACAGCATACCGTAAGCATTCATGATCACCCAGGGCAATATTTTTTCTCCGACAACGACACCCGCAAGTGCCCCGGACACGGTAGACAGCATCGCATACGCAAAATATCGGAATGCAATTATGCCATCTGAATATCCCAGTGCTTTGAGCGTTCCGATCTGCTGGCGCTGCTCCTCGATCATTCGTGTCATCGTGGTAAGGCTGACGAGAGCCGCCACAAGGAAGAAAATAACCGGAAAAAATTGTCCGATGTTCGAAATACGGCTTGCATCCTGCCCGAAATTCTCAGTCGATGTCACCTTATCACGGCCCCATACGTACCAGACGGGTTTTTTCAGATCTGCGAGTGTCTTTTCTCCATCGGCAATTTCCTGTTTCGCATCCGCAATCTCCGGCTCGGCATCGGCTTTTGCTTTTTCGTACTCTGCCCTTCCGTCCTCAAGTTCTTTTTCCTTTTCAGAGATTTCCTGCTTTGCCTGCGAAAGCTGACTTTCACCATCGGCTATGGTCTGCTTTGCATCAGCGAGCTGTTTTTCTCCATCGGCAATCGTCTGCTTTGCATCGGCGAGCTGACTTTCTCCATCGGCAATCGTCTTTTTCCCCTCCGCAAGCTGCGCTTCGCCCGATTGAATCGTCTCCTGATAAGACGCAATCTGCTGCTCCCCCTCCGCTATCTGTGCTCTGGCAGCAGCGAGCTGACTTTCGCCCTCTTTTAATTTTGCACGGTTTGCCTCGATCTGGGCTTCGCCCTCATCTATCTGCGCTTTTGCTGCCGCAAGCTGCGCTTCTCCATCTTCCAGCTGTTTCTGATAGGCCTTTGCCTGCGCTTCGCCGTCTGCAATCTGTGCAAGAGCTGCCGTAATCTGTGCTTCCCCGTTTTCCAGCTCTTCCTTTGCAGAAGCAATCCGCGCCTCACCCGCGGCACATTCCTGCTCCTTTTCTGTCAATTGCGCATCTGCTGCCGCAAGCTGATTTTCCGCATCGATAATCTGTGCCTCTGCCGCTGCAAGCTGGGCTTCTGTTTCAGGATCCGTTATTCCATACTGGTTCTTCTGCTCCTCATACGCCGCTTTCTGTGCTTCATACTGCGCACGTGCCTCTGCAGTTTCCGCCTTTTTGCTTTCCAGCTCCTCGCGTGCAACAGCAAGCTGCTCTTTTGCAGCAGTCACGTTCGCTTCTTCTGCAGCAAGCTGTTCTTTCGCCGCATCCAGTTCAGCCTGTTTCTGATTCAGCTCTGTTTTTGTTTCCGCAAGCTGTGCCAGTTGTTCTTCTACTTCTTTTTTTCCGGCTGCAAGCTCAGTCTCTTTTTCTGCAAGCTGTGCTTTTCCATCGGAAAGTTCTTTTGCCTTTTCCTCAAGTGTCGCTTTCCCGCTTGCAAGCTCTGCCGCTTTCTGATTCAGTGTTTCTTTTCCACTCGCAAGCTCTGCCGCTTTCTGGTTCAGCGTTGCTTTTCCATCGGAAAGCTCTGCCGCTTTTTCTTCCAGCGTCGCTTTTCCGCTCGCAAGCTCTGTCTCCTTCTGGTTCAGTGTCTCTTTTCCGGAGGCCAGTTCCTTTTCCTGATCTGCAATGGTTGCTTTCGCATCGACAAGCTCCTGCTCCTTGTCAGAAATCGTTGCTTTTGCATCGACAAGCTGCTGTGTACCGTCATCCAGCTCTGTTTTTGCATCCGCTAATTTCTGCTCTGCATCAGCGATCTGCTGCTTCGCATCATCGATTTTCTCCTGACCTTCGGTTTTCACTGCCGTATACCGCCGATCACAGGCTTCCTCTTCGAGTGCCTCTATTTTCGTCCGGACAGCCTTCACCATCTCGTCATACGCATCACTGTAGCTCGCCTCTTCCTTTGCACCATCTGCCTGAATATAAATTTCTGTATAAAGCTCTGACGCAAACGTCTCCGGAAGCAGCAGCGCAAAGCTGTTGATGCTTCCATTTCCAATAGAACCCGTTCCACGGTTCAGTTCCATATAGTAAGGAAGCGTCGCTGAACCAACAATTGTAAAGGTATCCTCATTCAGGGAATCCGAAAGCGGATCAGCCGTTCCCGAAGTAAACGTTACCCGATCTCCTATCCCACAGCCGGAGCTCGTCAGAAACTGCGTATCAACCAGAATCTCATTCTCTTTCTCCGGCATCCTTCCCTCAACGATACGCGGCTCATTCACACCGTCCGTCAGCGCGATCAGTTTTACGACCTGTTCGCTCTCCCCGATGTCATGCAGAACCTCCACGGTTTTTCCGCCGTAGACCGCTTTCACGCCATCCGTCTTCGCGATATCCGCCAGATCGTCGTCCGTCAGTCCAAGAGTTCCAAGAACCTTCAAATCCATATAATTTACTTCATCATAATACCGATCCGCCGAGACCTTCATATCCCCTTCCGCAGACCGGATTCCCGAGAAAAACGCGGCTCCCAGAAGCACGATGAAAAAGACCGACAGAAACCGTCCTTTATTCTTTGTGATTTCCCGGATAAAATCTTTTCGAAATGCTCTCATCGTCCACCTACCATTCTATCTCTTCCACCGGTGTCGGGTTCTCATTCGTTTTTATGCCTGCCACTTTTCCGTTGCGGATTTTGATCACGCGGTCCGCCATTGGTGTCAGTGCCGAGTTATGCGTGATAACAATCACGGTCATCCCCTTTTCCCGGCAGGTATCCTGCAGCAGCTTCAGGATCGCTTTTCCCGTCACGTAATCGAGTGCACCCGTCGGTTCATCGCAGAGAAGCAATTTCGGATTTTTCGCCAGCGCGCGCGCAATCGCCACACGCTGCTGCTCCCCGCCCGAAAGCTGCGCAGGAAAGTTATTCATCCGCTCTTTCAGTCCCACTTCTGCGAGTACCTCCGATGCATCCAGCGGATGCTTACAGATCTGCATCGCCAGCTCCACATTTTCCAGTGCTGTCAGGTTTTGCATCAGATTATAAAACTGAAAAACAAATCCAATATCCTCCCGCCGGTACTGAATCAGCTTTTTGCCGCGATACTTACTGATTTCCGCCCCGTCCACCAGCACCTTTCCGGAAGTCGCCGTGTCCATTCCGCCTAAAATATTCAACACGGTCGTCTTACCCGCGCCGCTTGGCCCGACTACAATCACAAACTCGCCCTTTTCCACATCGAAGCTGATTCCATCCGCGGCCTTGATAGTTACTTCGCCCATTTTATAGGTCTTTGTTACTTCCCAAAGACTCACATATCCCGCCATGCTGTTGTACTCCTTCCATGCAAAAATTCGATCTTACTCTTTCTTTTATTGTATCAAGGCAATGCGGCGGCGGCTAGTCCCAAACGGATAAATTTACCATTTTTTAATAAAATGATACCAGGTTCAAAAGGTAAAAAAGCCTTTTGAACCCAACATCATAAAATGCGCTCTCGGAATGATACTTTCTATCACAACCCTCATCCCACATAGAAAAAAACAGCTTTCTATAAGAATACTTCACTGACTCATACGTACCGTAATGATAGATACTTGCTGCCTTTCCCTTTGGAAGCGTTATGATATTTTTCGCTTTCTAAAATACAGTCATATCCGATTATCTGTATCAAGTCTACGAAAAAAAATCATTACTTCTCTGTCCAAAAATGTTTTTTATCTGTTTTCTTTAATTTTCCCCATTTTTACCATTTTGTGTTATACTATAGCAAAACTGGAAAGTAACGCAAAAATCTGTTTCTTTATCTTTTTCCGTACTGATTTTTTTTGCGTTGTTTTCCGAAATCACTATAAACTTTTACAGAAAATTTTCATTTACAAAACGAGGTAAATCAAGTGAAGGAAAAAACTCTTGTGCCTCTTATCGTTTTTTTGCTGGGCATATGCCTTTTTGGTTTCATTACCTATCATACAGACACCCATGAAAAAGAGCAGAAGCACATAACAGCACAATTAAATGCAACAACCTACGGTGAACGTATCAAAAATGAGATTACAGGCGGAATCGAAATCACAGAAGCTCTGAAACAGGTTCTGATCAGTGAAAATGGAGAGTTCCATCAATTTGACACGATTGCAGAAAATATGATGTCCGACTCGGTCGAAAGCATACAGCTTGCTCCAAATGGTATTGTGACTGATATTTACCCTTCCGAAGGAAATGAGGCAGGCAAAATAGATCTGCTTCATGATAAAGACCGCAGCAAAATCTCCTGTTACGCCAGAGACAACCACACCCTCATCACACAAGGTCCCTTCGCGTTAAAGCAAGGCGATTACGGAGTTGCTGTCCGCAATCCGGTCTACCTGAAGGATGAAAACGGCCAGGAATATTTCTGGGGATTTACCATTGTGATCCTGCGTGTCCCTGATATTTTTTCAGACGTAATCCATGCGCTTTCCAAATTCGGATATGAATACAGGCTTTCAAAAACAGACGCACCCTGGAGCGATACCTATACCATCGTTGATCAGTCCGATGGTGAATTGTATCATCCGGTTTCTTATAAATTTACGATCGGAAAAGAAAAATGGAAATTTGAAGTAACTCCGAAAAGCGGATGGACAAACAAGATTTTAATCGCAACCATCAGCGGAATGTTTACTGCTATCATCCTGCTTCTGTCCGTTCTTACCCGTGTATGGTTAGTCTCAAAAGAACATAAAAATAAGTTTCAAACGATGGCACGCATGGATTCTCTTACAACTATTTATAACCGCTATGGATTTGATGAATCCGCAGAGAAGATGCTTGCCAAAAATCCAAAAACACATTTTGTGGCTGCACTTTTTGATATCGATAACTTTAAGTTTATCAATGACATGTACGGACACGCTTACGGAGACAAAGCACTAAAGAGCCTGGCAGACAATATGAAAGCTTTTTTCCCACCGAATACATTGCTGGGAAGAAACGGTGGTGACGAATTCTGTATTCTTCTGCCGAATTGCACCTTTGAAGAAGCAGAAGAACAGTTACAGCAATTTACCAGACTTCCCAAAACATTCTCCTGCCATGGAAAAGAGTATCCTTTTTACATTTCCCTCGGATACGCGGAATATCCAACCCTTGCATCCAACTGTGCACAGCTTATGCGCTGTGCAGATGCTGCGCTATATGAAATAAAACTTCACGGGAAAAACGGATGTATGGCATACAGGGAAGGCCTCGCATCCGGAGTCCGCAAGCAGCTGGGGTTTGCGCTCCAGGATATCTCAGATCACCTTCCGGGTGCGTTTATCATATACAAAGCGGACAAAAATGATGATGAACTCTTTTACGCAAACCATGAGTTCCTTCATATGACTGGAGACAAAAATATAGATGAGCTCTTTCAACGCACCAAAAAGCACTTTCGCAATCTGATTCGTGAAAACGAACAGCAACAGATTGAGTCCAGCATCTGGACACAGATTGACAGCGGCAATGAAAACGACTATATTCACTTTCATCTAAAAAAAGCGGATGGATCTTATCTTTCTGTCCTTGATCATGGAAGAATTGTGGAAAGCCTGCAATATGGAAAAGTCTTTTATGTACTGTTTATGGACTGGAACGATATGAATGTGCATTACAGTGATAAATTTTCAGGTTGCGAAGACAAACTTTAAATAAAGGCTGCGAAGGTTACCGTCGTTGGGTATCCGTGAACTGCAAGCTTCCATCTCTTCGTCTTGAAATTCGCATCAACATCTGTTTTCATTCACGATATAATAGATATCATCTATAACAAATCCAAAGGGCATGACTGGAATGTGTGAAGACCGTGCTTTGCGGATTTTGTGCAGATGATTTTTTGGTAAATAGTATGAAGATTACAGAGTACGAAGTGCGGAGCAATCTGGTATCATTAAAGCAAGAGAAGCAGGATAAGAAAGATAGCTGGGCAGATGCTGCCCAGCTATTGTAATGTGTGATTAAGATGAGATCATTCATCGGTGTAGAGCGTGTCGGAAAAGGATGTCCTATCGATCACTTTTCAGACATGCCCGCATTCAAAGATATTTTTGTCTGAACATATTCAGTATACGTTGAAAAATGAAAGAAAGCAAGAGATTTCGATTATTTTCCGAAAAACATATACGGGAATCATTACAGATCGCCGATTTCCGAAAAAACGGTAATTTCCGCGCCCGTTTGATATACGGTCTGCAGCAAAAAAATCAACGCGGGAAACGGCTTGTCAGCTCATGAGTTCATACTGCAGCATTTCATATTTTAAAATACTGCCTTCCATAATCTCCGGCGGAAGAAGTGCACGGGCTACCAGTTTCATTTCATTATCCTCGCATGCTGTGTCATTGCGTTTTAAATGTGCGTAATCACCGTCAATGGCAACTACTTCGTAGGTACAGGAAAACATAAAAAAACCTCCTCTCGGTCTAAATAAATATAACACTGCTTCCCCATTCATGATCACTGCTGTTTCCAATGCTAATGCGAAGCTTCATCTGGCTGCGGACGATTTCCATATTTTCATCATAATAAGAAAATTCTTCCTGATCTATAGAGAAATCTACCGTTTTCTTTTCTCCCGGTTCCAGGAATACCTTCTGAAAACGAACCAGTTCTTTGCTTGGACGTACTACGGAGGAACATAAGGTTTCATAATAACATTGCACTACCTCTGCCCCCGCAACCTTACCTGTATTACTTACCTTACAATGTACATGAACTCTTTTATCCGGTCCTGCCTGCACCTCAATGTCCAAAATATTAAATTCTGTATAAGACATTCCAAAGCCAAACGGATATAACGGAGTATTGGGAATGTCCATATATCTGCTGCTGAAACGGTTCTCCGGATGATCGGCATCATAAATATGTCCTGTTTTTATATCCCAGTAGCTCACCGGCACCTGTCCCACACACCACGGGATACTTACAGCCAGTTTTCCGGAAGGATTGGTTCTTCCGTATACAATGTCTACTACTGCTTCCGCTCCCATAGTTCCGGGTCTCCATGCCATAATAACAGCCCTGGATTTTTCGGATATTCTTCGCAGATCCAGCGGTCTTCCTGTGATTACCACAGTTACAATATTTCTGGTGCGCTTTGCTATTCTCTCAAAAAACAGCTGCTGTTCTTCCGGCAGGGTCAGAAACGCTCTGCTGGCCGCTTCTCCCGACTGAGACTCATGTTCCCCCAACACACATACAACGGTATCCTCCCCGGTTATCGTTTCCAGCCACTGTTCATTCCCTGGCTCATCGAACCGCTCCGGTTCCACCTGCCATATCTTACACTCTTCATCCGAAAGCATCCTGCAGCCCGGAATACATTCCGCCTTTATCTGCTTCTTTTGAAGAATATCCTCTATGGTTTCAACTGCCTCGTGTTCACCAAAAATTGACCAGCGACTCAAAAATTCTTTTGATGTCACATAAGGTCCGGCCCAGATCACCCTCTGTTTCTGGCACAGAGGCAATATTTTTTCATTTTTCAAAAGGACGCAGCTTTCGCTGGTCAGTTCATATGCTTTTGCCCGATGATACGGGGTGAGTTTTTCACTCTTTCCAAGTCCTGCAAACGGATTTTCAAAAAGTCCCAGCTGATTTTTCATCATCAGAACCCGAAATGCACTCTCATCAATAAACGATTCCGGAATCTGTCCGTTTTCCACCAGCTTTTCCAGCCAAAACATATAAGCAGGACTCATCATATCAATATCCACACCGGCTTCTGCAGCCTGAACCGCAGCTTCTTCCATATCAGCTGCCACTCCCTGTTCCACCAGCTGCCCGATCGACCCCCAGTCTGAAATAACAGTTCCCTCAAAACCTTCTTTATCCCGTAAAAGCTCCCTGAGGAGTTTTTTATTTCCACTGATCGGTTTTCGGTCTATCGCATGAAAGGCGGTCATAACCATAGCAGGCTTTGCCTTTAATGCCATACAAAAAGGCTTTACGTACTGCTCCAGAAATGTCCGTTGGGATATTTCAACATCGTTGTATTCCCGCCCTGCATTCACTGCTCCGTAACCTGCAAAATGCTTCAAGCATGCTGCTACTCCCTGATCGCTTTTCTGCTGATAGCCATCTACCATTGCTTTTCCCATGATTCCGTTCATATACGGGTCTTCTCCAAAAGACTCCATCATTCTTCCCCAACGCGGATCTCTTGAAACATCAATCATAGGAGAAAACGTTGCTTTAAGCCCTTCAGAAGAGGCTTCCGAGGCAGCTATCGACGCAGCCTCGGAAACCAGCTCCGGATGAAAGGAACAGGCCTGTCCCAACGGAATCGGAAAAATTGTCCGGCATCCATGGATCACATCCGCCATAAAGATAAGAGGAATATGATGTGGGTGTTGTTCCATATATTTGCTCTGAATGTCATATATTTTTTCTTTGCCAATCACCCCCAGCACAGAACCCGCATACCGGATTATCCATTCCGGCGGTAATTGTTCTCCGACAACACCAGTCAGTACCGCATCTTTATCAAAATATGCACCGGTCAGCTGCACCATTTGTCCTATTTTTTCCTGTAAAGACATTTCCGACAGCAATTGCTGTAATTTATATATTTCCATAAGTCCCCCTTTGTTTGACCTGTTCCTGTTCACCATCTGTTGCTGACTTCTCTCATACCTTAAGAATACATGCTTTTTTTTGAAAGTCAACTAATTTATAAAGCACATTTTTTCTGAAACCTTTCGATTTTTCAAAAAACATTAAGTGTTCTGATTGGTAATTTCTCAGCTGACACCAAACTCTGGATTCTTGTCTCATTTTTTAGAAACTCTGCTCATCAGATATCTCAAACTCGCTTACTTAGGAGCTCGAGATACCACTGTAAATACATACAATGATTAGTCAACCTAAGTCAAGGAAATCCTTTGTTTTCCTAACTATTCTGTTACTCCCTGTCAAAATAAGAAAACCTGTTTTCATCT
>ENA-OUQM01001761-OUQM01001761.1-human-gut-metagenome-genome-assembly--contig:-NODE-1761-length-10836-cov-3.881551_pt1 | contig 10836 bp, 5 predicted proteins | sample MGYA00237949_ERZ548830 | MGnify/ENA primary metagenome ERZ548830 (study PRJEB26490, sample SAMN05194706) | human gut metagenome | biome: terrestrial biome; feature: human-associated habitat; material...
CTTGTGGTCGCCGAACGATCCGTATTTGTATGACGTGACGGCGACGCTGGAATTTGGTGCGGCGAAATCGCAGGGAAAGCAGGAAAAGCTGCAGCAAGAATCGCAGGAAATTCAAGAGAAACCCGCGAAATCGCAGGAAAAGCAAGATATTGTGCGCTCGTATTGCGCGTTCCGCACGGTTGAGATTAAGCCTGATTTGAAGGGTATCGCGCGCTTCCATCTCAATGGCAAGCCGGTGTTCCTCAAGGGTGTGCTCGACCAGGGCTATTGGCCGGACGGCCTGCTGACCGCGCCGAGTGATGAAGCGCTGGTGCATGACATAACCGCCATGAAGGAATCCGGCTTTACTATGCTGCGCAAGCATATCAAAATCGAGTCGGCGCGCTGGTACTACCATTGCGACCGCCTCGGCATGCTGGTATGGCAGGACGCGGTGTCGGGTGGCGGCGAATACAACGCGTGGGCCACCAACCGCAAGCCGACGCTCATGCGTGCCACATGGAACAAGTACCGCGACGACACGGCGAAGCATTTCGCGGCGCTCGGTGCCGACGATTCGACGTACCGCCGCGACTGGTCGCGCACTTGCGATGCCATGGTGCACATGCTTGCCAGCCACCCGTCGATCGTCACGTGGGTGCTGTTCAACGAAGGGTGGGGGCAGTTCGACGCGTGCGATGCGGCGGAACGTATTCATGCGCTTGACCCGACGCGCCCGATCGACGCCACGAGTGGCTGGTACGACCAGCGTTGCGGCGATGTTCACAGCGTGCACAACTACTTCCGTCCGCTTGAAATCTACCCTGATAAGGGGCCGTTGCGTGGGTATGTGGCCGAATATGAAAAGCGGCATAAGCGGCGTCGTCGTGCCGCGCATTACGCGGTGTTACCGGTTGCGCAGCATGGCGTTCGCGCGTTCGTGATTTCGGAATTCGGAGGATTGGCGCAGTTGGTTGCCGATCATGCTGCGGTTTCGCGCGCGTACGGTTACGGTGAATACGATTCGATTGAGGATTGGCGCACTGCCGTCCGTTCCGTGCTTGATTCGGCGGAATCGTTGGAATCACGCGGATTGGCGGGCTACGTGTATACGCAGGTTTCCGACGTCGAAGAAGAGCTCAACGGCCTCATGACCTACGATCGCCGCCTCAACAAATTCGCGCAATGATTCGCCGAGATTGAGTGCGGTCATGGCGGTCATGGAAGTGTTCTGCTTCTTGCGTTTCGGTGGCGCGTTCGGTACGTTGGGAACGGCGGCTATTATGGCGCCATCACAGCGAGCCACGGTGGAACGGAGCGAGGAGATGTGCGTTGCGTTTGCATTGGCCGCATTAACCGAAGGGGGTCTTGTGACCATGAATCATGTTCCGGAAGCGCCGCAGTCCGCAAGCGGCGATTATGCGTGGTTGGGAGCCGAGCCGGGTTCCGTAGCCGATCAGCTGTATATGTCGGCGGCTGACGAATGGAATCAGGCAATCAATTCGCGTTTTGTGAATGAATTGCTGGATGATACACTTCCAGAATCGATTTTGAAGTCTTATTTAATTCAGGATTTCAAGTTCTTTAATCAGGGCATCATGGCACATGCGATTGAACTTGCGCCGCGTCAGGAAACCAAAGATATGCTGGCGAAACAATCGCAATGGTTTGCTGACAATGAAGCAACATATTTTACCGGATTCCTTAAGGAATACGGAATTACTGACGAAGAATACAATAATTCCGAGCAGACTCCGGCAAATCGTGAATATTGCGAATATCTGACCAAGCTGGTTCAGGGAACTTGGGAAGAACTCATTACTGCGCTGTGCTGCATGGAATGGATTTATCTTGCCTGGGCCAAGCGCACCATCGACGCTGGCGTCGTTCAGCAGATTCCGGCGCACAAGGGTTGGGTTGATTTGCATGAGGGCGATTATTTCCGCGCCTGGACGGGCCGCCTGATCGCGCTTGTCAACGAATATGCGTCGGCTGATGGCTCGGAAGCTGAAGTGTTCCGCACCATCGTGCACCTTGAGCGTCGCTTCTTCGAGGATTCCTATCCGCAGCAGTGAACGGTGAGCGTGATATGGGGCAATGAGCGCCAATGCAAATTGGCGGTAACGCGGTAACGCAATAACGCAAGCAGGGGGAGATCCGCACAATACGCGGATCTCCCCCCTGTAATTGTTGGGGCAACCGGCATGCCCCAACGTGTCAGATCAGCTCGATATCCACATCCAAGTGGAGCGGCTTATCGGCTGGAATGTGGTACTGCGGGTGCACCGGGCTCATCCAGGAATCGTCGCCGCCGACGCCCATTTGCGCGGCGAGCACGCGCAGGAACATGTGCTTCGGAGCGGGTAGTTCGTCCTGATGCTGGGCTTCTTCCAACATGAATGCGCTATACGGCTGCAGGCTGAGCGCGAACGCGGATTCGCCGTGACGGCTCACACGCATGCCATGACCGGCATCATCCGTGATCTCAGCCCAACGCACATCCTCATGGTTGCCGGTTTCCTGCGGCATGAGGTACGGCGCATGATCGTCGTAAGCGTTGGTGTTCCAAATGCCCAGCTTGGCATGCTTGCGGTCGGCGTAGGTTTCGTCGGGTCCGGGGCCGTAGAAGCGCAGGTTGGAGTATTCGACCGGCAGCGTCCATTCCAAACCGAAAGCCGGAATGGTCGGGGCTTCCTGAGTTTCACCCGGATAGTCGACGCTCAAGTGCAGCTTGCCGGTGGTGTCTGCCACATACGTGATGGTGACGTGCGTGCGCTGCGGAGTGGCGAGCTCGTACTCGTATACGGCTTTCAGCGTATCGTCATTGACCTGTTCGATGGTGTTGTTGACGCACTTGGCGTAACGGCCTGCGCCGACCCACTGCGCGCGGTCGTAACCGTGGCCTGCACCGCGATCGTTGTCGGTCAGCGCGCGGAACGTGGTGAGCGTGGGCCTGCGCAGCACGAATTCACGGCCGTCAAGCGTGTACGAAACAATGCCGCCCTGCGTACGCGACAGCAGAATCTCACGACCGGATCCCTGCACGCCAGCATTCCAACGGCCAACGGTCACAATGCCGTCGACAGGCTTCGCCTCGCTGGCAGCAACCGGCTTGGAGCCTGCAACCACGGTCTGGCCGAACGACAGCTCGTAGCCCTTCGGCGCCCACTCTTCCGCGGCGGCAAGGCGTTGGCTCACTTCGAGCGTGAGCTCGTTGGCTTGGCTTCGGTAGGCTTCCAACGGCCATTCAATATCGAAGTGCTTGGTTTCGCCAGCCGGCACATCAAAACGCTGTTCGGCCTGCCATACCGGCTCGCCATCCGCAAGCACGCGCGTGACGAACACATAGTCGGCGGTGGAAACGAACAGATTGTCATTCGCGATCTCAACGCCGGTTTCATCCGGCACAATGCGCACGTTGGCATACAGCTGCTTGACGTCTTGCGCCTTTGGCGACGGCGTGCGATCGGCGAACACAATACCGTCTCCGGCAAACTCGTAATCGCTCGGACGGTCGCCGAAATCGCCGCCGTAGCAGAGACGTTCATCGCCATCGGGCAAGCGCACAAGAATCGCCTGATCGATGAAATCCCAAATAAATCCGCCCTGATACTGCGGATAGCGTTCCAAAGCCGTGTATTCGTCCATGTTGCCGACGGAATTGCCCATGGCGTGCATGTATTCGCAGGAAATATACGGCTTCTTCGGATCGGACTTGAGATATTCCTCGATTTCGTCGGCATGCGCGTACATGCGGGTTTCGATGTCGGTCACGTCGTCATACTTGCGATTGTGGGTCACGCCCTCGTAGTGCACTGGTCGGTTCGGGTCGAGTTCGTGCACGTGGACGCTCATCGCGCGGAACACGTCTCCCGCATACGATTCGTTGCCAAGCGACCAGATGACTACGGAAGCATGGTTGTAGTCGCGCTTCATCATGCTGTTCACACGGTCCACGCACGCGCCCTCCCATTCGGGCTTGCTGCCCGGAACGGCGGAATCCTCGGTGACCACGTCTCCCGGCAGGCACCAGCTGCCGTGCGTTTCAAGATTGGTTTCGTCGATCAGGTAGATGCCGTATTCGTCGCACAGGTCGTACCAGTATTCCTGGTTGGGGTAGTGCGAGGTGCGGATGGCGTTGATGTTGTGCCTCTTGCAGAACGTGATGTCGTCGATCATGTCTTGCCTGGTGATGGCGCGGCCGCGCTTCGCGTCGAATTCGTGGCGGTCGGCGCCCTTGAAGACCACGCGCTTGCCGTTGAGCTTCATGATGCCGTCTTCGATGCGGAAGCGACGGAAGCCGACGCGCTGCGTTGCGGTTTCAACGATCGCGCCATCATGGCCGATCACCACAACTTGCAGTTCGTACAGTGCCGGGCTCTCGGCGCTCCACGGCTTGACGTCCAACGAGCCGGAAACGATGCCGGTTTCGTCGGATGCGGCCAATGCGGTTTCCCACATCACATTGCCACTCAAATCCTTCAGCGTCGCCGACACGGTGGCGGCATTCTTCGCATTGCGCACCGCGAGTAGCGCGTCGAGCGAACCGGTGGCGGTTTCCGGATTCCAATCCGCTTCGACCTTCATATCTTCAATGTGCACATGCGGCTGTGCGGCGAGTTCCACGGAACGGAACAGGCCGTGCAAACGCCAGTAATCCTGATCTTCCAGCCAGGATGCGCTTGCGTATTCGTAGCAGGCGACGGCCACGACGTTTTCGCCGTCGTGCAGCGCTTCGGTGATGTCGAATTCGTTCGGGGTGTAGCCGTCTTCGCCGTAGCCGACGAACACGCCGTTGACCCACACGTAGATCGCGGTGGCCATGCCGTGGAACGTGATGCTGACGGTGCCGCCATTTTGACGGGCCGTATCAAGACGCTCGGCGACGGTGAACGTGCGGCGATACAGTGCCACATGGTTGGTTTCGGGAACGTTCGGCTCCTGCGGATTCTCATGGCCGTCCCACGGGTACTGAATATTCACGTACTTGTGGTTCATGTATCCCGCGTTCTGCAGGTGGGAGGGCACGTCGATGCGGCCGAAAGCGGAATCGTCGAAATCCTCGGCTGCGAACGGCTCTTCCTCAAGATCGATGTCGGAGGCCTGCACCATTTCCACGCGCCATTCGCCGTCGAGGCTTTGCTTCAAATCGCTCGGCTCGCCGATCGCGGGAATGTGAGAAAAGGTTACGTGATTGGAATGTGCCGGCGTGCGATTCACTGCGAACACCGTGGGGTCGGTGAGCCACGCGGCGGATGCGGTGGTGATCTTATCTGCCATGATTTCCTCGTTTCCGAAACATAACTTCGTTGTTGATGTAGGTTTAGTTGGTGTGTACTTTTGTGTACTCAGAGTAATAAACTCTTTTACTAGCATGGTAAACGTTGTTTACTTAAATTGCAAATCTGCGTGTTGCTTTATTTGCAACTGAATTTACTTATATGGCGATAGGTGACGGCAAATGGCGGTAGTAATCATGATTGCAGATGTCAGTATTTGATAATCGTAAGAACTGCGATTGCGACACGCCGTTTGGGGGCTTTGTTTACTAAGGAATTTTACTTTTGATAGTAAACAACGTATACTCAATTTTCGAGGTCAACGGGTGATCTCATCAAAATCTTCTAAGGAGAAGAGATAATGAGCAATACGACCACTACTGCGAACGGCACGGCTCGTTGCGGAAAGCTCGGCCAGCGCGTAGCGTACGCGTGCGGCAACCTTGGCCAGTCCGCGTTCTATAACGCACTGAGCACCTACTTCGTCGTCTATGTGACGAGCTCCTTGTTCGCTGGTGTCGATAAAGGCGTCGCCACCAAGCTGATCGGCATCATCACCGGCCTGGTCGTGGTGATCCGTATCGCGGAGATCTTCATCGACCCGCTGCTGGGCAACATCATCGACAACACCACCACCAAGTGGGGCCGTTTCCGCCCATGGCAGTTCCTCGCCGGCGCGATTTCGTCCGTGCTGATCGTGCTAGTGTACACCGGCCTGTTCGGCTTGGTGAACGTGAACACCACGTGGTTCATCGTACTGTTCGTCATCACCTTCGTCGTGCTCGACGTGTTCTACTCCCTGCGTGACATCTCCTACTGGGGTATGATCCCTGCATTGAGTTCCGACTCCCACGAGCGCTCCACCTACACCGCACTCGGCTCCTTCACCGGCTCCATCGGCTACAACGGCATCACCGTCGTGGTCATCCCGATCGTCACCTACTTCAGCTGGGTGTTCACCGGCAAGTACGTCGAAAGCCAGTCCGGCTGGACCTGCTTCGGTATTATCGTCGGCCTGCTCGGCCTCTTGACCGCATGGACCGTTGCCTTCGGCACCAAGGAGAACGAGAGCGCCCTGCGCTCCAAGGCCCAGAAGAACGGCAACCCGATCGAAGCCTTCAAGGCCATCTTCCAGAACGACCAGCTGCTGTGGGTTGCCTTGAGCTACCTGCTGTACGCCATCGCCAACGTGGCCACCACCGGCGTGCTGATCTTCCTGTTCAAGTTCATCCTCGACAACCAGGCCGCATACTCCCTCACCGGCGTGATCGCACTGGTCGCAGGCTTGGTTATGGCTCCGCTGTACCCGATCCTGAACAAGCGCATTCCGCGCCGTTACCTGTACATCGGTGGCATGATCTCCATGATCGCCGGCTATGTGATGCTCGGCATCTTCTCCGACAACATCATCATGGTGTTCGTGGCTCTGGTGCTTTTCTACGTGCCGGGTACCCTCATTCAGATGACCGCCATCCTGTCGCTGACCGACTCCATCGAATACGGCCAGCTCAAGAACGGCAAGCGCAACGAGGCCGTCACCCTGTCCGTCCGCCCGATGCTCGACAAGATCGGTGGCGCCATGTCCAACGGCATCGTCGGCATCATCGCCGTGGCCGCTGGCATGACCGGCAATGCGACCGCAGCCGACATGACCGCATCCAACATCCACATCTTCAAGATCTGCGCCTTCTACATTCCGCTCGTGCTCATCATCCTGAGCCTGATCGTGTTTCTGTTCAAGGTGAAGATCACTGAGAAGATGCACGATGAGATCGTCAAGGAGCTCGAAGTGAAGCTCGCCAACGGTGAGATCGAAGCCGACGACGCTCAGACCGTGGAAGCCGTCGAGGCGGTTGCCGTGGCTGAAACCGCTGGAACTGCTGGAACCGCGACTCCGGCGGGCCAACCTGAATCCCGATAACTGAACTTCCCCTTCCTTTCCGACAACCAGGGCCGCCTGAAGCACTCCATCCGCTGCAGGCGGCCTTTCATTCTTTTCGTCTCCTTGCCTCTCATCCCGTCCGGGTTCCTCCACTCACTGGAACAATCTGGACGATAAAAGGCCTGTCAGCGGGAGGATTCCTCCGCTCACTGGAGGTTTTTGGACAGTACGGGGGTATTTTGCGGTCCGGATTCTTCCAGCGACTGGAGGGATATGGATGCTTGGAGAGTTGCAGACGGGGCGATTCTTCCGGTGGCTGGAGGTTTTTGGACGTTAGCAGGTCTGTTAGCGGGTAGCTTCCTCCACCGACTGGAGGTTTTGGGTCGCTAAGGCGTCCGGAGCTATGCTTCGCCGATGAGGGAGCCGCGTTCGTGGATCGTCGGCACCAGTGTGCGGATCACGATGGTGGCCTGCCCGCGCAGGGTGAGATCCTCGCCTTGCCTGCAACGGTGAATTTGCGGCGCCTCCTGATAATCCGTGGTCACGGTGCGGCTGATTTCGTTTTCCATCGCGTCGATGAATTGAGTATTGACGATTTCCGGCGCACCATATACCGAAATGTCGCGCAGATCCAACAATCCTGCCGGTATGGCCATGACGCGCCCGAGCAACGCGCCCGCTTCGGTGAGAATATGCGTACGTGCGGCAGGATCCTGCGAGATGCGTTGCTGCAGCCTGTCACCGGAAACGAATGATTCGAGACATCCCTGTTTGCCGCATTCGCAGATTGGCCCGTTCGGGTCGACCACCACGTGTGCGATTTCTCCGGCAGTGAAGGAACTTCCTTCGATGATGACGTCGTTGAGGCATAATGCCGCGCCGACGCCCCGCCCGATGGAGATGAGCATGGAATTGGGAGAGCAGTCGCCGAAGAATCGTTCCGCCACAAGTGCCGCATTGGTGTCGTTGCCTACGATCACGGGCACTCCGGTGGCGTTTTCCACTTCGGTTTTCAGCGGCAGTTCGCTCCACCCCAAGTGCACGGATTTGCGCACCACGCCGTTGGGTTCCACAATGCCGGTCACCGCGATGCCGATGCCAAGGATCGGCAGTGGCGTTGAGCTGATGAGCTGCCTGCAGAGGTCGATCACGTCATCGACGCTGCAGCCATGGTCGACGGGAAGCTCGGTGCGGTCCACGATTCTGCCGGAAAGATCCGCCAGCGCTCCTTTGACGAGCATCGGATTCGACAGGTCGACGGAGACGATTCGCCAGAAATCGGTGTCGATGGCGAGCACTTGCGAACGTTTACCGCGCCCTTCGCGATTGTCGGGGCCGAGTTCGCGCAGAATGCGATTGTCGACCATTTCGCCGGTCACTTCGCTGGTGGTGAAGCGCGAAAGTCCGATGAGTTTGCCGATATTGGCTCGCGACATTTGCGTTGCGGGGAAAAGCTGCTCGAATGCGGCGGTGATATTGCTGATTCGAATATCGGAAGGTGATGCCTTTGCTTGGGTGCCGCTCACGATGTCCTCGCTTTCTTGTGTGGAGCCGATACATATTGTAGTGTGTGGCGATACAAGTGCGTTATGTAATTTTTATTGGCAATAAAGATTACTAAACAAGAGTATACGGCATTTTTCCTCGAATTGCGATTGCTTTACGATTGTCGCTAAATGGCGGAATTTCAGCTTTTTTGTGGAATAGCAATCGCGTGCCGGATTTAAATGTAAGGAAACTTGACAAAAAAGGATTACGTAGGTATGCTGTGACTATCCGGTGCAAGGAGGTGCCGGAATAATCTCACGAAGGAGAGAGATATGCGATCCCACACTCAGCGTTTGATGGTTTGCGCAGCTTCTTTCGCGGCTCTGTGCATGGGTCTTGCAGGATGCGGTTCCAATACGGCCAGCACCGGCGGGGATTCCGGGGAGGTCGTCAACCTCACGTACATGCACCGTCTTCCGGATTCCGAAGGTATGACCTTGGTCAAAGACATTGTTGCCAAGTGGAACAAGGATCATCCGAACATTCAGGTCAAGGCCACCAAGTTCGATGGTGCCGCACAAGATATGATCAAGAAGCTGGAAACCGACGTCAAGGCCGGCAATGCTCCGGATCTTGCACAGGTCGGCTACGCCGAAGTGCCTGAGGTGTTCACCAAGGGCTTGCTCGAAGACGTGACCGAAGAGGCCGCGAAGTACAAAAGCGACTTCGCCGAAGGCCCATATTCCATGATGCAGGTTGATGGCAAGACCTACGGCCTGCCGCAAGACACCGGCCCGCTTGTGTACTTCTACAACCAGAAGGCTTTCGACGAACTGGGCATCAAGGTTCCCGAAACCAAGGATGAGCTGATCGAAGCGGCAAAGACCGCGGCCGCGTCCGGCAAGTACATCATGGATTACGAAGCCGATGAGGCCGGCAACATCTTCGCAGGTTTGGCAAATGCTTCCGACCCGTGGTACACCGTCAAGAACGACGCTTGGGTGGTCAACACCAACGGCAGCGGTTCGCAGGCTTTTGCTGAAACCTTCCAGGAACTGATCGACAACAAGGCCACGCTGACCAACCCGCGTTGGGTGCCGTCGTTCGACGCATCCCTGCAGGATGGCACGCTGATCGGCAACATCGGCGCCGCTTGGGAGGCTCCGCTATTCAAGGACTCCGCAGGAGACACCGGCAAGGGTGACTGGCGTGTCACCCAGATCGGTGACTGGTTCGGCAATGGCACCAAGACCGGCCCTGACGGTGGTTCCGGCGTCGCAGTGCTCAAGGGTTGTGAGCACAAGGCCGAAGCCATGGAATTCCTCGACTGGTTCAACACTCAGGTTGAGGATCTGACATCCCAGGGTCTGATTGTGGCTGCCAACACCGAAACCGCGAAGACCCCTGAATCCTGGAGCGAATTCTACGGTGGTCAGGACGTGATGAAGGAATTCGCTACCGCCAACGACAACATGGTCGCATTCAACTACATGCCAGGTTACTCCGCGGTCGCCTCAGCCATGAAGGAAGCCGCCGACAAGGCAACCGACGGTTCCGGCAAGGTGGCGGACGTGTTCCCTGTGGCACAGCAGACCTCCATCGACACCCTCAAGAACTACGGTCTGTCTGTAGCGAAGTGATCGACGTATGGAACCAGGGATCACCCGCTCTGATTCCATAACCCCTCCAACGACGGTGTGGAGCCAACGCAACACACGGCTCCACACCGTTCCTTATGAAAATATTCCTTGTGAATATTCCATATGAATCGATCTAGCTGATTCGACGGAGCGGCTGAAACCGGCACTCCTCTCCCGTGATGACGATTTGGATACGGCGATTCGAACTGTGAAAGATGCCATCAACGATGAATGGCATCCGATGCGAAAGATAGGTACATCATGACTGCAACAACGCATGCGGCGAAACCAAAGCGCACTGATGCGCAACGCCGCGAGAATCGAACAGGATGGGCGTTCATGGCGCCATTCGGCATACTGTTCGCCATCGTATTCATCATCCCGATTTTCTATGCCATCTATTCCAGCTTCTTCCGTCAGGTCACCGAGGGCGGCGGCGCGTACGGCGGTGGCGAATTGGTGAATAAATTCGTAGGATTCCAGAATTTCGAGTACGTGCTTACGTCCGGCAATTTCTGGTCCGGTGTGGGCCTGTCTCTTATACACATCTCCGAGCCCACGAGACTAA
>ENA-OUQM01001772-OUQM01001772.1-human-gut-metagenome-genome-assembly--contig:-NODE-1772-length-10776-cov-10.319560_pt1 | contig 10776 bp, 5 predicted proteins | sample MGYA00237949_ERZ548830 | MGnify/ENA primary metagenome ERZ548830 (study PRJEB26490, sample SAMN05194706) | human gut metagenome | biome: terrestrial biome; feature: human-associated habitat; material...
TCGGCACGGGCTGTCCGGTCTGCACCGGACGGCAGGCGTTGGCCGGTGAAAACGACCTCGCGACGCTGTACCCGGACATTGCCGCGCAGTGGGACGAGGAGAAAAACGGTGCACTCCGACCGAACAATGTCACCGCGGGCTCGAACCGCCGCGTGTGGTGGAAGTGCGAAGAAGGCCACTCTTACCGCACCGTGATTGCGCAGCGCGTGCAGCGCGGCGACGGCTGCCCCGTCTGCGCCGGAAAAACCAGGCGCAAAACCAAGTAAACCCAGCCCGCGGAGGCGGGCAAAAAATAGATAGACTTTTAGGAGGTAACAACATGAAACGGCGATTATTGGCAAGTATAATGACGCTTGTCATGATGCTGAGCCTGCTGCCAACGGCGGTTTGGGCGGCAAATACGGGCGATGAAAGCGCCACTCAGGAAACTGGGGACAACGCAGAGCCCACACCGCAGAGCGGTGAGGAGGAGACTCCCCGTGAGACTGCGACGAGTAGGGAGCTTGATTTAGACGATGGCTCCATTGTCATCTCTGCGACTGGATATACGCAGGGTGGTGTGGAAACTAAGTACACGGGTGACTACACCATTATGCAGACCAGCAAAAAAAGCACCACAAACACCATCACCGTCACCGGCGGCGATCACACGATCACGCTGAACGGCGTGAATATCGATGTGTCGGGCGTGTCGGAGGGCGTTCCCTGCGCGTTTGCCATTGAAAGCGGCGAAGTGACGCTGGTGCTGGCGGATGAAAGCGAAAACACGCTCAAGTCCGGCTGGATTAACGAGGACAACGCCGATACCGGCATTTCCTATGCTGGCCTGTGGGTTCAGGAACAGGCGCAGGTAGTTATCAATGGCAACACAGGCAAGCTGGCTGCGGTTGGTGGCGGCAGTGGTAGTAGCGAATTGGGTAACACCAGTTTGGCGGCCGGTATCGGTGCAAGCCGCGCCCATGCCAGCAATAAAAACAATCCTTGGAAAAGCAATGTGGGGACTATCACTATTGAGGGCGGCGTGATCACCGCCACCGGCTCTGCGGCTGGCACCTACGGCGGCGCAGGCATCGGCGGCGGCGGCAACAACTCCGATATCACTATCACCGGCGGAAACGTTACCGCCAATTCTGGCAAAACAACCACCAGCGGCTGCGCCGGTATCGGCAGCGCCTATTCCCAAGGCGGTATAAAGACGATCACCATTTCCGGCGGTACCGTGAACGCCACTGGTGGCAGCGCCGGTATTGGCGGCGGTGCGTATCAAGGTGCCGGTGTGATTTTGATTGACGGCGGAACCGTTACGGCAAAGTCTAACGGCGTTGGCGCAGGCATCGGTGGCGGTGGCGGCGCATGGGGTTCGGACGCTATGGGTTCCAACGGTAGCGTCACCATCACAGGCGGTACTGTGAATGCCACCGGAAGCCGCTACGGTGCTGGTATCGGCGGCGGTGGTGCGAATACTCAGGCCAGTAACAATGCCGGTGCGCAGGCCAGCGGAAACATCACGATTTCTGGTGGCATTGTGACCGCCACGGGTGGTCAATATGCTCCCGGTATCGGTAGTGGTGCGGTTTTAAACCCTAATGGAAAAACTGCTCATGCTCTCAGCGGCCAAATGGGCTCGATTGTCATTTCCGGCGGCAGTGTGACTGCCACAAACGGCAACGACTTTGTTGCGGAAGGTGGTAAGTCCTACAAGACATTAGATGACGGCGGCGTCGCAAATGTGAATACCGGCATCGGCCAGGGTGTGAACGCTAGTGAGGACTCTCAGACGGCATTTGTGGACTGGACGCTCAAGGACGGTAACGGTGAGACCATCATCGAGGTTGAGGAATTCAACAGCAACTCCGCCACCTATACCCGCAACGGCGGAAAAAAAGTGACTGTGGAGGGAGCAGACGGCAAGACCGTTCTCTACCTGCCGGAGGGCTATTATGATTTTAACGGTACGAAGGAACTGATTGCGACGGCGGAGAACAAAGGTAAAGCAGATGAAGTAAAGGAAGCCTTGAATAACATCGACACTCCCGATGTGGAGGCGATCAGAGCGGCAGAAAAGAAGTATAATGCCCTTTCGGCCTCTCTGCGCTATTATGTTGACGCGACTGTTGCAGCAGGCCATACGCTCGAAAACCTGAAGGAGAGCCTTAAAGGTCAGACACAGGTGAAAGTCAGCTTTGACCTGAATTATACCGGCGCGCCGAATAAATCTGAGCAGGATGTCACTTACTACGCTGAGGCAGACCTTGGAATTCCAGAGCGTACAAACTATGTCTTCACAGGTTGGTATCTGGGCGACCGTCAGATCACGGACGGTACCGGTAAGACCGCAAACTACCCGCTGCTTACCGATGAAAGGCTGACCGCACATTGGGAGAGCGAAGTAAAAGGTACGGGCACAGTGGATGATCCTTACATCATCGTGAACGGCAGCAACATGGTGGCGCTGTCCCATATCACGCTGGGCATTGGTACGAAGGACGATTATAACGTGTTCGGCGGTGCAAGCTGGACAAGTCTGCTCGCGGCCTCGTACAGACTGGAAAAGGACATTACCTTGTCCACGGAAGAGGGCTTCTATGGTATCGGCGGCTACGTCTATCCGGACGTGGCAAGCTGGCGAAATGTTTTCTGCGGCACCTTTGACGGTATGGACAGCGATGGAAATGTTCATACGATTACGTTGAATATCGACACCACCAAATGTTCCAGTGAGGTCGGCAGCGGCGACGATAACAATACCCCTCTGGGCCATGTTATTCTCAGTGATGACGGTATAAAACAGACCCACGTTGAAGTTACCGGCGGTATCTTCAACTATGTATCCAACTGCACCATCAAAAACTTGATCACCACCGGCAGCGTGAAGCTGGCCACCAAAGCAGGTTACTGTGGTGTGGTCGTGGGTTCGATCAGCAATGCCTCCAATAACTTCGGTGGTACGAACAAGAGCGTCTTTGAAAACTGCACCAACAATGCTGATGCGGAAGTGGGTGCGATCTTCAATGTGTCCGCTATCGGCGGCATCTTCGGTAATGCATCCGGCGGCACAGTGATCGTGACGAATTGCAAGAATACCGGCAAGATCGTGGCTGGTAAGGCGCTGACGCTGAAAAGCGGCAACACGACCCTGTCTCAGGGCAACAGTCTTGCCGGTGGTATTTGCAGCATTGTCGGTGCAGCTGCGACCTTTACGGACTGCACCAACACCGGCGAGATCGTGGCCGACCGCGCCACGGAGCTCGGCCAGCGCAGCTCTCGCGCTGCCGGTATCTGCGGTCAGGCAAATAACAAAAATGTGACGTTCACAAATTGCGTGAACACGGGCGATATTAAGAGCGAAGCGCAGTCCACCAACGCGGCGGCCGGTATTGTCGGTACGACAATTTCTACGCTGCCGATGACCAACTGCACCAGCTCCGGCACGGTCTATGCCAAGGACGGTCGCGCCGGTGCGATCTTCGGCGCGTATAGCCCTGTCGGCAGCCTGCCCGAGGGCGCTATTCTGAAAGGCTGCTATCAGATCGTGACGGCCGGGGCAGAAAACACTGGCTGGAAGCTCTCTGATAATTCCGCGTCGGTCACGGGCGAAGAGCTCAAGGTCCCCGTGACAAGCGAAGAGACCAACTTCTTCAGTGCGGAGCGTTACGTGGTGGACGGCGACGGCACCAAGGCCGCCGACCTGTTCAACGCGGACGGCTCCAAGCTGTACAACGACCTGACCCATAACGAGAATCTGGTGGAGGACGCGTATCCGTTCCAGACCGCGGACGACGCCTACGTGATCTCCAACGCGCAGCAGTACATGAACCTTGTCAAGGCCATTCAGGGCGACGAGGCGGCGCAGACCGCCGTGCTCGGCAGACGCCTTTCCGGCGCGGATGCGACGTCCAAGGCGGTCGCGCTGGCAACGGCCTATGTGAAGATCGCGAAGGACTTCACACTCTCTGATGTGGACGCCATCGGCCTCGGCACGGAGGCAATCCCGTTCAGCGGCACGATCGACGGCCAGAGCCATACCGTGACCCTGAACGTCAATGCGGAAGCCCTTACGAAGAAGCAGACCACGCTCATCGGCATTGTGGGCGATTCCGCGGGCGCGACGGTGAAGGACCTGAACGTCAAGGGTAGCGTGTCCATTATCACGGATGCGAACAACGATAAGCCCATTTACATCGGTTCGATCGTGGCGAGCGGCAGCGGTGTGACGATCGAGAACTGCAATAGCACGGTCGCCATCACGGCGGAGAGCAAGTGCACGGTCAATCAGGCCACCATGGGCATGATCTACGCGGGCGGTCTGATTGGTTCGCAGAGCGCGGGCGCGGTGGTGAAGGATTCCACCCACAAGGGCAATGTCACCGTGACCGCACCCAAGAATCCCACCGCGGGCGGCATTGCCGGTTCCTATGTCGGCACGATGGAAAACGTGACAGCGCTCGGTGATGTCACGGCGAATGAGAAATATATTGATGTTGCAAAATTCGGCGAGAACTCCTATGCGGGCGGCATCGCCGGTTCCATGAGCGGCACGCTGAAGAACGTGACGGCCGCGGGCATTATTACGGCAACGAATGATTCCACGTTGAGTGATACCCGTTATGCCTACGCAGGCGGTCTGGTCGGCAGCAGCGGAAGCGACCTGACTGTGGATGGCGGCAAGGCGCTGACCACGGTGAAAACCGTAGTCAGGGGTGCAAAGACGGTGTCCCGCAGCGGTGCCATGCTGGGTTACGGAACGGCTGCTGTTTCCGGTGATAGCTGGTACGTCAAGACGGCCGATATTGCCGAGGTTTCCGGCGCGACGCCCATCGACACCACGGTGCTTAACGGCAAGACCTTCGGTGACACGACGACCATGGCCGTCCCCACTGGCGTAACCATGTCTTCCGATTATGCATCCCTCACTGGTTCCACGGTTTCCTTCATCAAGGCCGGTAACGGTACGGTCAACTTGGTTTACGACGGTCAGACGTTCTTCACCACTGATGTTGCCGTCGATACCAAGAAGTTGAGCGAAAAGGATGTTACTATCACCGGTATCAACAGCGCTTATCCCAGCGATGACGACGCTGCTGCCGCTAAGGCAAACATCAGCGTCATTTACGGTGACAAGAAGCTGGTCGAGGGTACGGATTACACCGTGAAGCAGGAATCCAACAAGTTTGTTATCAACTTTATCGGCAACTATACCGGTTCTGCGGAAAAGAGTTATACCGTCGAAGCTGGTACGCTTGTTGTTACGGCGAAGGACTACACCGGTATCTACGACGGTGAAGCCCACAGCATCATCGTTAATGCTCCCGAGGGCGCGACGGTTGAATACGGAACGGAGAAAACGAGCTATTCCACGACAAACGTCAAAGAAAAGAATGCTGGTACCTACGTGGTTTACTGGAAGGTAAGCAAGGAAGGCAGCGAGACCGTCACCGGTTCTGCGGTCATCTCGATTGTCAAGGCCCCGCTGACCATCAAGGCAGACAACCAGTCCATGTATGTCGGCGGCAAGCTGCCCACGTTCACCTATACGGCCACGGGGCTTGTGAAGGGCGAAACGCTGGTGACCGAGCCGACGCTGACCTACACGGCGGACGGCACGACAGTCGGCAAGTTTGATATCGTTCCTTCCGGTGCTGACGCTGGCAATAACTACAAGATCACCTATGTCAACGGTACGCTGACGGTCTCGCGCCGCCACAGCAGCTCTTCCACGACGCCTGAGCCGACGCCGGATGACAGCACCAGCTTTGTGGACGTTCCCGCGAATGCGTACTTCGCCGATGCGGTCGAATGGGCGGTTAACAAGGGCATCACCAACGGCCTGTCTGACACGATGTTCGGCCCCTACGAGTCCTGCACCCGTGCCCAGATCGTGACGTTCTTGTGGCGCGCCGCCGGTTCTCCCGAGCCGGCGAGCACCAGCACGTTCGCTGACGTTCCCGCGAGCGCCTACTATGCCAAGGCGGTTGCCTGGGCCGTTGAGAACGGCATCACGAACGGCATGACCGAGACGGCGTTTGCCCCGAATGCGACCTGCACCCGCGGCCAGAGCGTGACGTTCCTGTACCGCGCCCTCAAGGGCACCGCGAGCGGCAGCACGAACTTCACTGACGTGAAGCCAGACGCGTTCTACGCCGACGCGGTCGACTGGGCGGTCGCAAGCGACGTGACGAACGGTACCTCTGCCACCACGTTCAGCCCGAATACGGACTGCACGCGCGCGGAGATCGTGACGTTCCTCTACAGAGCCTATCAGGGCAAGTAAATCCAACTGAAAAAAGCGGCGGTTCATCAGAACCGCCGCTTTTTTGCGCCGCCTTGACAAGCGCGCCCGCCCTCGATATACTATGACCAAAAGCAAGACGGCAGTCAAAAATGCAGACGAGTTTGAGACATCAAACTCGAAAAAGGGAGAGCAAATGAAGTATCTTGGAAAGCCCGCGGGCATGTGGGCGCTGTTTGCCGGATCGTTTGAAAAGCACCTGACGGTCGAATTCGACTTGACCGCGGGGCAGGCGAAGGACGTTGCGGCGCGCGCCAAAAAGAAATATCGCGAGATTATCGCGAAGCTGCCGGAATTTGACAAGCGCGACCGCTTCGAAATGAACATCGTCAACTGCGCGATGCTCGCCGCGTTTATCCTGTGCATGCCGCAGCGGCCGGACATCAAAACGCTGACGGACTACTACGCCGCGGCGATGATGACGCCTACGATGAAGGCTTTCTGCCGCGCGAGCGGAAAGAAAAAGTTCACGCCCAAGGACATCGAGGGCATGAAGGCGACGGCGAAGCTGCGCGCGGGCGACCGCAACCCCTATTCGTGGAACATGGACTTTTTCGAGTACGAGGACGGCAGCGGCTACGAGGCGCGCTTCACGACCTGCGGCATCTGCACGCTGATGCAGGTGTTGGGGCTCTACGATCTGACGCCCGCGCTGTGCCATCTCGACTACACGATGAGCGACGCGGGCGGCGCGTCGGATTTCGTGCGCGAGTACACGCTCGCCTCCGGCGGCCCCTACTGCGACTGCGGGTATCACAAAAAGCAGTGAAAAAACAAAAAGGATGCGTCTTTCGATGCATCCTTTTTTCTTTATGTAGGGGACTCAATCTTCGTTGTAGGCATCCGAGGCCTTGATGCGCTGGTACATGTCCTGCATCTGGCGGTCGATCTCAGCGATCTTGCCCGCGCATTCAAACATCTCCTCGTTGATGCCCTCGGGCAGCTTCGTTTTGTCGACCTTGTAGCGGATATCGTGCTCAAGGCTCGCCCAGAAGTCCATGGCGATCGTGCGCAGCTGGATCTCCGCCACGACGTATTCCGTCCGGTCGGAGAGGTAGACGGGCACCTTGATGTCCATGTGCAGCGAGCGGTAGCCGTTGTAGTTCGGCGTCTGGATGTAGTCCTGCTTTTTGACGATCTCCACATCCGTCTGCCGCGCCAGCATCTCGCCCACGCGGTAGACATCGTCGATGTAGCTGCAAACGACGCGCACGCCCGCGATGTCGTTGATGTTTTTTCGCGCGGACTCGATCGAGAGCAGCAGGCCGCGCTTGATGAGCTTGGCGACGATGCTCGATTGCGATTTGACGCGTCCGTCGATGTGATGAATGGGATTGCGTGCATAAAGAACATTGAATTCACTGTTGAGGATGTTGAATTTCAGCGTGAGCTGCCGGACGGCTGCTTCGTAAAGATTCTGCATGACGAGGAAGTCATGCGGGTCTTCGCAGAGTGCGGCGCCGTTCCCCGTTCGATTCATTCTGAGCCTTCCTTTCCATCGGAAGCGTCAACGCCCGCCCGATGTGCTTTTCTCCCTTTCAGTATAGCAGACGATCACCGCCGCGCCAAGGGGAGAAATGCTGATTTTCCGCAAAAGTCTGCGCGAAAAAAGCAGCGGGCGGGAGAAACTACCAAGCGACGGGCAAAAGAACTTGCAATGCAGCGCAAGCCATTCTATAATTAACCTGAAAGGATATGCACAGCGTTCGGCACTTCCGCTCCGGTGGCAGAGTGAACGCGCGGAAGGTGCAGAAAAGAACAATGGATAAAAAAGGAAAACAGCAATTTCTTCTGGTCGCGTTCGGCGTGGCGCTCTATGCCGCACTGATGAATCTCAACGAAGTCGCGGCGTTTCTCACGAGGCTCGCTACCCTCTTCACGCCGGTGATCATAGGGTTATTGATGGCGTTTGTCCTCAGTGTGCCGATGCAGGGCATCGCAGGACGTTTGACGCGCCTGATGCCAAAGGCAAAGGAAAAACACATTGACCTTCTCAGCCTGCTGCTGACGCTTTTGTGCGTGGTCATCGTCGTGGTACTGCTGTGCGTTCTGGCGCTGCCGCAGCTTGCCGCGTCGCTCAAGAGCATCGGCACACTGGTCAGGGAGAACTGGCCGGACTGGGCGCGCCTTCTCTCGGATCACGGCGTGGATACAAGCGAGCTCACCGATCGCATCGCCGCGCTCGATTGGAAAACGGTGCTGGAAAAGGCGCTCACCGGCGCCGGCGCGCTGATCGACTCGGTGGTGGATCTTGCCGGTACCACAGTCTCGGCGGTGGCCAACGTCACCTTTGCCATCGTCATCATGTTTTATGTGCTGCTCGACCGGCGCAGCCTTGCTAAACAGAGCCGCAGACTCCTCTACGCCAACCTGAGCGAGCGAAAGGCCAATCAGGTCTGCCGCATCGCGCGCCTGACGCACACCACCTACGCCCGTTTCCTGTCCGGGCAGTGCGTGGAGGTCGTGATCCTCGGCACGATGATCTTTCTCGCGTTCTCCCTGTGCGGCATTCCCTACGCGGGGCTGACCGCCGCGCTGACGGCGGCCTTCGCCTTTGTTCCCTACATCGGCGCGCTGGCCTCCTGCGCAATCGGCGTACTGCTGACGCTGCTTGCCCAGCCGGAGAAGGCGCTGCTGTGCCTGATCGTCTATCAGGCGGTGCAGTTCACGGAAAATCAGTTCATCTACCCGCATGTGGTTGGCAGCAGCGTGGGGCTTGCGCCGCTGTGGACGCTCCTTGCGGCATTGCTTGGCGGCAAGCTCTTCGGCCTTGTCGGTATTGTGTTTTTCATTCCCCTCACGGCGGTGGTGCTCCAACTTATACATGAGCACACCGCACAGCAGCTTTCGGAAAAGAAACTCGACCGCGAGGATCTGATCGAATAACAAAAAAGGACGACAGCTAAAAATAGCTGTCGTCCTTTTTTGTGCGGTCACGACTGTGCCATGCGCTCGAGGAGCTGGAAGGCCTCTTCGAGCTTGGGGTCGATATGGTCGGTCTGCAAAGCCTCGCGCACGCAGCCTTCGATGTGCGCGCGCATGATCTGCTGGTTGGCGCTTTTGAGGAGCGACTGCGTGGCGAGAAGCTGGTTGGAGATGTCCACGCAGTAGCGGTCGTCGTCGATCATCTGCAAAATGCCGTCGAGCTGGCCGCGGGCGATTTTGAGCTTGCGGCGGACGGAATCACGATCGGCTCTCATGGCCTTAGCGGATGGAGACGGCCTGATAGCCCGCCTCATCGACTGCGGCCTTGAGCGCCGCGTCGGTCACATTGCCGTCCACGCTGACGGTAGCGGACTTGCTCTCAAGGTCGACCTTGGCCTCCTTCACGCCGGGGACGGCGGAAAGCGCCTGCTGGACGTGGTTCACGCAGTGCATGCAGGCCATGCCCTCAATGCTGATGACTTTTTCCATGTTCGTTTCTCCTTTTTCATTGTTACTTGCCATAGTTTGGTTGTTTGCTATCTCCACTCCGCTATCCGACGGAGAAGAAACCGTTTTGGGTGCCGCTGCCGCCGTGTGCTTGGCCTTGAACCAGCGCAGGCGCAGCGCATTGCTCACCACGAACACCGAGCTGAAGCTCATCGCGAGCGCGCCGAGCATCGGGTTCATCTTGAGCTGGAAGGCGGGGTAGAAGATGCCCGCCGCGATGGGAATGCCGATGGCGTTGTAGAAGAACGCCCAGAAAAGGTTTTGTTTGATGTTGCGGATGACCGCGCGGCTCAACTGCACGGCGGTCGAGACGTCGAGAAGGTCACTGCGCATCAGCACAATATCCGCCGACTCGATAGCGACGTCCGTGCCCGCACCGATGGCGATGCCGACGTCTGCGCGCGCAAGGGCGGGCGCGTCGTTGATGCCGTCGCCGACCATGGCAACCTTCTTGCCGCCCTCCTGCAGGCGGCGAATCTCGCACTCCTTATCCTGCGGCAGCACCTCGGCCACCACGCGGTCCACGCCGACCTGACGGCGGATGGCCTCGGCGGTCTTGGCGTTGTCGCCCGTGAGCATGACGACCTCGATGCCCATGTTCGAGAGCTCGGCGATGGCCTGCGCACTCGTGGGCTTGACGATGTCGGCCACGGCAATAAGGCCGATGAGCTTGCCGTCCAGGGCAAAGTAGAGCGGCGTCTTGCCGTCCTCGGCCAGCGCTTCGCCGCGCGCGAGCAGCTCACTGTTTTCGATGCGGTTTGCCTCCATCATGCGGCGGTTGCCGGCAAGGCAGAGCTGGCCCTCGACCTCACCGCGGATGCCCTGACCGGGGATCTGCTCAAATTTGTCGACGGACAGGAACGTGAGCGACTCCTTCTCCGCCTCGGCCACGATGGCCTCGGAAAGCGGATGCTCGGAGAGCTTTTCGAGCGACGCGGCGACGGAGAGAAGTTTGTCCCTGCCGATGCCGCCGTCGACGACGTCGGTGACGACGGGCTTGCCCTGCGTGATGGTGCCGGTCTTGTCGAGCACGACGGTGTTGACGCTGTGCGTCG
>ENA-OUQM01001778-OUQM01001778.1-human-gut-metagenome-genome-assembly--contig:-NODE-1778-length-10746-cov-6.737723_pt1 | contig 10746 bp, 18 predicted proteins | sample MGYA00237949_ERZ548830 | MGnify/ENA primary metagenome ERZ548830 (study PRJEB26490, sample SAMN05194706) | human gut metagenome | biome: terrestrial biome; feature: human-associated habitat; material...
CCGCCACACGGCCCTCGCCGATGAGCATATCGACTTCGCCGCCGCCGGGGCCGGCGTAAACGATGAAGTCCTTCTGACCCTGGCGCAGGATCTCGGAGACCGTAGCATAGGGCTTGCGGTTGGTGGTGAAGCCGCCGATCGCAAGGGTATCGCCGTTTTCGACGTACTTTGCAACGGCATCGTGCAATGTCATGACCTTATTCAAGATAAAACCCTCCCTGATTTTGATGAACGTGTTTTATGGCCAATGAGCATCTTGCATGGATTCCGTCAAAAATCCGTCAAGAGGTGCTCATATAGGCTTCATTTTAGATTATAGAGGAACTTCCCCGTGAAATCAATGAGAATCGGCGCGGAATGTCCGAAAAAACTGAACAAATTTTCGATGCGTTTTTTGTCGTTTTCGTGAATGTACGTTCGTTTGATTTGTTAAAAACGCCCACTTTTTGCAAGATTTCCTGCAATATCGGTACCGTTTTCCGCCTCTGCGCACGCAAAAAGAGAGCCGAAGGGTCTCCCCTCCAGCTCTCTTCGCCTCTCTTATTCCGCTTTTTCCTGCCCCGTCAGCTTTGCGTAGCGGTGCAGCAGCACCGCTAACTGCTCGCGCGTCAAAAAGCTGCGGTATTGCTTGTTCCCCGTCTCGTCGCCCGCGATCAGGCCCGCCGCTTCGGCCCAGGCGCGCGCCTCCGCGCTCCAATCGGCGGGGTCACGCTGCGCGAGCGCCTTGAGATAGGCCTCCATTCGCTCGTTGAACTCCTGCTGCGTCATCTCTTCCTCCTCAAATCGCGGCATCGGCGGCGGATAGCGCCGCGCTCTCACCATCGCGCTCGTGTACGCTCCGCCCGCATCCCACTGAAAGTGCGGCCGGTCGGGAAAGCTCCGCCAGTCGCCGCCCCACGAAAAGCCGACCTTTTTCCCCAGCTCTCCCATCCGCGCAAAAAATGCAGGATCGTCATACGCATGGCCCTTCTCATTTTTGCAAATGTCGAAGGCCAGTCCTGCATGATCGGCGTGGAACGACGGCGTCACCGCTCCCGCGGCCGCGTAGCCCTTTTTCGCGAGCATTTTCTGATACTCGCCGTCGCGCACCGTCTCGGTCACCAACGCGTGCAGCCCCTCGCGCTCAGCAAGGGCGATCAGCGCCCGGCAGTTTGCCGCCACGTCTGCGCGCAGATCGTCAATGTCCCGGCTGTGCCGCATTTTACGTCTCCTCCTGCGTCTTGCCGTTCTGCGTGCCGAAATAGAACGCGATCACCATGAGATACACCGTGTTGAACTCCTGCGTTACCTTTGTCTGCACCGTCAGGACGCAGAAGGTGACCGTCAGGCAGATCGTCACGATGCTCTTCACACTCAGAAGATTCGCCAGTCTCTTTTTCACAAGTTCCATATCCTCACTCCTCGCAGTCGATGCCGCGGCACGCCGTTTCGTACGTCACGCCGCCGCACGTGTTCTCCGCCTTTGCCTTTGCGTAATAGCAGGCCGCGCTCGTTCCGTAAGCGCCCCATGCTGCCGTCACCATCGTTGCGATCCACGGCAGCGTTCCCATGAACTCCGCCGCGACCGTGAGCCTTGCCAACGCAAAGCCCTGATAGGTCGTGTACAGCACGATGGCGCTCTCGAGCAGCAGCAACACCTTGGAAAAGCTCATTTTCTTTTTCTTCATTTCTATACGCTCCCCCCGGTCATCAGCAGGGAGATCACCGCCCCGATGAGCACATACAGCACGCGGTCGATCATCGCGTCCCATCGCTTCCCGCCCTTTTGCGTGATGGTCTTCACATCCGCTTTGATCTCCTTCACATCGCGCTCTACGCCCATTTCACGCGAGGCGAGCACCTCCACTGCCGTTACCAGCTTATTCAGGTCCTTCTGCTGCTGTTCCAGCTTTTCGATGCGGTGCGTGTTCGACTTGGCGCGCTGCTCGGTCTCCGTCAGCTTGACCGAGATCTCCTGTTCCGTCATTCTTCCTCCGGCACCGCCTTTTCAAAGCTCTCCCACGTGTGGTGCGCGTCCTCCACACTCTGCCACGTGAATCCCACTCTCTCGCACTCGAGCCACGTCAGATACCGGAAGTAGAACTCCACCAGCAAATGGCACGGGATGATATCGAGGATGATGCTCTCCACCTGCGAAAACTCATCCGGCACGCCCACGGTGTTCGGGAACCAGACCTTCACCGTCCCCTTCTTCTCCGTCTCCTCCGCCAGCGCTTTGATGCCGCAGCCGCTGAGCGTCGAGTTGATGTCATCCAATGTAAAGCTGTCGGCGCTGATGCGCTCGAGCGCCGCGATGGCCTCACGCCGCAGCTCGGTCGACACACTGACCGGGCAGCGGGAAAAGAGTTTTTCCCGCCTTGCAAGCCCCTCGCCCTCGGCAAGCGGCAGGATGCCCTCCCGCTCGGCGTAGTCCACCTTCTCCTGCGCGCCATCCAGTGCCTGACCGGCAGCATACAATTCGCCGCCGCTGATGCTGCCGCGCTCGGTGCGGTAAATGCGCATCGGCTCCAAAAGGCGGCAGAGATAGTCGTAATACGTCATGCGCCCTCACCCGCTCCGATCTCCGCGAGCGTCACCGTGCCGAGCACCGGCAGCTCTGTCGCGCCCACGCTCACATCCTCGCTTGGTAAGAGCAGATGGCAGTTCTTCACGCCCTCCACACCGTAGAGGATGCTCGCGAGCTTCGCCGTATACACCGCTTCACCCAGCCGCTCGCCGGTGAAGTACGCCTGCAGCGCCGCCGTCGCCGCATCGGTGATCTCCTGCATCGTCCAGCCCTGCTCCGCCGTCAGCTCCGCTGTCACATTGACCGTCTTCTCCGTCGGTGCCTTGACCTCCACGTCCACCGCGATCTCGCGTTTTTTCTGCAAGGCTGCCTCGATCTCGCCGAGCAGTTCTTCCTCCGGCACGCCGCCGTGCGTCGAAACGTAGACGTCCACCGTGCCGATGCCGCGTGCGCGGCCCACCGCCTTCGCCGCCGCCACATTCGGAAAGCGCAGCGCCTCCTGCTCGTAAAACGCCGCGTTCGCACCATTCGGCAGACGCTTGTAGCTCTCCATCACGCGCTCGCGCAGCTTTTCGTCGCTCTCCTCGCCGCTGCCGCCGGAAAATGCCTCCGGATTCGTGCACTGCGTGATGCCCACCGGATAGACCGACATGATGTGCACCGCGTCCGCGATGGCATTGCCATTTGCACCCGCCTCCACAGCACGTGCCGGCACGTCCACATAGGTCTCGCCCTTTTGGAGCGTTGCTTTCTCCGTCGTCTCAAAGCGCACGCCGCCCGTCGTCATCGCGACGCTCCCTGCCTCGATCTCGTAGTCCGTCACCGCTGCCGACGGCGCGGAAAATCGCAGCACGCCCGCCGCCTTCGCCGCCGGGAGGCGCGTCAGCGCGCGTGTCTCAGCATGATAGTCCAGATACTGCCCCTGCGCCGTCTGCGGAAAGCTCTGGTCCAGCACCCAGTCCGCCTGTGCCAGCAGCGACTGCACCTCCGCCGCCAACGCATAGAGGCGCACCATCATGTCGCATCCGTCGTTCGGCACAAAGCCCGTCTCCTCTGCGAACACTGTGCGCATCCGCTCGTAGATCGTCCTCAACTCTTCCATCTTCTCACTCTCCCCCGATCTTCACGCTGATCTCGCGCTCCTCTCCCTCATAGAGCAGCGCGATGCGCAGCGTCAGAAGGTCCCCCTTCTGCTCCAAGGTCACATCGCTCACCGTCAGGTCCGTTTCCTCTGCCAGCGCCTCAGCAACAAACTGCTTCGCCGCCGTCGCGCGGCTCTCTCCCTTTTCCCGCCACAAAAGGTGCAGCTCGCTGCCAAGCTCCGGCGCGAGCGCAAAGCTCCCTCGCCGCACGCTCAGCTTGAAGAGCACGCGTTCCAAAAGCTCGTCCCAGCCGCTCACGCGCACAAGCGCGCCCGTGCCGTCAGACACATAGTCCCTGTCCTTGATCTTCAATTCCATCTCTCATCCTCCCAGCGGCAGATACGGCATCCCGTTGATAAACAGCACGCCGTTGATGTCGATCCTGCCGTTGTTGTGCAGCACGATCTCCGTCCCGGCCGCAGCGGAGCGGATGCGCACCTCGCCCGGTTCAAGGTCTCCGCCCGTCTGGTCCAGCGCACCGACGGCGTAGCTCTCCTCGCCGAAGATCCCCCCGCGCACGATGAGCACATCCTCCCCCTTGCGCGGCTGCCACTCATAGCCGCCCGGCCCCACGGTCTTCACCTCTCGCTTTTCCCCGCTGCTGAAGACCGCCGTCTCTTCTCCCTCGATCGTCACCGTGCCACCCTGCGCCGAGGCCACATCCTGCATCTCATGCTGGCTCAGCTTTCTCGATAACCACATCGTCTCTCACTCCCTCTGCAAGCACAGCTCGCTCGCCTCTCCGCTCTCGCCGAAGCGGCGCGTACATTCGATCACGCGGAACCGCCCGCTCACGCCGAGCTTTGTCCCGCTCACGACCGCCGTGTCGCCGGGGGCGGCGGAAAACTTCCCCGCAATGGTCACACGCAGCGTCTCCGCCCCCTCCTTCGACTTTCTGATCTGATACTCGCCCGTGCAGCGCATCGCCTGCGCGCCGCTTTTCGCCGGCACATAGAAGACCCTGCGGCTCGTGCCGCCGCGCGCGCAGAAGGCAGCGTTTTTCACGCTCCGGCGCACGCCCGCCTTTTTGTCCACCACCAGCGCCTCGGCGATCACTCCGTAGCGCCTGTCGCAATAGGCAAGCGCCGTCACGCTCGTCTGCGCGTCGATCGTCACGCCCGCGCCTTTGTGCGTCCGTCTGAGCTCCAATGTCCCCGTTTTGTCAAAATACGGCTCAATGCCCCCGTGCAGCGCCGCAAAATCGTGCAGCACCTTCCACTGGCTTGACCCGTTCGCCACGCGGTAACGCGGCGCCGCCGCCTCGTCATAGCCCGCGCAGCGGATGCCGTACGGCGTCACATGGTTTTTGAGGATCTCCCCCATCGTCGCCCGCTCATAGCTCACCGCTTCAGCCTCGTTGTCGAGCAGGAGCGCGGCAAGGCCGCGCCCGCTCAGTTCCAGCTGCATCCCCTTTTCATCGCACGTCACATTCGTCTCGTCGACCACACCCGCAAACTCCGTTGCGCCGTCCTCCCGCGCGCGAAAGCGCACCGCGCGGCGCAGCGTCTCCGCCATTGCCGGGTCATAGGGGCACCTGAGTGAAAAGCTGTCGCACGGCACGCTGCCCGTGTAGGAAAACTCCCACCGCAGCAGCGTCGGCAGCTCATACTGCGCGCCGTCACAGGTCGTGATATACCCCTTCATCACGGCAGGATCACCCGCTCTCCCACCGCGATGACATTCGGGTTTCTGATCTGCGGATTCGCCTTCAAAAGCGCCGCAAGCGTCACGCCGTAAGCATTCGCGATGCCCCACAGCGTGTCGCCGCGCTTGACCGTGTAGTACGAGCTCGCCGTCTTCGTCCCCGTGCCCGCATTGCCGCTCCCGCCGCTCACGCGGATGAGCGACGTATCGAGTGGGCTCGTCTCCCAGAAGGCAAAGCGGTAGCGCACGTAGTTTTCAAGCGGCTGCTGTGCCAGTTCCAGCAACACAAAGTGCGCCTGCGACGCCTGCCACACCGGATGGATGAGCAGCCCCGGTCCCCCCTCATAAAAGACCGATGCCAGCTTTTTAAACTCGTCATAGGCGCCCTTCCCCGCAAAGACGCCTTCGCCCTCCATCACGCGGTAGCTCAGCCCCAGGTCCTGCATCCCGTAGCGTCCAAACGGCACCTTCGCCACCGCCACGCTCCGTTTGAACGCGATGGTGTAGGTCTCCGGGTTGTGTGGCCATACATAATCCTTGTATCGCATCGGTGCAAGGTTCATTCTTCTCTCGTCCTCTCTCAGTAGAATAAAAAGCCGCCGTCATAGCGCCGCGCATCGCGCTCGAGGCTCTGCGAAAAGGCTTCCGTCTCCCGCATCTCCCGCTCCCGCGAGAGCGTGAAGGCGTCCCGCTCTTTCGCCGCTGCAATGCCCGCCGCAGCGGTCATGTCCTTCCCCAGCTCCTGCCGGAGCCACGCCGCTGCGCTCTCGCCGCCGTGCGCCCCACTCTTTTCCCACAGAGGGGCAGCCGCGTGCGCCGTCATGCCCACCGGCGCTGTGCGCCCCTCCGCTTCCTCCCGCGCGGATGAGGGCGCGTCGGGTGCGCCGCGCAGTTTTTGTATTGCCCGCGCCGCCGCGCTCCCCGTTTCCCCGTCCGCCGCGTTCTCCTTGCGTTCAGTCCGCACCAGCGCCGCTTCTTCCCCGGCGTCCACCGTGTCGCCGTTCGTTCCCGCCGCGCCGACGTTTTTCGCCGCTGGGCGGGACAGGCGCTCTCTGAGCGTCTTCTCCCGCTCGCGCCACAGCTCCGCGCCGCGCAAGAGCACCCACTCAATGTAGTTCAAGCCTTTCTCCCCTCCTTCATGCGCAGGTAGCGCGCCATGTCAAAGCCCGCGTTGTCCCCGCCCGCCGTATCGGCGAGCAGCTCTCCGCAAACGCTGCACCGCGCCTCCTCCGCGCGCTGCCTGCACGCAGGACACATCCGCTCCAGCGCTTCCTCCCGGTCGAGCAGCTCGTGCATCAGACAGTAGAGATAGTCCCCGTCCGTCATCTCCTGCGCGCGTTTTTCGCTCGGCAGCGCCCCGGCATATCGGAGCACGCGCCATTTCAGCCGCTCGTAGGGCGCGTGCTCCAGGCTTTTTTTAGCGCTTCCACCCGTTCGCGCCCGTCCTCGCACGAGGGGTTCTCTACCCCGTCGAGCAGCGCATACTGCTCCACGAGCGCGTTGATCTCGCCGATGCTCAGCGCGTTTTCCACATCCTCCGCGCTTGCAAAGACCGCCGTGCCGTTTTCGTTTTCCCGCAGGCTGCGCCGCAGCAACGCCGCGTTCGCCCGCAACGCCCGTTCCTCCTCGTCCCGGCAGTCCTCCTGCGCGATCTCGCGCCGCAGCGCGAGCGTCTCGCGGGCTGAAAGCAGGCGCAGCACGCACACTCTTTCGCCGATGCGCACGCGCTCCTCCCGCTCGCGCCCGAGAAAGCTCAAAAGCGCTCCGTCCATCAGCTTGTGATCTCCATGCGCTTGCGCGCGATGATCGTCACCTTCTCCGCAGCAGGGTCGCCGAGCTTGCCCGCCTCTTCAATGCTGCTCCAGCGGCACTGCGAGTAGATGATGCGCTTATCGGGCTTGCAGATCACGAGCGAAAAGTCGTTCAGCTCGTAAAAGTTGATGCCGTCGCCGATGGCCTCGTCCGTCGCGTACAGGCGGCTCAGCTCCAGCGTGTACTTGTTCGCGCCCGCGATGGTCGCCACCGGCTCGTTTTCGCCGAAGGCCTCGATCTCGCGGCTCGTGCGCGTAGCCTTAGTCGTGTAGCTCTGCACCACCGCCACCTTCCTGCCGTCGACCTCCAGATAGATGTCGCTGCTCAGCGGTAAGACCGTATTCGCCATCATTTTCCCTCCTTACACCGTGATGTGCGCCGTCAGATAGATGCGGTTCAGCCCGTGCGCCACCGTGAAGCTGAACTCCACCTGGCACACCGTCGGGTCGCTCGCAAGCGCGCTCACCAGCACCTCGCCGTAGCTGTCCACGATCTCGCGGTTTTTCATTTCCTCCAGCTCGAGCACCACCTGCGAGCGGATCGCGCCGCGGCTCTGGGCTGTATTCTTGCTGCGGGCAAAGCGTGCGCGCAGCGCATTGCGGATCGTCGGGATGACCTCGTCGGCGATCAGGATCGTCGTCAGCTCGCGCCACGTTGTGTCCGCCGCGCCGCCGCTCGTTGTCTTCGTCGTGATGCCGCGCACCGGCGAGCACACACCGCCCACGCACTCGATGGGCGTCACGCCGCCGCGCACGAGCTGGTCGATCTCGTTGTCGCCGAGGCGCTTGCTCACGCCGGCGGCGCCGGAAAGTGCCGCACCGTTGATGGGAACGGACGCATCGCTGCTCTGCGCGATCGCGCCCGCCACCGCCGCGGCCGCAAACACCGCGCTCGCCTCTGTGCCGCCATCCAGCATGATATCCGGCCCCACCAGCACCACGCGCTCACTGTTGAGCTTCTTCGCGTGCTCCGTCATCTGCGTCACGCTCTCCTTCGCGCCGCCCACGACCGCAATGCGCTCGCGGCGCGTCTTCGATGCGTTCTCCACGCTTTCCTTGAGGCTCTGGTGCACCTCGGCCGACGCGCTGTCGCACACCACGATGCCAACATCTTCCTCCTCGTCGAGTGCCGCAAACGCGCTCGCGTAATCCGCCGCGCCGTCCGTACCCTTGCCAACGGCCACCGCCTTCACCGCGCCCGCACCGTTCAAAAAGAGCATCTTCAGCAGCGCGCTCATGCCATGTACGCCGCCTTCGTCCTCGCCGAATGTGCTCCTGCCCTCCTCATAGGAGGTGATGAGGCACACCTTGTTCGCTTCCCCCTTCGCCGCGACCGCCGCCGCGCCGATGGTCTTCGCCACCGCGCGTGCGCTTACCACGCTCGATGCGTCGTAGGACGAATACACACCCGGCCGCTCATGGATCGTACTATTCACGTTCTTTCACCGTGCCTTTCAAAACAAAATCGGTAAATACCGTCTCATCCTCCGCCATCTCGCAGAGGAAATACGCCTCGTATGCCGCGCTTGCGCGCAGGCGGAACATTCCCGTCACCTTGTCCCACTCCGTCTGTCCAAGGTGCAGCTCGCGCAGCTTAAGCCCCTCCGGCAGCGCCGTCATCAGTGCCTGCATTACGCGCTCCGCCGCCTCCTCGCAGCCGTCCGCGCCAAGAGCGCGCGGTGCGAAAACGTCCATTGAAAGCTTGAGCGCCATTCGCCTGCCGTACACCTCGCGCACCTCCTGTGTCCCCTCGTCCGTCCGCCATCCGAGGTATTCAAGCCCGCCGCCAGGCTCGATGACCGTTTCCCGCACGCCGACTGCCGTCACGGCGCACTTGCTCATCTTGAATCTCTCCGCGCTGTAGCTCTCCACTGCCGTGACGCCTGTGTCGGTCATTGCCTTCACCACCGCGCGCTTCACCTGTTTCACTGCCGTCATGTCGTCTCCTCCCGATGCAGGATCGCCCAGTAATAGACGATCTCCTCGCCCGCATAGAACGGCGCAGCCCTGCGCACGATGTACTGCTTTTCCCCGCAAACCACGCGGTCGCCCATCTCGATCCCGACCTCCGCCGGCCCGAGGTAACGCCAGCACTGCTCGCTCACCGCGCCCAGCACCGTCACAGAAAATGGCTCTTCGCCGCTCTCGCGCCGCAGCGGCTGGACAAAAGCCTTCGTTTGCACCGCGTTTTCCCCGCGGCGCACCTCCGTGCTCATCCCATAGCGCTCAAACGCTTCTCTCAGCATCTTTTTCATCCCTGCACCCCGAAAAAGCAGAACGAGCCATCCTTTGTATAGGGCTGCATCAGCGCCCACGCCTGCTCGCGCAGCAGCGACAGCCTTTTGCTCCCCTCATCGGACGAACGCTTCGTCACTGTCAGGTCGCCCGCGCGCAGGGAGGAAAACTCCTCCCCACCCGCTCTCGCGCTCTCCAGCGCGGCCGCCGCCAACCACGACGCCGCGCAGATAAATGCGCTCGCGCATGCCTCCTTGGAAACGCCGTCTCTCAGCCGCTTTTCAAGTGCCTCCTCCTGCGCCGCGCACAGCATCGTGAGCATTTCCTGCTCGTTCTCGTCCGCCTTTGTCATCGTGCGGGCGATCGCAAGGATCTGCCCGCTCATGCTCTCCGCCATTTTGCTTTCCCCCCTTGCTCTTTTACTGCAAGGACAGCACCTTCGAGGCCTCCTGATAGGGCTTTGCAAAGCCGGAAATGCTCGTGATGGCCGCGCGCTCGAGCTGACGGTCGATGAGCTTGTCATACTCGACCAGCACCTCGCTGCCGCAGATGCGCTCGAGGGCATAGTTTTTGTCGAGACCGATGATCTTGCCCGCAGGCATCGCGCTCGTGCGCAGGAGCTTTGCGCCCAGCGGAGTCGCGAGCGTGCCGGTGCCCTGGAAGTTGAGGCCTGTCAGCGGGTTTTGGAACTCCGAGAGCTTGAGCATCGCGAGCATCATGTCGCTGCCCATCAGCATCGTGTTCATCGTATACGGGTCAAACTGCGACCAAAAGCCCAGCAGCGCGTCATAGCTCAGCGTGCCCTTCGTGCCGCCGATGCCTTCATCGCCGATGGTATAGCTCGTGGCGGAATTGTTGTTGCCGTCGCCGTTCATCAAAACGTCGATGGCGTCCTTTAAGTGCATACGCGCGATGTACGCGCCGATCTGGCGCAGCGTCACAGAAAAGAGGTCCAGTCGCTGGAAGCGGATGGCCTCATAGGACGCGACCAACATTCTGCCGCGCTTGTGGAGCTTCACGAGATTCTCCTGCGTGCGGATGCTGGTCGTCGGGATACCCGCGCCCTCCTCCACGCGCTTGAGCTCCTTGTCATCGTCTGTCGGAACGGACGCAATGGAGCGGTAGTCCATGCCGTCAAAATTCGTCACGGTCGCAGTGATGTCAGGCAGGATATCGCTCTCCATACCCTGGCGCACCACACGGGAAACAAACTCTGGGAACAGCACGGAGCTTTCGCTCGTATGGAAAAACTTTTCCACCATGTCACTGCCCGCGCCCTTGACGTGAATGTCAAAGCGCTTGAGCTGGCGCTGAAAGGCGTCCAGGCCCTCGAGCGCCGTGCCCTTATAATTTTCGCTCGGGTCGAGCGATTCGAGCACCTTCAGAAAGCTCTTGCCGCTTTGACCGT
>ENA-OUQM01001779-OUQM01001779.1-human-gut-metagenome-genome-assembly--contig:-NODE-1779-length-10746-cov-3.551492_pt1 | contig 10746 bp, 8 predicted proteins | sample MGYA00237949_ERZ548830 | MGnify/ENA primary metagenome ERZ548830 (study PRJEB26490, sample SAMN05194706) | human gut metagenome | biome: terrestrial biome; feature: human-associated habitat; material...
AGCTGCAGGGGAAGCCCACGAACTGGATGTCCTGCACGCAGCAGGTCATGGCGAACCGGCCCGGCACGAAACTGTTCTTGCCGGCACGGTTGGTCTGGCAGACCTGTGCGAGGAACTTGACGGTCTTGCCCGCGTACTTCTGGGGCTCGTCCTGACAGTCCATATACCAGATGCCGTAATCGTCGTCCGGGATGTCGATGACCGGGGCGTTGATGTCGAAGGGCAGCGGGTCGGGGATGTCGTCGTAAGCCACGCTGCCGTCCTTGAACTCGTAGGCGATGTCGCACTTGCGGGATGCCTGACGCACCAGCTTGTGCAGCTCCTGACGGGCGGCGTCGTTGTTGACGGCCTCGGCGCGGTTGAAGACGATGAGCTCACTGCGGGCGATCTTGTCCAGCATCAGCGCACGCATGGAGTTGTCGCGGGCGTAGGTCAGCGCGGTGGTGCCGTCGGCGGTATGGCAGCCGGCAGTCCAGTTCAACTGGGAGTACGGATCGCTTACATCCTGGTCGTAGCACAATTCGACGCCTCCTAAAGCGTCGACCACTTTGACCAGACCCCCGAATTGCACCATTGCCACGTGGTTGATTTTTTGCCCGGTGATGTCTTCGACTTCGTTAACCAGTTGTTTGCCGTTGTACAGTTGGGCGACGGCGTTGATTTTCATGTAACTCTGGTCGATTTCCACCAAGGAATCACGCGGAATGGAAATCAGTGAGGAAGGTCCGGATTTCGGTTTGGTGAGTACCAGAATGGTGTCTGTTCTGAAACCGGTCACGTCGCCAGCGTCACCAACGGTGCCTTCGCGTTCGTCGGAACCGAGGATCAGCCAGCTTTCGCCAGCGGTATCGGCTTTGTTCGTCAACCAAGACTGTTTGTTGAGCTGTCCATCCACCCAATTCCATGCGGAGAATATCGACAGTCCCAAGGCGAGAATCACAGCAAGGAAAAACGCGAGAATGACCCGCCCCATATGTCGCTTTCTGTGGGGGAGCACGGCTTTCGCAGTGGATTGGAATCCTGTTGTGCTATTGCCGGACAAAGGTTGTCTAGGCGTGTTCTGTCGCGTTGTTCGTGGCATGCCAGTGGGTATGGAGGAGGATCCTCGTACCTGCTGAGACGCACGGTGATTGTTCGGAGCTGAAGCAGGAGCAAACGATGCAGGAGACGATGATGCCGACTTACGTGGTCTGCTGGTGGAGTTTGCGGCAGGACGGAAACTCTGTGGAGCGCTGGAACCGGATGGAGTTACGGATGATGGTTGCGCTGTACGCCTGCTGGCGTGCGGGGCACTTGAGCGCGCTGGTTGTGCGGCAGGCGAAAAACTCGGAATTGACGGAGAGCCGGATTGAGAAGGAGTTGTGGACTTGTGAGGCTGTGATTCCGTCTTCTTCCGTCCTGCAGACGGGATGAAGCTCGGTGGTGCGGGCATGGGGTCCTTGCCGCCGTTCTCTTCACTCATACAATATCCTCCAAAAAGAAATCCGTTCCTACACCATTTACACCGTGTAGGAACGGATTCGGTGAAAGCGGTCTAGTTCTTTGCGGGAACGGCACAAACTGTCGCGTTGAGGTAACGATCGGCAAGTCCGATGTATTGCCCGGTAAGAGCGTCATGGATGGAGCCATCTTCCGGATCGACGGTGCCACCGGTGTTCGGATCGATAAGCGTGCCATCGGCTTGCGTGATCAGACCAGTGACCGGATCAGGCGTCTGTGCGGCTTCCTGGGAACCCGTGTTGTCAGTGCCCATATTATCCGTATTGTCAGTGCCATCCGTCGAATTATCGGAAGAACCGTCGGAATTGCCTGCGGTATTGGCATCCGTGTTCGCGTCGGATTCGTCGGAACCATAAATCGGCTTGTCCGCGCGCATCTTCTCCCATAGCGTCTCCGCCTCATCGGTCCAGACCGAACGATTCGGGTCCGACGGCGCGGATACTACCGGAACGGTCTGCGAATACAGGTTGGACAGATTGAAATCCTTGAGGCTCATGGCAAGACCTGCAAGCGCTGCGGTATCGGCCATGCCTTGCGAGATATAGAGTGATTGCAAGGCTGATTTCGCTAGCTGGTAGAGCTGTGCGGTGTCAGTAAAGAGGTTCTTGCTGAGCGCTTCGTTCATCAACTGTTTGATGAGGTATTGCTGTCTGGTTGTTCGTGATGTGTCGGATCCGTCTCCCAGACCATGGCGGGTTCGTGCGTACTGCGTTGCCTGGTGTCCGTCCAGATGGTGCAGGCCCTTGGTGAGTTGCAGGCTGGTGTAGGGGTCGTCGACGTCCTGTGGGATGCACAGGTCGACTCCGCCTACGGCGTTGATCATTTTGACCAGTCCTGCGAAATCCACGACGATGAAGTTTTGAATGTTCAGTCCGGTGAGGCTGTTCACTGCATTCAGGGTGCAGCTTGCGGCTGAAGCGAGATCGCCGCCGGTCTGGTATGCGTTCGCGAAAATCGAGTTGAACATCACATTGTATTGCGCGGGAATCGTGCCGTTGGTCGTTTCGCACTGCGGTATGTCCACTAGGGAGTCGCGCGGAATGGAAACGAGATTGATTTTGGTGCGGTCCGCGGAAATCTGCGCCACCATTGTGGTGTCGGCCTGATGGTTGCCTACCACGTCGTCGAAGTTGCCTCCGACGGACTGGTTCTCTTCGCCATCGCGGGAATCCTGCCCGATGAGTACGAATTCGATGGGTTTGCCGGAGTTGGGATCGATGATCGAGGTGTTGGCGTCAAGTGAGCCTTGTCCGATGATTTCGACCGAATGGTCTTTGATGATGCCATTCACATCCAGCCATGTTGCGGCCGCTGCGGTTCCCGAGAACACCAGCATCGCCGCGATGACCGAAGCGACTATCGTCCTCGCACGATGCTGCACTCGATAGCCAAGGCTGTGACGCGGCTTTGCGTCTCGCAGTCCATTGACGTTAGGAAGCTTATCGCCGGCTGGTGATGTGGTCACGGTATCGCCTTCCTGTTTATACAAAAGATCACGCCATATCTCAACGCGTTCTAGAACATACCACTACTCTGTCACGGGATTATAGAGATGTTCCCCGATTTTCACGGATTCTGCTTCAGGCCCCCGTCGTTCTTGGAGCTACCATATACCATATTTTTCTCGAATAATAGTGATTGACACGGCGGAAAACTTGACAAAAAGAAATTGCATGTGTGTAATTTAACACGACTAAAAGTGCGCATACGTATAGCAGGGGAGGACGCATGTGGGGCGTGATCGACGAGTCCTCCGATAATCCGCTTGCGGAACTGTGGGGTCTGTTCAAAAGCGATGATGATGTTTCCTGGCAGCATAGGGCTTTATGTTCTCAGACTGATCCGGAAGCGTTCTTTCCTGAAAAGGGCGGATCAACCAGGGATGCCAAGCGAGTGTGCGCCCAGTGCGAGGTTCGTGAGCAATGCCTGAAATGGGCCATCGAGCATGATGAGCGTTTCGGCATTTGGGGTGGCATGAGCGAACGTGAGCGCCGTCGGTATAAGAAGGAACACAAGGAACGGGCATAACGCACGGCACACCCTGTGCGTACACTTGAAATTATGAATTCTAACGCCAGCAGCGATATCCAGGGAATTGTGACCGATCTGCTCAACAGCAGGCCGTACTCCCATCGGCAGGATGCCGATTCATCCGTGGCTGCGGTGATTACCGCGCAAAGCGATCTACGTTTTTTCTCATCCACTTTTGCCGCGGTGCTCGCACAGCGTGTGCTTCCAGGCACTATTATCGTTGCGGATTGCACCAATCAGGTTGAGCAGCCTATGCAGATGACGTTTAGCGTTATCCCGTCGCCTGCCGGTGTGCTTACGGAAGTTCCCGAAAGCAAGACCATACGTGTCATTCTCGTAGGAGTGAAGGGTGCCTCTTCATTCATGAATGCCGTGGCTCGTGCAATGCAACAGATCGATCTTGACGACCGGGTCGGTGCTCTGTGGACATTGCATGACGATTCCAGGCCGGCCGATGAGTCATGCCTTGAGGTGTTGCTCGATGCTTGGAAAAACACGCCGACTGCGTCTTTGCTTGGCGCGAAACAGTTGGATTGGCAGGCGGAAAGCCTGCATAACGTCGGTTTGTATGCGGGGCACCACAATGTCACGTCTCTGGTGGTGGACGGTGAGCCGGATCAGGAACAGTATGATGGCCGGCAGGATGTGTTGGCTGTGTCGCTTTCCGGCGCGCTGGTTCCATTGGCCACCTTGCGTACTTGGAAGGGTGTCGATCCATGGTTCGGCACGTTCGCCGAATCCACGGACCTGTGCAGGCGCATCTGCCTGGGCGGTGGCCGTGTGGTGGTGGTCCCGCAGGCGCGAATCGCCCATAGGAGGGCAAGATTTGAAGGCGTGCGTTCCAAAAACGGCCAACCTGTTGAAGATGAGGAAGGCCGCGTCGATCCGTACCTTGCGGTACGCGAGGCGAATACGAAATACGCGTATACGGACGTGCATCGTTCTTGGTGGCCGCTGCTGTGGATCTGGTCGATACTGAAGGCGTTGGGACTGGCCGTGCTGTGCCTGACGCGCAAACAGCCATACCATGCCTGTTGCGAATTGGCCCTGCCTTGGCGTTCGTTGCTCCACTTGCCGGGCGCATGGAGGGCCCGTGCCCGATTGCGTGAGCAGAGTAGGGTCTCCTTGAAGGCATTGGCCGCATTGCAGACGACTCGTCAGCAGATCGGCCAATGGAACGATCGCAAGCGTGCGTTTCTTGACCAGCGTGGCACTGTGATCCTCAGCCCTCTTGCCAAGGCGCATCTGCGTAAAAGGCTCATGCGCAGGTGGGGACTTGCCATCGCATCGGCGGTGATCGCGTTCGCATGGATCGTCTTCCTATATTGGAAGGTGCTTCGGAGCGTGTTCTCCGGCGCGTCGATATATTCTCAAACGTTGCTGCCGACCGATGCCAGTTTCAGCCAGTTGGCGCATGCCGCCACCACGTCGTGGGCGTATACCGCGGGAACGGGAATCAGCGCCCCGAGCGCGCCTTGGCTGCTGGTGCTCATGGTGGTTTCCGTATTCACGGCTGGCCATGTTGCGACCGCAGTCGCCGTGGTGTTCTTCTTGTCCGCTCCTTTGATGGTGCTGTCGTTCTGGGCTTTGGCTGGAATCTTTACTCGGTCCGACACGGTGCGTTGCGTGATCGCGTTGGCATGGTTCGCCATCGCATTGTCGATGAACGTGTACAGCGATGCCGACGTGACGATGATGACGGTCATGGTGTTTCTTCCTGCGGCCTTCGCGTTTTCTTTCCGAGCCGTAGGCATGTACCGTACGGAAGATCTGGTCAATCCGCAGGCTTCCGTGCAGGCCGCGGCGCTTGCGGCATTGTGCTTTATTCCCGTCGTCGCGGCCGAACCGCAATTGCTGCTGCCGCTGATGTTGTCGTTCCTTGTGTTCCTGATGCTTGTACGCTCCCATAGAACGACGCTGCTGCTGATTCCGCTGCCGGCCGCTTCCGTATGCGCGCCCACATTGGTCAACACGGTACGTTTCGCAGGAGCAGGTACGTGGCGTCAGATTTTTGGCAGTGTGATATTGCCGTCGTCTGCGCATGATGGGCATCCGATGATCGCAAATCTTTCGGATATTGTTTCCCGTGCGTTCGGCGTTGCCGTATCCGGCGAGATTTGGCAGTATGTGGCTGCTGCAATGTTGGCATTGATTGTGCTTCTTGCCGCGGTATCGCTGTTCCTGCCATTCGTGCTTCGCGTGTCGCGTATGATGTGGGTCGTGGCGATCGCGGGTCTTGCCACGTCGCTGCTTTCCGCCGCGGTTGTGGTTGCGGTCGATGCGGATGGCGCCGTGGCCGGTTCCGTGCTTCCCGGTGTTTCATTCACGATGATGGGACTGCTGTCTTGCGTGTGCATGGTCGCAGGCGGTGCGGTGCAACGTTTCGTCATGCTGTGGCAGAGGCCGACCGGCGATGTCGAAGTTGAGAGGAATGGCGCTTCTACTGGCATTATTGCCGGGCGTGCGGCACGAATCGTGCTGGTCATGCTGATTGCGGCGTCGGTTGTGGCGAGTGCCGGTTTTGATTATGTCGCCAGAGACCATAACACGGTTTCGACCAGTGATTCCGGTTTGCCGATTGTTGCTTCCGACTATCTTGCGCAGGATGAGGCGAGGCGTGTGCTCGCAGTACGCGCGGATAGTGCCGGTTCCATCAGCTACAATGTGATGCGCACCCGCCGAGGTGATTTGATCGACAGCTCTCCGGCACAGCGTGTCGAAGTGGCGTTCGGACGTTCCGATGATGCGAACAAGGCCATCGCCAAGGATTGCGCGCAGCTGTTGTCGAATGCTGATTCCGACGCCGTCGCCGATTTGAGCGAGTTGGGATTCGGAGGCATCTATGTGGTGCGCTCCGGCGAAGACAAGGCGCAAAAGGAGATAACCGATCAGTTGAGTTCCAATATCAGCGCTTCCGATGGCACGCAGAATGTCGTAAGCACTGATGCGGGAACATACTATCGTCTCACCATCCAAGATACGGCCAAGCAGCATATCGACCGCAAGGGATATCGACAGGCTGAATCGAGTGTGTGGCGTCAGGCATGGCTGTGGTGCATGGGTATTGTTCTCGCAGCGTATTGCTTGGTTGCGCTTCCGCGCATGAGGCGTCACGGTCAGGAGGAAGCATGAGCAAACATTCCCGTTCCAAAACGGTTTGGCGTGTAATTCTGGCCATGGTGTCGGTGTTGGTCATTGTCGCACTGGCGACTGTGGCCGTAATCTACCGCCCGACTTGGATTCATGCGGATTCGCCGGTAACGCAGCGTTCATCCGTATCCCGTACCGTCAGTCCGCGTCAGCTGGAAACATATTGTCCAGCACGAATGACGATAGCTGATACTGATGCGTATGGAGACAGCGAATATCAAGCGTCCAACGGCAATATCATGTCGTCGGCGCGTTATGCGTCCTTCGGTTCGGTGTTCCGCTCTTCCGTAGGGCTTCTCGGAGCTGATGAAGCCACTTCGTCATTGGTGTTGAACAAGGATGATGCCGGATCGGATGATGATATTTTCATGGCGTCCGGCACGGTCGATGACGGAGCCCAATTGCAGAATACCCGATTGCTGTCGGCTTCCGATGGAACGGGAGCGGCCTCTTCGGTGATGTCTTGGGCTACTGAGGGAGATTTGAAAGGCGTTTCCGCTGCTTCCTGCGTCGCTCCGGCTTTGAAGCAGTCGCTGATGGTGTCGGGCACCAAAACAGGCATGACCCAGCAGCTGGTCGTGGCCAATCCGTCGGCTAAGGCCACGTCGGTGAACATCAAGGTTTGGGGATCCGACAAGTCGGGTGCTTTGGCATTGTCTACCGGTTCGACGTTGACGGTTGGCGCGGGTAAGGAATCTGTGCTGAACCTTGCCGCAGCAGCTTCCGGGCAGGATGCTTTGTACGTTACCGTGTCCAGCGTGGACACGCCCGTTGCGGCCGTGGTGCGCACCATAGCCATGGATGGTCTGGTTGCAAAAGGATCGGATTATGCGGTCCCCAATACTGTTGCCGCAAAAACATTGGCGATTGACGGACTCACGGAAGGCGATGCCGTCAACCTGTATGTGTATCCGTCTCGGCAGACCGACGTCACCGTATCTTGGACGGATGACCAAGGTCTGAAGAAAACCAATCAGCAGACGCTCGAATCGAATCGCGTTTCGGTTATCGACCTGGGTTCGGTTCCCAAGTCGGCGACCGGACTTACCATCAGCGCCAGCGAGCCGGTATCCGTCGCCGCGAAGATCACCAATGATGGCGATGATGACCAGGCTGATTTCGCCTTGGTCAACGCTTCAGTGCCGATGAGCGTCTCCGCCATGGCCGTGCCCGACCATGCCACGGCTCAAGTGGGCATCACCAACATATCGGGCGATGAGCGCACGGCAAGATTGACGTCCTACAACAGTGTCGGAGATACTGTTGACCAGCGCGAGATTGCTCTCCAATCCGGCGCTTCGACAACGGTTGATCTGGCGGATATCAACGATGGAGACGTTGCCGCCGTAAGCCTTGCCGATCCGGACCAATCAATGGTGTGGAACATCCGTATCAGCCAAAAAGACGTATCGGATGCGAAACTGGCCGGAGTGTCGATTATCGGCGCAACGGATCTGAAGGAAGCCCGCGAGCAGGTGCTGGCCAACCAGAACATGACCGTCGTGCGTTGATCACATACCCCAATCGGGGTCGATCTCTTCGGGACGGCGTCCATACAGTTCCGCCAAGCGCAACACCACTTCGTCGCGGATGGCGAATTGCAGGTCCATACGGCTTCGCGCATGCGATTGCAAAGGCATACGGTACAGCACGACGCGCGGCGGAATGCCATGTTCCGCGGGGAAAGACTGCGAGCCCAAGTGCGCAGTGGCCTCCCATGGTGCCGGGTCGGATGGCGGAACATCCTCGACCGCAAACTGTACCGGTGCCACCAGTTCGGGCCATGCATCGTTGAGCCTACGGATCTGAGCCACCAGCATGTCGTCGAACATACCGCTTCTTGTACGATAACGTGGAAGTCTGGTACCGAACATGGGAGTGCGGGTCCCACGACCATGACGGTTTCTATACACTGTTGATTCCCAAGGCAATTGATACATGGCTTCTACCATATCAGGGCCTTGCGCGAATCATGCGATAGCATATTGTTCATTGCATCGACACAGGAGGAAACGATCATGACGGATATTTCCGTGCCCTGTTGGAACGACGTGGATATCGAGGAATTGTGCAATGGAGTACGCCTTATCGCCTTCGATCTCGACAACACGTTGGCAAGGTCGAAAAAGCCGATGAAGGACGACATGGCCGAATGCTTCTCCGCATTGACATCGTTGATTGATGTCGCGGTGATCACCGGTGGCAAGTATGCATTGCTGAAAAGTCAGGTGGTGGAACGGTTGACAGGTCAAGCCAATCGGTCGCATCTGCATCTTATGCCGACCAGCGGCACCCGATATTACCGTTGGGGCGGATCGGATTGGGCGCCGGTCTTCGCCCATGACCTCAGCGCGGATGATCGTGCGAAAGCTTACGAATCGTTGGAACGCAATGCGCGCGAACAGGGTATCTGGCTCACGCACGTTTGGGGTGAACGTATCGAGGATCGTGGCAGCCAGATCACATTCTCCGCATTAGGGCAGCTTGCGCCCATCGAAGCCAAGGAGGCGTGGGATCCAACCAACGAGAAGAAGAATCGTCTGGCACGAGCGGTTGCCGCCGATCTACCGCATTTGGAGGTACGGCCGGGCGGCGCCAGCAGCGTCGATATCTCCGAAAAAAACGTCGACAAGTCGTTCGCTGTTCGAGAATTGGCCGATATTCTCGGCATTACGGTGGCGCAGATTGTTTTTGTGGGAGACCGTATGGATCCGGACGGTAACGATTATCCCGCGGCAAAGGCAGGCACCAGGGCGGTGAAGGTTACCTGTCCGAACGATACCGTGAAATTGTGCGGTGGAATCATCGCCAGCCTATCGCGATAGAACCTGTTGGGAGGTTTCGCATGAACTCAATGGCGAGGGCATGCTCGATGGTGGTTAATCTGCTGTTTCCCCGGGGCTGCGCCGGGTGCGACAAACCGGATGAAGTGCTATGCGAAGCTTGCAGGGCATTGTTTTCCCAGCCGACCGCACAGTCGTTTGACGGTGTGGCGATGCAACGCTGGTTCGCATGCGGATGGTACCGTGGCACGGTCAGAAAGGCGGTTCTCGCGTGGAAGGATCACGGCGACGAGGAATGTGACCGTGCGTTCGCCGATGCGATATGCGCCCTTGCAAAAGCGTCTGGCGTTATTGACTTCGTTCGTGATAGGCATGGTTCATGCCATGATGTTGTTGTGGTTCCCGCGCCTTCGTCTCCCGCTTCAATACGTCGTCGCGGACGTAAACATATGATGCCGATCGCCAAACATCTGGCAGGTTTTCTACGGGAGGAAACAGGCTGCGAGGTGACGGTGCGTGACGCGTTGGAGAACAGGGGGGTCAAAGGGAAATCAGTGCAGACCAGCGGTGCGGCGCAACGGTCGCAACGTTTGAAGGGGCATGTTTCGGTGTGTCCTTCGGTTTCCTTGCGCAATACGATGGTGATTCTGGTGGACGATATTGTCACGACCGGTGCGACCATGCGCAGTTGTGTCGAAACGATGCGGAAGGAGGGTGCTACGGTTATTACCGTGCTCGCGCTGGCGCACACTCCGGCGGGAAAGCAGATGGACGAGCCAATGCAAGCACAGTAATAATTGCAGAAAAATATTTATTCGTCATCCGAAATATGATATATCAGCGTTCGGCGATGTGATATTTAGGCAGGATGATTTCGAAATCGGCGCCGCGAGGATCGTCGACAACCCTCACCGAGCCGCCATGCAATTGGGCGGCCCAACGTGCGATTGACAGTCCAAGGCCGGTTCCGCCCGATTCGGTGCCCGGACCTGTTTTTCCCTTGACGAAACGGCGGAAAATGTCGGAACGCGCCTCTTGCGGAATCTGCGATCCGAAATTGACGACATTGGTGACGATGGTGCCGAAATCCTTGTTTTCGTGTGCTTCGATAAGCACCGTGGTATTGTCCGCGGAATGCTTGAGCGCGTTCGCGATGATATTGGTGAACAGTTGGCGCAGGCGGTCCTGATCGCCTGCCATCTCGATATCGTCGGGCACATGCATTTCGATGTCATGCGCATGCCCGGCATCGGCGATTTCCAAAGGTTCCACGGTTTCGTCA
>ENA-OUQM01001781-OUQM01001781.1-human-gut-metagenome-genome-assembly--contig:-NODE-1781-length-10738-cov-10.690724_pt1 | contig 10738 bp, 10 predicted proteins | sample MGYA00237949_ERZ548830 | MGnify/ENA primary metagenome ERZ548830 (study PRJEB26490, sample SAMN05194706) | human gut metagenome | biome: terrestrial biome; feature: human-associated habitat...
TTGCTTGGCGGCAGACTGCGTGCCGAATGCGGCATTGCTGGCGCTCGCCGCATTGTGGAGTGCTCCAATAGACGGAAATTAGTCTGTACTTCTACAAGATTAGCAGAGCGGCAGCGGATAGTAGGAGTAGGCCAAATCGTATAGCAACGCTAAACGCGGCAACGCCGCGCGCAGGCATCCGATTCGGCAAGCGCCGCAACTCTTCGAGCTGCTCGCCTGCAATGTGAATTTGCTCTGGGAGGGTGCAAGGGAGGGGTATCTCTTTTTGAAAAAGAGATACCCCTCCCTTATCCGCGTCCCCCACACCATGTGGGAAAAAACCGGAACTATTGTTCCAAAAGGAACCGTGCGATATTTTCTATTGCAACAGAAGCCTTTCTAATGGGAAACATCTGAAACACATGCCACATCCCCTCGCTGACCTGCAGGCGGCAGGGAACGTTTGCGCGCTTCATCGCCTGATAGAGTTGTTCTGAATCCGAATACAGGATCTCGTGGTCGCCGACCTGGATGAGCGTCGGCGGGAAGCCGGTGAAGTCGGCAAAAAGTGGGGACAGGTCGCTCGAACGGTAGTCTCTTCCTGCGGCGTAGGCGAGGCGCACGGCTTCGATGTACTCGGGCGTGAGCATCGGGTCGATCTCCGAGCGCTCGGTGTAGGATTTGCCGGACATCGTCATGTCCGTCCACGGCGACATCAGGATGAGCGCGCCGGGGAGCTTGCGGCCTGCCGCTTTGAGGCGATTGCAGAGCACGAGGGCGAGGTTGCCGCCCGCGCTGTCGCCCGCGAGGACGATATCGCGCGCGCCGTAGCCCTGGAGCATCAGATAGTCCCACGCGCGCAGCGCGTCCTCGACCGCGGCGGGATAGGGGAACTCGGGCGCGAGGCGGTATTCAAAGCTCAGCACATCGTAGCCCGTCGCATGCGCGAGCTTGGACGACAGTACGCGCGAATAGCCGAGGTTGCCGCTCGTATAGCCGCCGCCGTGGCAGTATAAAATCGCATGGCGGCTGCCGTGGGGGGCCTTGAGCCGCGTCCACGCCGCGCTCATGCCCGAGAGGGCAAATTCCTCGTAATCCATGCCCGTCATCGGCGCAGTCAGCTTGCCGAGGACCTCCTGACTGCGGCGCTGACGCTCAAGCTCTTCGGCGGTCATGCTTTCTGGCGCGCCGGCGCTGTGCAGCGCCTTGAGCGCACGCATCAGCGGGTCGAGATGCGCGTTCTCGGCCTCGCTCTTCTTTTTGCGGATGATGCGGAGTTTGGGTTCCATAGCTCCTCCTGAAAAACAAAATTCTTTGAGAGCATGATATCATGATTTCATAAAAATGCCAAGGAAAAGCCGCATCTTTCTTGTAGCGCGGCGCGCTTTGTGCTACAATGAACCTCTCAAGACCGCGCAGAAGGAAAGAGGGAACATCGGATGGCCAAGCCCAACAGCAAATGGTATAAGCTCGACTCCGCGGGCACGCTCTACTCCGCGCTGCAAAAGGAGGAGTATTCAGCCATCTACCGTTTTTCCGCCCTGATGGAAAAGGACGTCGACCCCGCGGCGCTCCAGCGCGCCATCGACCGCTGCATGCCGCGCTTCCCGACCTTTGCCGTGCGCATCCGTAAGGGTGCGTTCTGGTACTATTTGGAGCACAACAGCGCGCCGGGGCCGTTTTTGAAAGAGGACGTGTCCGACCCCTGCCAGCCCGTGCGCTTCAAGGAAGACAACGGTTGGCTCGTGCGCTTTTACTATTACCGCAAGCGCATTTCGATTGAGGTCTTCCACGCGCTTTCCGACGGCGGCGGAGCCATCGTCTTCTTCCGCACGCTGCTGGCCGAATACCTGCGCCAGACCGGCGTTGATATCCCTGCGGGGAACGGTGTGCTTGATTTGAACGAGCCGCCGCGCGAGGAGGAGATGGAGGACGCCTATGCCCGCTACGCAGGACACCACGCACTGGGCCTCCACCGCCAGCCGACGGCGTATCAGAATACCGGCACAAGCGAGCCGTTTTACACGTTCCATGTGACGATGGGCTTCGTGCCGCTCTCGAAGCTGCGTGAGGAGTCGAAAAAGTACGGCGCGTCGATCACCGAATACCTCTCCGCTGTGCTCATTTACGTCATTTTGGAAAAGCAGAAGCGCGAAAAGCCCTACCGCCTGCGCCCCGTGGCGCTGGCCATCCCCATCAATCTGCGCGGCTGGTTCCCGAGCGAGACGCTGCGAAACTTCATTACCACCGTCCGCCCGTATATCGACCCCGCGCTCGGCGACTACACGTTCCCCGAGATCGTCTCGCAAGTGCGGCATTTTATGAAGCTGCACATCAACCGGCAGGAATTGCAGGCGGCGTTCACGGGCAACGTTCGCTTTACGGAAAACTTTTTCCTGCGGCTCATTCCGGTCGTTTTCAAAAATCCCGTCATGGCGCTCAATTACCGCCTGCACGGCGTGAGGCCCTATTCCTGCACATATACGAACCCAGGCGCGTTCACCGTGCCGCCCGAAATGGCTGAGCATATCCGCGGGGCGGAGGTCATTCTGGGACAGGCGACGGTGCCGCGCTGCCACTGCGCGTCCATCAGCTATGGCGACACGATGGAGATCACCTTTGCCGGCACGCAGGCGGAGACGGACACCGAGCGCGACTTTTTCCGCTTCCTCGTGCGCGCGGGTATCCCCGTGCGCGTAGAGAGCAACCGATGAATAGCAGATCGAAAGAAGGAATTTGATGTCATATTGTGTCAAATGCGGCGTGGAGCTGGACGAGGGCGCGGAGCGCTGCCCGCTCTGCGGCACGCCGGCGTGGAAGCCGGATGAGACCGAGCCGCGCTATTTCCCGACCAAGCCGGCCGAGGTGCCGAGAGCATCGCGCAGAGCCGCCGCCGCACTGCTGACGGCGATGCTCGCGTCCGTGTCGCTCTGCTGCGGACTGCTGAATCTCATTTTGCCGACGGAGCACCCTTGGGCGCTCTACGTCGCGGGCGCGGCAGTGATGCTGTGGATCTGGTTCGCACTGCCGATGCTCGTGCGCGGCATCCCAATCTTCTTCCGACTGACGGCGGACGTCGCCGCCATCGGCATTTACGTGTGGATCATCTCCGTTGCGCTGCACGGGGGGCGCTGGTTCCGCGGGCTCGTGCTGCCGATGCTCGGCTGGGCGTGCGTTGTTGTATTCCTGCTGAGCTTTCTGCTGCGCGATGGCAGAAGGTCGCGTCTTTCCTCCCTCGCCATGTGCATCGGCGCGGTGGGCCTGATGGCGATGGGCGTCGAATACTGCCTTGACCGGTATTTTCTTGAGGCGTGGCAGCCGAGCTGGTCGCTCGTCGTGCTTGTCATCTGCATCGGGCTCATCATCCCGCTGCGCATCGTGCGCCGCGTCCCGTCGCTGCGCGAGGAAGCGCGCAGACGCTTCAATATGTGAAACCTGCTTCTAAATGGCAAACCCGCCCTGACGCTTTTGCGTCGGGGCGGGTTTTGTGATGTTTGCTTACAGCAGCAGCCAGCTGAGCACCATGCCGACAAGCAGTGTGATCCCGGCGGTGAGCAGGGCGAGCAGAATCTTCTGATAGGGCCGCTTGCCCGCTTCGACCTTTTGCTCGATCTCATCGAGCTTTCTGCCTTCGCTGAAGGCCAAGATCTCCCTGTAGGACTGGACGTTATTTGCTTTTTTGATGCGCTCGAGGCGGAGGGCAAAGTACATCGCGCTGCCCCAGAGCAAAAGCTCCGGAATGAGGCCGTACAGGCCGAACCACTTGATTAGAGGCACGGGCAGAATGATCGTGGCGGCGAGCAGAACAGTGTAGATGATGGCGTCGCGGTTCATGGCTTTGACATCGGCGGCGTTGACTTCCTGTTTCATGGTTTCCAAATCTCCTTTGATGAGTTGGTCGAGCGAAACATCGAAGAGGGTGCTGAGCAGGAGCAGGCTGTGGATATCGGGGTAGCTCTTGCCGGTTTCCCAGTTGGAAACGGTCTGGCGCGTGACGTAGACCTTTTCTGCCAGTTCCTCCTGTGAAAGCGAGAGTACGGCGCGGTGCGCTTTGATCTGATTGCCGAGTTCCATAAACTGCCTCCTGTGCGTTTCGTTCGATCTGCCCCAAGGGTAACCGAAACGGGAAAGTTTGTCGAGCAAAGCTGTTTTACATGAGGAAAAATTGCTTGTCAAAAGATTTTGACAAGCGCCTTTTCGCCCCGATATCAGCGGCTTGCCAGCTTTTCGCGCAGCCTTGCGATGCTTCGATGCGGGGCGTCGATGGCTTCGCCCTGCGTTTCGTGCCAGTCGGCCTTTTCGATGGTGATGACCTTTTCGTAGTAGGTGATCGCCGTTTCATAGTCACCGCGAATTTCGCAGATCTGCGCGATGGCCTCGGCAGGGTCGACAAAGCGCGGGGGCGGCATGAGCGCCATCGCCTTTTCATAGTCCGCGATGGCCTCGTCGTAGTGAGCGAGCTTGGCGAGCTCGCTCGCGCGCATAACGTAGACCTCCCACGTGTCGGGATACTTTGCGCACATGGCCTCCCACTGCGCGAGCGCGTCGTCGGTGTGCCCCTCCTGCAAAAGGATACAGCCGAGGTAAAAGTCGTCGTTGTAGGTCGGCTTCAGGCGGTGCATTTTGTCCAAGACCTCGCGCGCCTCCGCGCAGCGGCGGTCGGCGATGAGAAGGTCCAAGAGCCACAGGTGCGCGCTGTGGTTCTCCGGATGCGCGGCGAGAAACTCCTGATAGAAGGCGATCGTGCGGTAGTGGTTCGTCGCGTTCCAGTCGAGGTACGCGCCGTGCTCGGCATCGAAGATGGCGTTGTGCGCCTCCTTGCAGTCGAGATTCAGTGCGAGCGCCTGACGCGCGAGGGGAGAGGCGAGGTCATTGTATTCCCGTGCGCGCTTGCAGTAAAGCTCTGCGAGCAGCAGCGTCGCGCGCGGGCGCGTTTCCTCCTCGCGGCACTTTTCCTGCAAAAAGCGCTCCTCTTCGTCAAATTCCTGCTGTGTGAGAAAGCGCTTGTCCCAGAGCATATTGTCGATGCGGGCAAAGCGGCTCTCGTCCGTGAGGGAGAAGAGCGAGTCGATGCTCGTTCCCAGCGTGACGGACAGCGCGGGCAAAAGCTGAATATCGGGAAGCGAGCTGCCGTTTTCCCACTTGCTCACGGCCTGCGCGCTCACGTGGAGGGCTTTTGCAAGCTGCTCCTGCGTCATGCTTTTGGAGAGGCGCAGCGTTTTGATCTTGCTGCCGATGTCGATGTTCATAAAGGCAAAACTCCGTTTCTATAAAGTGCGGACGTCCTTGATGAGTTCAGTATAGCCGATTGCAGGAAAACGCGCAATGGAGGGGGAGTTTCGCGCGCTCAAACGGCGGTTGAGCGCAAAAAGGACGGAAGATGCTTTTCTTCCGTCCTTTTTATGCAGTTCCAGTCGAATCAGTCGCCGACGCCGGGGTTCAGAACCTTGCCGACGTTCCACAGGTGCGCGACCTGCTGTGCGGCGGCCAGACGTTCCTCGGGGGACTCGTAACTTGCGTGCGCGGTCTGCGCGCCGCAGTCGACACAGGTGACATAAACGCACCAGCCCTGCTCATCCTCCACCGTACCGGTGCCGCGGCAGTAGGGGCAGTCCTGCAATTCGATCTCGTAAATCGGGTCCATGGTATCATCCTTTCCTACCGTGCAAAATTGACAGTTTGCGCGGAAATGACCTAACGACCGTAGTATAGCAGGGAAGCGGGCGTTTTACAAGCAAGAAAATAGCAAAAATGGGGCGCTCGCAAGCGCCCCGCTTTTTACACGTTTGACGACGGAACAGGAAGCTGGTACTTTTCCACGTAGGATTCGTACGTCTGCTGGAAGCTGCCGTCGGCAGTTTTGGCCTGGCGCAGCGTTTCGTGCAGGTTGAGGTTATGCGCACGGGCGTCGATGACGCAGCCGGCGATGTTGGAGCAGTGGTCGGATGTGCGCTCAAGGTCGGTCAGAAGATCGGAGAGGACAAAGCCAGCCTCAATGCTGCAATGGCCCTGCTGCATGCGCAGGATGTGGCGCGTGCGCATCTGCTCTTTGAGCGTGTCGATGACCTGCTCGAGCGGCTCGACCTGTTGGGCGAGCGCGACATCCTGCGAGGAGAAGGACTTGAGCGAGAGCGAAAGAATCTCGCGGATGGCGGAGGTGAGAATGGCGAGCTCGTTGAGGGCGCTGCCGGAGAACGTGAGGCCCTTTTGCTCCATCTCCTCAGCGGAGGAGAGAATGTTGACCGCGTGGTCAGAAATGCGCTCAAAGTCGCCGATGGTCTTGAGTAACTCGGTCGCCTCCTCGCTCTCGTCGCGGCCCATTTTCTGCGTGCTGAGCTTGACAAGGTAGGTGCCGAGGATATCTTCATAGTGGTCGCAAAGCTCCTCATCGTCGCGGATGCTCTGGGCGAGCTCGGGCGTGTTGTGGTCAAGGGCGGTGAGAGCGTTGTTCAGCGCGCGCACGGCGCAGTCCGCCATTTCGCGGGCGACGGCGCGGCTCTGGCGAAGGGCGAGGGACGGGGTGGGGAGAAGACGCTCGTCGAGCTCGGTCGTCTTTTCACCCTGCGTCTGGGAATCGTCGGGGACGATGCGGCAGGCGAGCTTTTCAAGAAGGCCGCCCGCGGGCAGGAGCATGGCGGTGCAGAGGACGTTGAAGACCGAGTGTGTGATGGCGATGCCCGCCATGGTGGCGGATTCATTGAGCAGCGCGGGTGCAAAGGCCGCGCGCACGATGCAGAAGACCGTCAGCAGCACGACAACGCCGATGACATTGAAGAGAAGGTGAACGACCGCGGCGCGGCGGGCGTTTTTGTTCGTGCCGATGGACGACAGCATGGCCGTGACGGTCGTGCCGATGTTCTGGCCCATGATGATGGGAATGGCCGCAGCATAGCTCACCGAGCCCGTGACGGCGAGCGCCTGCAAAATACCGACGGACGCGGAGCTCGACTGGATGATGGCCGTGAGCAGCGCGCCGGCGAGCACGCCGAGGAGGGGATTCTGAAAGGCAACAAAGAGATTCGTGAACGCGGGGACGTCCTTGAGGCCCGCGACCGCGCCGCTCATCGTCTCCATGCCGAACATGAGCGTGGCAAAGCCGAGCAGGATCATGCCGGTGTCCTTTTTCTTGTTGTCCTTGCAGAACATGTAGTAGATGATGCCGATGAGCGCAAGGACGGGAGTGAAGGATGAGGGCTTTAAGAGCTTGATCCAGAAGTTGCCGGAGTCGATGCCGCCAAGGCTCAAAAGCCAGGCCGTGACGGTCGTGCCGACGTTGGCACCCATGATGACGTTGATGGCCTGACGCAGCGTCATCAGGCCCGAGTTGACAAAGCCGACCACCATGACCGTGGTGGCGGACGAGCTCTGGATGATGGCCGTGATGCCAAGGCCCGTTAAAAATCCGGCGAATACGCTGCCGGTCATCTTGTCGAGAAGAGAGCGGAGCTTGCCGCCCGCGCGGCGCTCGAGCGCCTGGCCCATCAGGTTCATGCCGAAGAGGAACAGGCACAGCCCGCCAATCATCGTGAGCACATTGAAAATATCCATATTTTCTATCTTTCCTTTTTTCTTTTTTGAGACCCTATTTATAACCAAGTAATAGTTTACGCGCCAAATGTCAAAACTGCCAGAGGAGAATTGTAAAATCTATGTAAAATACACAGCGGCGACGGAATACGGCACGATTTGTGTTATGTTGCACAGTTTTTTCCGCATGAACTGGAAAAAAGTGCAGACACTAAGCGCAGCATTCGCCGCGGCGTCTGCCTCCGCGGCAAAAAGCAACTTGAAATGTCGGAGGAATCGTATGAAAAAAGACTTTATCGACACCAATGAATTCACGAAGCAGGAACTGCTCGACATCATCGACTTGTCGCTCGCCATCAAAAAGGCCATTAAGGCGGGTTACTATCCGCCCCTGATGCGCAACATGACGCTCGGCATGATCTTCCAGCAGTCCTCTACGCGCACGCGCGTCTCGTTTGAGACCGCGATGAGCCAGATGGGCGGGCACGCGCAGTATTTAGGCCCCGGTATGATCCAGCTCGGCGGGCATGAGACCATCGGCGACACGGGCAAGGTACTCTCAAAGCTTGTCGATGTCGTGATGGCGCGCGTCATCGAGCACAAGACGATCGAAGAGCTCGCAAAAAGCTGCACCATCCCCGTCATCAACGGCATGTCGGACTACAACCATCCCACGCAGGAGATCGGCGACCTCTGCACGATCGTGGAGAACCTTCCGCAGGGGAAGAAGTTAGAGGACTGCAAAGTCGTGTTCGTGGGCGACGCGACGCAGGTGTGCGCGTCGCTCGGCTTCATCACGACGAAGCTCGGCATGCACTTTGTCCAGTACGGCCCCCAGGGCCACCAGCTGAATGAGCAGCACAAGGAGATCATGAAGAAGAACTGCGCGCTCTCCGGCGGCAGCTACCTTGTCACCGATGACCGCGAGAGCGTACGCGGCGCGGACTTCATCTATACCGATGTGTGGTACGGTCTCTACGAAAACGAGATGCCGAAGGAAGAGCGCGTGCGCGTCTTCCACGACTATCAGGTCAACCGCGAGCTGATGCAGCTGGGGAACCTTGGCTGCAAATTCATGCACTGCCTGCCCGCGACGCGCGGCGAGGACGTGACCGACGAGGTCGCCGACAGCGACGCCTCCCTCTGCTGGGAGGAGGCAGGCAACCGCCTGACGGCCATGCGCGGCCTTCTTGTCTACTTTACACGCTGCCGCAAGGAGCCGAGCGGTCTTCAGATCGCGGCGGCGAAGGAGGAGCTTGACAAAGTGCTCTGCGACAAGCTCGGCTGCGTCGAGGCCTACTGCGGCGTTTCGAAAGCGGAAAAGAGCTGAGAAAAACCATGGAGAAGAATCAATTCCGGCTCGCAGACGTCATTTTGTCGGTCATCTGCGTGGTGTTTGTCGCCGAGGCGGCGGCGCCGGTCGCGTCGATCGGCAACAGCCAGTATTTCTGGTGGATCTTTATGATATTGGCGTTTCTGCTGCCCTACGGCCTCATCGCCGCCGAGCTCGGCACAGCCTACGCGGGCGACGGCGGGCTCTATGACTGGATCCACGCGGCGTATCCGGACGGCAAGTGGGCGGCGCGCGCCTCGTGGTACTACTGGATCAATTTTCCGCTGTGGATGGCGTCGCTCGCGGTGATGTGCCCCGAGCTTATCACATTCATCACGGGGCGGAGCCTCGGAACATTCGGCTCGCTCATCGTGGAGCTTCTGTTCATCTGGATCGTCACGCTCATCGCGTGTTATCCCGTGTGCGACAGCATCATTATCCTGAACGTGAGCGCTGTCATCAAGATCGTGCTGGCGCTGCTGGTCGGCGGGCTCGGCGTGTGGTATATCAGCCGTTACGGCTTTGTCAACGACATGTCGGCGCGGACATTTCTGCCGTCGTTCGACTTAAACAGCCTCTCGTATATCTCCGTCATCATCTTCAATTTTCTCGGCTTTGAGGTCGTGTGCACGTATGCAAACAATATGAGCGACCCGAAAAAGCAGATCCCGCAGTCCATCGTGACCGGCGGCATCGTCATCGCGGCCATCTACCTCTTCTCGGCGTTCGGCATCGGCGCGGCAGTGGATGTGCGCGAGATCAGCGTGGATTCGGGGCTTATCGACGCGGTGTCGCTCATTTTAGGCGGCAGCGGCGGCGTGCTCGTGGGCGTGGTGGCGCTTTTGTTCCTCGTGACGCTGTTCGGCAACATGATCTCGTGGTCGATGGGCGTCAACTCGACGGCGGCGCTCGCGGCGGACCACGGCGATATGCCGCGTATCTTCGCCAAGCGCTGGGCAAAGAACGACATGCCCGTCGGCGCGGCGGTCACGTCGGGCGTCGTCGCCTCGTGCGTGTGTGTTTTGGGCGTGCTCATCGAGATGGCGTCGCCGGACTCGTCACTCTTCTGGAGCTTTTTCGCGCTGAATCTCGTGATGCTGCTTTTGAGCTATCTTCCCGTGTTTCCGGCGTTTTTGAAGCTGCGGCGCGAGGATGCGAAGACGCCGCGCCCGTTCCGCGTGCCGGGGGCTGACACGGCGCTCAAATGGATCGCCTACGTGCCGATGGCGCTCATCGTCATTTCGATCATTTTCACTGCGGTCCCGCTCTCGTTTGACGCAGAGACGCTTGCGAGCTTTCTGCCCATTACGATCGGGTCGATCCTCAGCGTGGCGATTGGCGAGGTGCTGATCGCACTGCGCGGGAAAAACGCGCGCAGCTAAGTGTGGTTTCATCATAAGGAGACAAAACTATGGCAAAACGAATCATCGGCACAACGCCGAAGCAGGACGGGTATCGCATGCCCGCCGAATTTGAGCCCCAGCAGGGCGTGTGGATGCTCTGGCCCGAGCGAAACGACAACTGGCGCGACGGCGGCAAGCCCGCGCAGAAGGCCTTTGCGGATGTTGCCAAGGCCATCGCAAAATTTGAAAAGGTCACGGTCGGCGCATCCGTGCGCCAGTATCAGAACGCGCGCGCCAAGCTCCCCGAAAATATCCGCGTCGTGGAGCTCGAGAGCGACGATGCGTGGGTGCGCGACTGCGGGCCGACGTTCCTTGTGAACGACAAGGGCGGTCTTCGCGCGGTGGACTGGGAGTTCAACGCCTGGGGCGGGCTCGTCGACGGGCTGTATTTCCCCTGGGACAAGGACGACCAGATCGCGCGCAAGATCTGCGAGATCGCGGATGTGGACAGCTACCGCACCGAGGGCTTCGTGCTCGAGGGCGGCTCCATCCACGT
>ENA-OUQM01001785-OUQM01001785.1-human-gut-metagenome-genome-assembly--contig:-NODE-1785-length-10718-cov-6.822283_pt1 | contig 10718 bp, 13 predicted proteins | sample MGYA00237949_ERZ548830 | MGnify/ENA primary metagenome ERZ548830 (study PRJEB26490, sample SAMN05194706) | human gut metagenome | biome: terrestrial biome; feature: human-associated habitat; material...
GGCGGGTCAAGTCCTCGCCCTCTTTGCCGACAACCTCACCCAGCCACTTTTTGATTTTCGGATCGTTGACGTTGTCGTTATAAACCCAGCCCTCGTTGCCAGTGTTGTAGGGCGGATCGATGTAGATGCACTTGACGCGCCCCTCGTACCGGGGCAGCAGGGCTTTCAGGGCTTCAAGGTTGTCACCCCGGATAATCATGTTGTCGCTGCCGTTGTCCTCGCTATACTCCCCGTTTTCGTCAAAGCTATACTTGCGCTCCAACACCCGGAACGGAACTTCCTGATGATGATTGATAACCTTGCTCTTTCCAATCCATTCAAGTGTTGGCATGGCTGATTTCCTCCATAATCGTGTTATCCTCATTTCAAATGAGGGGTTTTCTACCCTGACCCTCAGCAGTAATGAGGGTCACTCCTGTCTATGCCTGTGCAGTGGTTATTGTGGTGAAAGACCTATCCTGTCTCGGAAGGACTAAATCTTTGTCAAACACTGTCATCGTTTGTCGAATCGACGATTTAGGTAGATTCGTGACAAGGGATCAGTGCGCCCATTCGCACCCGCGAGGTGGAATAGGCCCCATTATTTCGAGTTAGAGTCGCTGATATAATCTGCGGCTTATTTTTCATTTTCGGCAGTTTTTTTGATATACTTGCCGTTCTTGATTCTCGCGTCCGCTGGCTTCTCTGCGTCCTCTGGAATCCCCCAGACCGAGCCAATGCGGATAGCACCGGAGACGCGCCCCTCGCCGCACAAAATCTGAATACGGCGGGTGGAGATGCCCCAGCGTTCGGCGGTTTGCGCGATAGATAAATACTTCATGGGTAGCACTCCTGTTGCAGTTAAGTTCCGCGTCTGCTTATAAAATCACAGTATAATTATAATCGTCAAAGCGAATAAAAGCAAGGGCTTTCTGAAAAGTTCAGGAAGTATTTTCAATTCAGACATGAAAGGGGTGTGGGGTTTCCCCAAAAATCAAAATGGGCGTATCGGCTGCAAGGCTGAAACGCTCACTTTTTCGGTGTGTACGGACACCGGATGTGCTTGCTACTCTCTCAAATCTCATATCCGCAGATACAACGCGCTCCCGCTTTCGCAAAAGCAGGGGCGCATATTTTTTGAAAATCTTCCGTTTCGATACCTGCGTTTTGACTTAAAAATGTCCGTTGTAAAGTGAAAGGAAAAAATTTTTGCCGCCATACTCAACAAACGGCAAAAAGGTGTCCGTTGTAAAGTGAAAGGAGTTCTTTGATATGCCAGACCGCACACGACCCATCCGCAAGGAAATCTGCCTAAATGAGCAGGAATTGAGCGTAGTTCGCCACAAGATGAATCAACTCGGCACCCGCAACTTCGGCGCGTATGCCCGGAAAATGCTGATTGACGGGTACATCATCAAGGTCGATTACACCGAGCAGAAAAAGTTAGCTGCCGCTGTCAGCAGGATTGCCACAAACATCAACCACGTCTGCCGCCGCATCAACAGCACCGGGCATTTCTACGATGCCGACGTTGCCGAGCTGAAAGAACGGATGGCTGACGTATGGGAGCTGCTGAAAGTACAGCAGAGAAACGAATTGTAATTCGGGAAAGGAGTACAGATATGCCGCGCATGAGCAAATCAAAAAAGCTGGAATGGTCGTTCTTCCTGAATGACCGGGGACGCAAGGCGTACAACACGCTCTGCCGCCGCTGCGTCCACGATTGCAAGCAGAGTTTCCGGGCGGTTGTCGTTATTTGCCCGCATTATCAATCCAAGAGGGCAAAAAAGGGTGGTACATCTGCGTACTCCCCTCGCGGACCCGATGGAACGCCACCATGAATACCGCAGACACCGAAAGGAAGTGATACGCCATCTATATCAAGATTGATACCTCGCTCCCACCGTTCATTCCTTTGCCACAATTTATGGTAGTCAGCGAACATTCCATCAACGCTAAACTGCTGTATGCCCTCCTGCTGAATCGCACGATGCTTTCGCAAAAATCGGGGTGGGTATCAGAGGACGGAAATGTGTATGTCATCTACACAATCAAGCAGATGGCGAATGACCTGAATCGGAGCGAAAGAACGGTAAAAACCGCCTTGTGCGAACTGGAAAATGCCGGGCTGCTGACTCGCGTCCGACAGGGCTTGACCAAGGCTAACAGGCTGTTTCTGCAAATACCCGATGGGGTGCAGCTTTCTTCCCCTCTGATGGGCAAAGGCTGCCTTTCAGAAGTGCAGAAAACCGCCCCTCTTGATGGGCAGAAATTGCCCACAAGTAATACTAATACAGAATATAAAGAACAGAGTAAGACCGAAAGAGTAGAGAGTACGCGCCGCCGATATGGAGAGTATCAAAATGTTTTTCTGTCAGGAGAGGAATATTCCCGGCTGGAGACGGCTTATCCCGGCAAAGCTGCCGAATACATTGAGCGGCTGTCCCGGTACATGGCTTCCAATGACAGGCACTATGCCAATCATTACGCCACCATCAAGAAGTGGTTGGACGAGGACAGCAAGGGCAGGAGAGCGAAAAACTACACTTACGACGATAACGAGGGAGAGTGTCTATGAATCCGATTTTTACAAAAATGGTTGATGCCGTTGAAGCGGCTAATGCCGCACCTGACGATTACATCAATTCCGCTGATGGGCTGAAATACTGCGGCAAGTGCCATACGCCGAAAGAAGCCTTTTACCCCGCAGACCTTCAGGCACAGGGCTTTACCAAGCACCCGGTTATGTGCAAGTGCGTCGCCGAACGCCGAGAACGGGAAGAAGCGGAGCGTCGGGAATATGAGAGAATGTCTTACATGACGATGCTCCGCAGCGAGGCGTTCCGCGATATGCCCGCCGCTGGCTGGCGGTTTGAGTCAGCCGCAGTTACAACGCCCCAGCTTGCAAAGGCGAGGGGTTACGCGCAGAACTGGGACGAGTTCAAAAAAGCAGGAATCGGGCTGCTCCTGTTCGGGAATGTCGGCACGGGAAAATCCTATGCCGCTGGATGCATTGCCAACGCTCTGATTGACCGTCTGGAGTCCGTCCTCTTTGTGGGAATGTCTGATGTAGTCAACCGTATGCAGGGTAACTTCGGTTCGGACCGCGACAATTACATGAAATCGCTTATGCGCCCCGACCTCCTCATTCTGGATGATTTGGGGGCAGAACGTAACACCAGCTTCGGTAAGGAGCGAGTGTTCGATGTGGTTGACAAACGGCTGCTGACCGGCAAGCCCATGATCGTCACCACGAATATCCCGCTTTCCGTTATGAAGCAAGCTGTCGATCTGGATGACCGCCGAATTTATGACCGCATCTTGGAGGTCTGCGTCCCGATCATGTTCGATGGAGACAGCTTCCGCAAAAGCACCGCTGCCGACAATCTGAAAACGGCGGCTCGTCTGCTCGGCTGATAAACCCAAGAAAGGAGCTTTTACATGGAGAATTGCATCGGCACCGTTCCGATCCATCTGAAAATGACACTGACCACCAAGGAGGCGGCAGAATACAGCAATATCGGCATCAACAAGATCGACAGTATGCTCCGCTCGCCCAACTGCCCCTTCGTTTTGTTTGTCGGCACAAAGAAGCTGGTCAAACGAAAGGAATTTGAGCAATTCATCAGTGAGAAACTGGTGATATAAGAAGTTCCGAAAAATTTACAAATTGCCGGAGAGTTTTTCACAATAACTACTTGAGGGAATGGACAAAATCTGCTATACTTATCGTGTAGCAGTGCGTCCATTTCCCTTCAAGGGAAAGGAGCATTTCATGGGAAAAAATCTCAAAGGAAAAGACTGCGGTAAGGGTATCTACCAAAGAAAGGACGGTTTATACAGCGCACGATTTGTTGATAAAACAGGAAAAAGGCATGAGAAATATTTTCAGACTATTCCCGAAGCAAGGAATTGGATGGAAGAAGCGAAATATGCCGACAAGCACGAAGAAGTTTTTGTTGCCACCGAAACAACGGTTGACCAATGGTTTAGTTTCTGGATTGAAAATATAGTAGGTGACTTAGCCCCTAATACGCTCCGCAATTATCGGGAGCGATATTCCAAAAACATTCAGCCCGTTATCGGTAGAATGGCGATTGCCAATGTCAAGCCCATGCACTGTAAGCAAGTCTTGATTCGGATGGACGCTGATTATGCTGGTTCTACTATCCGACAAGCCTATATTGCTATGGGCACATTGTTCAAGGCGGCGAAAATGAATGACTTGATTGCCAGACACCCAATGGATGGTGTGCGGTTTACAAAGCCAGTTCGTGCTGTGGATGATATAAAGTTTCTTACTTGCGATGACCAACAACGTTTTCTTGAAGTTGCCCAGCGTTCCCACAACTATAACCAATACGCCCTTATCCTCGAAACAGGCTTGCGTACTGGCGAAATGATTGGATTAACTTGGGATGCGATTGACTTTGAAAAACGAACACTTACGGTCAACAAGACTTTGGAGTTTAGGCACGCTCAAAAATACTGGCGTGCAGGTCCTCCAAAGACTCAACAGAGTTATCGCACAATTCCCTTGACGAACAGAGCCTACGATATTCTGAAAAGCATTTGGGATAGCCGGGATAACAGGAAAGAGTCTCCCTTGCTTTCACAGACGCTTGAATACATAGACAGGCGCACAGGCACAACCTCACAGCTTGTTATGCGTGACCTTGTTTTTATCAACTGGCGTACAGGAGAGCCAGCGAAGAACAGCTCCTATGATACCCACCTTTACAAGCTCTGCGACGAAGCAGGGATAAATCGCTTTTGTATGCACGCTCTACGCCATACTTACGCCACAAGAGCCATCGAAAGTGGTATGCAGCCGAAAGTGCTGCAAAAGCTATTGGGTCATGCCAGTATCAAGACAACGATGGATAGGTATGTTCATGTAACTACCGATTCGCTCGACCAAGCTGTACGGCAGTTTGAGTCAAAAGGGTTTTCTGACATAAAACTCAATGCGAAAATGGCGTAAAAATGGCGTAGTAGCCGAAAAGCCAAAACCCGAAAACCCTTGCAAATCAAGGAAAAATCGAAGGAGAATGAGTATATATGAAATTAGGTATCGTCGGCCTGCCGAACGTCGGCAAGTCCACGCTGTTCAACGCCATTACGAACGCGGGCGCGGAAGTCGCCAACTATGCGTTCTGCACCATCAACCCGAACGTCGGCATGGTCTCCGTGCCGGATGCGCGGCTGGATTATCTGGCTGAGATGTATCAGCCGAAGAAAAAGACCCCCGCGGTGATCGAGTTTGTCGACATCGCCGGCCTCGTCAAGGGCGCGTCCAAGGGCGAGGGTCTCGGCAACAAGTTTTTGTCCAACATCCGCGCCACGGATGCGATCGTGCACGTCGTGCGCTGCTTTGACGATGAAAACGTCATGCACGTCGAGGGTTCGACCGACCCGCTGCGCGACATTGAGATCATCGACCTCGAGCTCATCATGGCGGACATCGAGATGGTCCAGCGCCGCATCGACAAGGCGGCCAAGGCCGGCAAGAGCGGCGACAAGGCCTGCCTGCACGAGGCGGATGTGTTCCGCGGCCTGCTCGAGCATCTCAACGACGGCAAGAGCGCCCGCACCTATGACTGCAGCGACGAGGATCGTGCCCTGCTCGAGACGAGCGACCTGCTGAGCATCAAGCCCGTCATTTACGCCGCCAACCTCGACGAAAATACATTCGCCGCCGGGTATGAAGATTGCAAGTACTATCAGCAGGTGCGCGATCTGGCTGCGTCTCAGGGCGCGCAGGTGCTGCCCATCTGCGCGAAGGTCGAGCAGGAGATCGGCGAGCTCGAGCCCGATGAGCGCGCCATGTTCCTCGAGGAACTCGGCATCGAAGAGTCCGGCCTCGACCGGCTCATCCAGTGTTCGTACAGCCTGCTGGGGCTCATTTCGTTCCTGACGTGCGGCAGCGATGAGTGCCGCGCCTGGACGATCACGCGCGGCACGAAGGCGCCGCAGGCCGCCGGCAAGATCCACTCGGACTTCGAGCGCGGCTTCATCCGCGCTGAGATCGTCGCGTTCGACGACCTGAAAGCCTGCGGCAGCATGGCCGTCGCCAAGGAGAAAGGCCTCGTCCGCTCCGAGGGCAAGGACTATGTCATGCACGACGGCGACGTGACGCTCTTCCGCTTCAACGTCTGATCTTTCTGGAAAACGACGAACCGCACGCGGCAAAACGCCGCGTGCGGTCTTTTCTTATTCCGTTGTGTCGCCGCCGCGCAGGCGGCCGAATTTCCCGCGCAGGCGCTCTCCGAATTTCGGCGGCTGCGCGGGGCGCTCCAGCAGGAAGATGCCGCAGTCTGCACAGTACCGGCAGTCGGCAAAGCTGCCTTCCCAGATTCCGTGGCTCACCACGAGATCGCCGTCCTCGTCCGCGCGAAAGGATATGGACTTTTCCTCCTGACTCCAGATGATCTGCCGCGCGCTCTGCAGATAGCCGGAGAGCAATTCCCTGCCGCAGTAGGGGCAAATATTACCGATTTTCATTTTGGCACTCCTCATTAAGAAAAGTAGCTGTGCTCGTAGTATGTATGAGCATATCTTGTTCCTTGGAAGTTTTTCTGAGAAAAGCATGCTCCGGTATATTTTGTGTATCTGTCGATAGACATTGAATCACTGCGGTTATACATGTCGAATTTCCAAGAAAAAAAGGAGTCTTGCATCCCGTATACGCGGTAATACGAAAGCATAGAGGAGGCTAGCCCTGTTACAATAGAGGCTCCGATTGAAACCGACATTCCAATGTTGAATGCAGAACATATAATTGTGGTCATCGTACCTAGTACAAGGCTTGCAGCAGTGCTTGTCCCCCAGGAAACGGCATTTCCAGAAAAACTTTTGACATATGTGGTGTATTTTGATGCAGATCCAAATGGAGACAATGAGTATTCAGCAGTTCTCATTCTGGTGACTCCGTTTTTGCTGTTTTCTACAGAAAACGTATTTTGTGTGAGTAGCTGAGAATCTATGTATTCATTGAATTCAAATTTGACAAGGCTCCCATCAACGTACAAATCTCCGTCATTTGTTAGAATAACTTCATTGTGATTCTGCGCGTCATAGTAATCAATCACCAGATCTCCGGCGCGGTTTCTTTCGATGGTGGCATAGTTAATGACACCATTAGGATATGCAATTTCATATTTAATGGAATCATCTTCGATTTCTGCGCTTGTAATAAGTTGTTCTTCGATTCCGACCGAGATGAATGCACTTATATCTTCTTGTACTTGAGAATCAGTGGATTTTAGATGGCTGAAACTTTTGCAATTACTTGAGCTTGTGGTTGTTAATTCTGATATTGCGTATGCTGAGACGGTGCTTGAAATAACTAGGGAAAGTGCCACTACTAATGAGAAAAGTTTTTTCATATTCAATGCCTCCTCGCATATTCAATCGAATTCTATTTTTACCTAAAGCTGTACCCTGTACTTATTCTAATTTCTAAATATCACCTCCATCCACGCAAAAACTGCGTGACTTTTACACTTGGTACATTACGTATTATACACAATTTAACAGGCAATTTCAACCTTCTTTTTAAAAATAATTGCAATTCATTTAATGTGTAGAGCGAAAAGTGATGACGATTGTGCAGTATCCCGTTTGTTGATGGCTGTTATTGCATAGTAGAGATTTTCATGCACAAACGGCGGATTTTTCATCCTGCTTTCGTATGAAATTGTGCTTGACAGGGGTAACGGTCGGTGTTAGGATGATACCGTTCAAAAGGCAATGACGGGACTTGCACCCGAGTGAGGACGGACAGAGAATGGCGGTCATAGGCTGTGAGCCGCCTGCGGCACCCCTCCGGCGCAGACCTTCCCCGAGCCGATCGCCCGAACATCGCAGTAAGGCGACCCGTGCGGCGCGCGTTACAGCGCCAACTGAGGGAAACTCAGGGTGGAACCGTGTGATTTCAGCACCCCTGTGCCGCAAGGCGCAGGGGTGTTTTTAGTTTAGGAGGAGACATTATGGACGATCAGTACACCTTTGAAAACAAGACCTACAGAGATACCTACCGTCACACCACCAGCCACATTCTCGCCCAGGCCATGAAGCGCCTGTACCCCGAGGTGAAGCTGGCCATCGGCCCGGCCATCGAGGACGGTTTCTATTATGATTTTGACAGCCCCCAGCCGTTCACGCCCGAGGTGCTCGAAAAGCTCGAGGCCGAGATGCGCAAGATCTGCAAGGAAAAGCTGCGTCTCGAGCGCTTTGAGCTCCCGCGCGCCGAAGCGCTGAAGTTCATGGAGGAGCGCGATGAGCCGTACAAGGTCGAGCTCATCAACGACCTGCCGGAGGATGCCGTCATCTCCTTCTACCGTCAGGGCGAATTCGTCGATCTCTGCGCCGGTCCGCATCTGGACTCCACCGGTCGCGTCAAGGGCAATGCCATCAAGCTCACGAGCGTCACCGGCGCCTACTGGCGCGGCGACAGCAGCCGCAAGATGCTCCAGCGCATCTACGGCACCTGCTTCCCGAAGAAGGAGGAGCTCGATGCGTATCTGGCCCGTATCGAAGAGGCCAAAAAGCGCGACCACCGCAAGCTCGGCAAGGAGCTCGGCCTGTTCACGTTCATGGACGAGGGCCCGGGCTTCCCGTTCTTCCTGCCCAACGGCATGGTGCTCAAAAACCAGCTCATCGACTACTGGCGCGAGATCCATAAGAAGGCCGGCTATGTCGAGATCTCGACGCCAATCATGCTCAACCAGGATCTCTGGCACCGCAGCGGCCACTGGGATCACTATAAAGATAATATGTATACGACCGTCATCGACGATGTGCCGTTCGCGCTCAAGCCGATGAACTGCCCTGGCGGTATGCTGGTCTATAAGTCCCAGCCGCACTCCTACCGTGACCTGCCGCTGCGTGTCGGCGAACTCGGCATCGTGCACCGCCATGAGCTGTCCGGCGCCCTGCACGGCCTGTTCCGCGTCCGCTGCTTCACGCAGGATGATGCGCATATCTTCATGACGCCAGATCAGGTCAAGGACGAGATCAAGGGCGTGGCCAAGCTCATCGACGATGTGTACTCGCTCTTCGGCTTCAAGTACCACATGGAGCTGTCCACGATGCCGGAGGATCACATCGGCACGGACGAGCAGTGGGAGGTTGCGACAAACGGCCTCGTCTCCGCGCTCAACGAGCTCGGCAAGCCCTATGTCATCAACGAGGGCGACGGCGCGTTCTACGGCCCGAAGATCGACTTCCATCTGGAAGACAGCCTCGGCCGCACCTGGCAGTGCGGCACGATCCAGCTGGATATGCAGATGCCCGAGCGCTTTGACCTTGAGTATGTCGGCGCTGATGGCGAGAAGCACCGCCCCGTCATGATCCACCGCGTGTGCTTCGGCTCCATCGAGCGTTTCATCGGTATCCTCACCGAGCACTACGCCGGCGCGTTCCCGCTGTGGCTCGCGCCCGTGCAGGTCAAGGTCATGCCCATCACCGACCGCACGAACAACTACGCCAAGCACGTTGCCGACCGTCTGGAGAAGGCTGGCCTGCGCGTCGAGACCGACCTGCGCAACGAGAAGATCGGCTACAAGATCCGCGAGGCGCAGAGCCAGAAGATCCCGTACATGCTCGTCCTCGGCGACAAGGAAGCGGAAAACGACACCATCTCCGTGCGCACCCTCTCCGGCGAGCAGAGCGTTGAGGGCCTCCCGGACTTCATCGCGCGCCTGCAGGCGGATGTCAAGTCGCGCAAAAGCTGATTTTTCAAATTTGCCTGCATAAGAAACACGCTCCTTCGCAGACTAGAACCAAACGTCTGCGAAGGAGTTTTGTATATGCAGAAACGATCCAAACGCTTGTGTCTCGTGCTCGCGGTGCTGCTCTCGGTGAGCATGGTGCTCGTCGCGCTTGTCCCGGCTGTCGAGGCCGCCTCGTATAAAAAGGGCTCCAGCGGCGCCGTAGTCACGCAGATCCAGACGAAGCTCAAAAGTTGGGGCTACTATACCGGTACCGTGGACGGCATCTACGGCAGCGGCACCGAGCGCGCCGTGCGCGCCTTCCAGCAGAAAAACGGCCTCACGGTCGACGGCAAGGCCGGCGACCAGACGCTGGCGGCCATGGGGCTGTCCGCGGGCGGAGGCAATTCCAGCAATTCCGGCGGTTCCGGCGGCGCGTCCAGTTCGCAGGTCGATCTGCTTGCGCGCCTGATTTCGGCGGAGGCCCGCGGCGAGCCGTACTCCGGCCAGGTGGCCGTCGGCGCCGTCGTGCTCAACCGCATCAAGCACCCGTCGTTCCCGAATACGCTCTCCGGCGTCATCTATCAGAGCGGCGCGTTCACGTGCATCACGGATGGGCAGTTCAATCAGCCGGTCGCGGAGAGCGCCTACCGCGCCGCGCGCGATGCACTCAATGGCGTCGATCCCTCCGGCGGCGCGATCTATTATTTCAATCCGTCCACGGCCACCAGCTCGTGGATCTGGTCGCGGCCGCTCATCACGGTCATCGGGAAGCACAGGTTCTGCTCCTGAGTGTCCGGAAACAGCGCAAAATAGGGGATGTGGTAGCGCGTCCCCACTACATATAGCGGGGCGAAAAAATAACGTTAAAAAGTTTAAAAAGAGTATTGACAAATGGCAACAGGAAGTGCTATATTATCAAACACGCGAGGGGTTGTGCGTCACGAACGAACGAAACTTCCGAAAGAAAGTTGAAAAAAGTTCTTGACAAGCGAAGCCGCGTGTGGTAGTATAAACAAGCTGTCG
>ENA-OUQM01001787-OUQM01001787.1-human-gut-metagenome-genome-assembly--contig:-NODE-1787-length-10706-cov-4.509811_pt1 | contig 10706 bp, 8 predicted proteins | sample MGYA00237949_ERZ548830 | MGnify/ENA primary metagenome ERZ548830 (study PRJEB26490, sample SAMN05194706) | human gut metagenome | biome: terrestrial biome; feature: human-associated habitat; material...
GATCCCTCAATGACATCAAAATATCATAGAACGCCTTTTCTTCGAAGGTTAAACCAACTTTTCGGAAACTTTCACGGCTCTCGTTCATTTCCTGCAAAATTCTTAATGCCTGTTCCGTAGCATTGCGAATAATATCTTCCGATGCCTGTTCCTGCGTTTCTCCAGCCTCTTCCGAGGAAAGGCGTTTGCGACGCTCATGGTATTCCGCAATTGTTTTTTCAAGCATCTCTTGAAATTTCTTCGCAGCGACTTGATTTGTTTTGCTGTATTCTATTATTTGCCTACGCAGTGTTTTGATCAGTAGTTCAAGTTTTGAAGCCGGCATTTTTACATCAGACAGTTTTTCTAAGAATTCCGGGCCGAAAATATCTTCTTGTTCACCTTCGTTGAGAACGTTTTCCACCCTGTTGTATCGAAGGGCCTCTTCGACCATTTGGGCAACATGGCGGTTCATTACCTCGGTGTCGACCTCACTTGTTCCGCTCATTTTGCGGACAAATCCTGCAATTGCCATGAAACACTGGGCCAAGGCAGATTCTTCTTCGCCAAGTTCTCCTGACGGTTGGCAAACGTCAAATGCCATGCGCATCCGCTTTACAGTTTTCAGAAAATAGGTTTTGAAAGAAACTGTTTTGACGCTTTTACCGCTGTTGCTCATGCTTTGCATTTCTTGCGTGGAAATAAAAACAAATTCAGCCGCTTTAGAAAGATGGCGATATCGCTCAAATGGGTCTCCATCAGGATTTAAGAAAGGTCTCAAATCAAGACCGGCGAATAAATCCTTCAGCACGGACAATTCCTCTCTGAACACAGCAGTGGCCTGTTCGACATCGTCAGTCGTAGGCGCAACGGATGTATTGCCGCCGTATATCTTCATCGCCGTCCGCATATTGTCGCGAATACCAATGTAATCAATAATCATGCCGTACTCTTTGCCTGGGTATTTTCTGTTCACTCGGCTGATCGTTTGAATAAGCATGTGCTTTTTTAAGGGTTTGTCGTTGTACATATATGTAAGCGCTGGAACATCAAAGCCAGTAATCCACATATCCACAACGATGGCAATATGAAAATTGGATTTTTCCTGTTTAAATGCTACATCCAGTGCATCGGAGCGCTTATCATTTTTAACGCCGCCGAGATAGTTATACATTTCTGCCTTATCATTGCTACCAACACTTGCAACCATAGCCATAAATGGCATGGTCTTCAATTCTTTCACTTCCTCTTCCGTTGCAGAAACTCCGTCAGCAGTTTTCTTCTCAATAAACCATTCCGGATATTTATCTTGAAATATCTTGAGGAGTTCATAGGCAATGGGTCTTGAGGAACAAACAATCATCGCTTTCTGCACTCTGTCGGGGTCCGTCGCACAAGCCGCAACATAGTGGTCGTGGATGTCTACCGCCAACCGCTTCAAGCGGGAAGGCTCACCGAGGATAACTTCCATGGAGCTCATCGCCTTCTTGCTGGCTTCAATATCTTCTTCCGTTGCACCATCATCGGCACAGGTCTTGTAGTATGCTTCGATTTGCTTGACCTTCTCATCATCCAAAAGCACTTTCGCGATTCTCGGATGGTACTTGATGGACACAGTAAGGCCATCAGCTACGGCTTGATCCATGGTATATCGGTCGATTTCATTGCCGAAGGTCTGATATGTTTCCGCTATAGGCGTACCTGTGAAACCCACAAAGGTCGCCTGTGGGAACGCTTCCTTCAGGACCTTTGCATAAGGCTTGGACACCATCGCTTTCATATTCTCATCGGCATCTTTGCTGAACTGAATCTTCTTGGAATGTTCAAGCTGGGTTCTGTGCGCCTCGTCGGAGAAGCAAATAATATTTGCCCGGTCATTGATCAGCCCGATTTTGTCATCTTCTCTGTCACAGAATTTTTGTATGGTACAGATATAAAAACCGCCGCTTTCTCGGACACCTAATTCTTCACGAAGCTTCTTTCGGCTGGGAACAACGCTAACTTCTCCGAGATTCAGAAATTCTTTACTCTTCGTAAATAACTTCGCACCCTGCTTTTGCAATTCCTCTCTGTCAACGATCATGATGATGGTCGGAGATCCAATCTCAGGGCAGCGAAGGGATAACTGGCGGGCAAGAAATGCCATGGTGTAGGTTTTGCCGCAGCCGGTGGCTCCAAAATATGTACCACCTTTACCGCTTTTTTCTTCTACCGATTTTACAATGCTTTGCTTCAATCGCCTTGCAGCGAAAAACTGCGGATACCGGCAAACGATTTCACGCTCATCACTGTCGTAAATGCTGTCTTGGAAATAAATGTAATCGCGAAAGATTTCAAGGAATCTCTCTGGTGCGTAAACACCCTTTACCATATTTTCAGTTTCCTCAAAAGGCAGCGTTGATACCTCGTCACCGTCGTTTACTCTGCGCCACGCGTAAAAATGCTCATAGGGTGTACGAACGGTACCAAGCCGGGTCTTCACACCATCCGAGATGCAGGCCAGCGGACAATAATGTAGCAGATGCGGAATATCCCGCCAGTAGCGAATATTGATCTGTTCCCACGCATCATAGATAGTGGCATTGGCATCCGTCGGGTTTTTAAGTTCTATCACACAGAGCGGAAGCCCATTGACAAGCAGAAGCACATCTGGTCTACGGGTTTGTTTCTGCCCGTTATTGACATACTCCACGGTAAACTGGTTGACGCAGCGGAAAATGTTGTTTCCAGGATTTTCATAATCGATCAGGGCCACCATTCTCGGTGTGCCGCTCTGCGGTGTAAATTGAACACCATCTATCGTCCAGCCATAGACCTTGTGCAACGTTGCAAAATCGTTCTCCGCACCAACAAGGCGCACAGAATCTATAATGCTGTGAATTTCGTCCGGCAGTAAATCCGGGTTGGTTTCGGTCAAAAACCTCTCCAAATCATTGGCATACAGTACATCCTTCCGGGTCTGCCGGTTGATTTTGTTTCCCTGCAAATACTGCCATCCCTCTCTTTCCAAGAAGGTAATAAAGGCATATTCATATTCCGATTCGCAAAAATGTCCGTTAAAGTTTTGAAATTTAGACATGGGGTTAGCCTCCATATTTTTCGAGCAATTTCAGCAAATCTTCTACCGCATACTCTGAACTTCCGCTACTCTTCTCTTCCAAAAAAAGTGCATCGTATTGCTCGTCAGTCAGTAATTGCATTCTATATTCCAGCTTGTTAGGGATATTCTTATTTAGAAAGCTTTTCCTCGTTAAAGTATCCAAATACAGTGCCAGTTGAATGAGAATTGCTCTTTCAGCGTCAGGTTCTGTATTTGTAAAATGCACATATTGATTGATGAGTTTCTTTGGCTCTTCCAAAAGTCTTCGTGCATAAAATTTATCATATTCACCGTAATCTCCATCTGGCTCTAAATAGTATACCTTTTGAAGATTGTATCCATATTTGGCGAAAATACCGTCATCAGGTGAAATATAACCAATGGAATCAAATAAAGTAGTCTCCAGCCATGCTTCGGGGTGTTCGATTCCATTATTTTCATAACCATCATAGGACATATTCTGCAACTCATTCCTCAGAAATCCCAGTGCATATCTAATTGCATTTTGATACTTTTCTAAAGCAACATTATTCCGAGAATCCGACAGCTCTATGGTAAAAAAGCGGATATATTTATCAAATAGGTAATCATTCCCATAGTCAAATCTCTTCAAGTATTCATCTTTCAAATGCGTCAACCATTGAACGATGTTATTATCAAACTCAGCAAGGCTCTTTACTTTCTCGCTCCGAAGTCGTTCGTATTCCTTGTCGGTGTATGTATTCTTTGCTTCAATAATCTTTGGAATAAAGTCGATCCACTTTGCTAAATACTGCTCAAACTGTGAAACGTAGAGTCCAAGATGGATTGTTTTTTCACTGCGATTTGATGGATAAATAAACGCCATAAGATCAGCGTTTTCATCATTGTACAAAGTAAGGGTATTCTTCCATGAAACAAACGGGCAACAGTGAAACTGGCTACCATTCAGGAACTCTTTCTGGTGATTTGTACAGAGCGGATGCACAGAACACAGGGAGCGGATATATTCAAAATATTTTTGGTCAGTACTTCTCTCCTCAAACTCATTTTTGAAAACTGATGTCGAGTTTTCTATTTCTTCAATTAACCGGTTATCGACTCTGAATATTTTTCCGATTGTTTTTATGCAATCAATTACAATATAGGCATTATTGATAAAATCATAAAAATCAAATGCAGAGCGAGACCTTTTATCCTTGCCCAACTCAATATGGTTAAGATAATCGAGTGTATCTTCCAACCTGTCCATTGCAGCACAAATTCGATCCCATGCGCAATATGATCCCTTTGTTTGTTTTTCATCATGCACATTATCAATAGACTGTTTTCGTCGGTCATTCACTGCATCCCGCAAATTTCTGGCATATTCTGTATTAAATTGGAAACGGAACGTTTCCATCATTTTCCTTCCTCCAGCGAGCCGCGAATCAGTATCGGGCAAATGTTTTTGATCTGTGCCTTTAGCTGCTCATTGATTTTTTTGCGGGCGTTGTATACGGTGTACATTTCGGCGATAGACTTCTGCACCTTAATACTGGGAATGGGGATTTGAACATCGCACATGTTCTCAAAAGAAAAGATATCTCTTGTTGTACCGTAGGAAACATATCCAGCAAAGCGTTGAGTTTCCTTCCGATTCATCCAAAGCATAAGGTATTGGGGCATCAGCACCTCCACATTAACGATTTCAAACACTTGATAAGAACTTGACACCACACAGTCAGGGCCATCTCTCAACGCAATCGGAAGTTTTGTGTTATGAGATTTCATCACCCGATTAAAGGCAAATTGTCCCGTGCGCACAACACTTCCATTCTCACAATCTTCAGCAACGCGCTTAGGGGCGGTAAATATGTGTTCAACATTGACACCTTGAAATAGGGAAATAGCATTGTTGCTGTTTCTCTCATTGCAGGGTCTTAAATATGGGCCAATTTTTTCGCACGGCATTTTTCTCCGCAAATCTTCGATATATCCGTCGCAAGTGAGCTTCAAATCTTCCAAGCCGCGCTCGTATGCCTGCTGGTTGGCGACCATGGCATTGTAGATATCAACATATTTCTGCTGCACACAGAGTAAGGGCAACTCCACCTCCACCTCGCAAAGATCCTCCCAGTTGTAGAATTCAGTTGAACTCCCCCATGAATTTGTAATGACATAACGATCAAACTCAGCACGGTTAAAGAACATATACAGCCATTCGGAAGAAAGCTCCGTTCGTGCTTCCTCTCTAATACGGAATACCACATAATCTTCCGTGCAAATAACAGGCTTATTACTATCGTTGTAGGCAATGCTGAATTTGCTTCCGTTTCTGGAAGTCCTATGATTGAATACGAATTCATCTGGATATACGATTTGAAATTTGCTAAGGTCTCGACCATTGAGGTCTGCCTTTGTTGGCATTAACTGTTTCAAATTATTGACGCCACGAACAGACTCCATGTCAAATGAATAATCGACATTTGTAATCTCGCGCAACTCAATATACTTACCAAGTTTACATTTACTCAATCCCATAGCCGATCCCCCTGAACGCATCCTCCAGCATTTTCTGGGACTGCTTTTCCTGCGCCAGCACCTCACGCATTTCCTGTTGGATGCGTGCCATTTCCGCAAGGAAGTCGATCTCCAGATCGTGGTCGATAAACTCGATATACTTGCTGGGGATAAGGCTCCATCCCTGCTTTTCGATCTCATCCATCCCCACGCTGCGGTAAAGCTCCGGCACGGCATAATCTGTGCCGTCCGTCCCCTCATTCTGCCATGTGTGATAAATGTCGGCAACGCGCCGGATCTGCGCTTCATTCAAAAGTACTTTCTTTTTACCCTCGCCTTTCACGGGGTTTTCCGTCCATGTGCGCAGATCCATAAACAGGATTTCATGCTCCCGGTTGCGAAGCATCCGTTCGTGATACTTCCCGCCCTTCTTGTTCTGGTTCAGTATCCAGAGTGTGACACTGATATCGGTGGTGATAAACAGTTCTCGAGGAAGAATGACAATGGCTTCCACCTTATCATTCTGAATCAGTTTTTTGCGAATCTCTAAAGTGTCACCGTCGCCCAACGCACCATTCGCCAGCAAGAAACCCGCAACGCCGTCTGCGGCCTTCAAATGCGAAAGCATATGCAAAATCCAAGCGTAGTTGGCATTGCTCTCCGGCGGTGTGGCATAGTCTGCCCAGCGGGAGTCGTTTTTCAGATTTTCATCGTACCAGCCCTTGAGATTAAAGGGCGGGTTGGCCATGATGTAATTGAAATACAGCCCCTTATGCAGGTCATGGGTAAAGGAAGAATCTGCTTCGCCGCCAAGATGATGGCTGATGCCGCGCAGGGCAAGGTTCATCTTCGCAAGGCGATAGGTGGCGGGTTCTTTTTCCTGACCGTATACATTGATGCCGCTGATATCGCCCTTTTTCGCCTTGACAAGGTCAGCACTCTGAATAAACATACCACCGGAGCCGCAGCAGGGGTCGTACAAGGTGCCGTCAAAGGGCTCGATCATGGCAGCGATCAGTTGAACGGCGTCGTGGGGTGTATAGAACTCCCCCTCCTCTTTTGTGGCATTGACGGCAAATTCCTTGAGGAAATATTCATACACACGGCCAATCAGGTCCTTCTCCTCGCCAAACGCCTTATGACTGATTTTGTTGACCTCGTCAACCACCTTCTTGATGTCATTCGGCGCAAGGTTTCGAGTAGTAAATGTCCCCTCCACGAAGCATCCGCGAAGCTGCTTGCTACTGGTGGCAATGCTGTGCAGTGCCGTATCAAGCGCAACATTGAGCTTCGGCGCAGGCGTGTTGATGATGGTAGACCAGCGAGCTTCCGGCGGGAGATTATAGGTACCGTCCGTGAAAGTGGCATCATCAAAGAATGCCGCGAAGATTTCAGGATCATCCGGGTCAAGCCCCTGTGCAATCAAATCCTCGCGAAGCTTTGCTACGCCATCCTCAAATTTTTCTCCGATAAAACGCAGAAATACGAGGGTCAGCATCATGTCGCGCTTTTCAAAGAAAGAGCCGGAATTGCGCGCCGCACGCAAAATATCTCTGCATTTGAACAGGATCGAGTCCAAATTTATTGTTTCTTCAATCTTTTTCTTAGCCATGCAATAATCCCTTTCTATTCTTCAGCCATCAGATGCTCTCTTGGCGTATCGTATTTATTCCCAGCAACGTTTTCAGCACATTCATAATCTGCTCGTATTCTATATCCGCTGCATAGGCAAATTGTTTGCGATACCTCTCCCACATTGTCTTGAGTTCTGGGCTTTCTTCGATGTTCTGAAAAATGCCGGGACCATCCTCAATCTGTCGAACCGTACCGCGGTGATTTGCGGTCGCCTTTAGTGCATTCTCAAACACTGCTTTGTCAAATTTCTGCGTTGTGGTCAGTATATAGGCATCGTAAAAATCTCTGGGACGGGTATTGAATACGCCGCGCCGCAAAATGGTCTCCACCTTTTCCGCCATAACGGTTTCAATGTTATACGCCCACAACTCATAAGTTTTCTCGTCATCGAAAATCTCAAAGAAGTTGTACTGTACCGCATGGGGCGTAATCGCATCGCCGGTAGATACATCCATGCTGAGTGGCGTAATAATCGTATCAAATCGTGCGTTCAGCATAACGCGGTATCCACCGTATATGTCGTCTTCGCGGATGGGCGAAATGGTGCCGATTTCAAACGAAACGCCATCGTTAAAGGGACTATTGCAGATATTGTCCAGTGCACTGCGGATTGCTTCCGGCGTAAGCGGCAAACTCTTGAGTGTGGTATCCATATCCATAGTCGCGCGGTTGTCCAGCCCCACTATGGCGGCCACCAGCATACCGCCTTTCAACACGAATTTATCTTTATATTCCGAAGCAGACAAACGCACAAGGAGGCGTTCAAACATGTAGTTTTGCAAAACGACCTGCGCAGGAATGTTTTTCTGCCTTGCGATGTTTCTGATTTTTGCCTTCAAGCTCATTGCATTACTCATAGAAGCACCTCCAAATACTGCCGCAGAACATTAGCCACCCGCATTTTCTTTGCATAACCGCTCAGTTTGTTCAGATCTTTTTGGGGATTTACCGCATACAGTTTCAGTGCGGCGTGGAATGTTTCTGTCCCAAGCTTGTTACGACTGCGAATGACATCGCAGATGGTTCGCTCCAGATCATATGCGGGGACCTTGTTCCCGGCAGGTGTTTTCAGCATTGTTTTACCGAGTGCAAACAATTCAGGCTTGATATAATACACCTTACATTCCGACTTGATTGCCGCGGACGGAATGCAGCCAGACGGTGCCGTAACCGTATGTTCAAATGGTGTACGGTCAGAAATACCGTGAAGGTAAAGAGCTGTTTCGTGAGAAAAAATAATCCTGTCGGAACGGTTGCTGATGGCCAGCAGCTCGTCCTGCATATCATCAGGCAAAATGTATTGACCCTTCACGATACGATGTATTCTGTTTTCCTTGCACAGTTTGCAAAGCGTTGCTTTCGAGACGCCTCTCTGTGCCGCTATTTTTGTTTCGATGATTCCGCCATGCGCTTTAGCAATGGTGGAGAGTTCCGTCATGTAATCCATGCTCTCACCTCGGCTGCGATAATCCCTTAATATTATACTTATTATTATGACGAAAGTCAACTCATTCCGAGTGCTAATCGAAAAACACTCATAATAAAATTATGACAAAAGTCAACAGCGGTTTCCTCGCAGGGTGCAAATACTTTCCTTTACTTCGGTACGATTTTCCTTAAAACACCACCAGAATTAAGGGAATGTAATAACTGTTAGGGTGTGATGGTATTCTTTGTCTATAGCGATGCAAATTTTGCGCCGCCTATCCCTGCATAAAGGACTTGCACAACCTCCACATCCGAGGTACAATGCGGCAAACTGGAGCGGCTAATTGGAAGAGAATCCAGAAATGTGCTGTCAGAGAGCCATTATTTATACAGAGGTGTACGGAGTTCCCGGAGTTGGTGGATGCGGATGGGGTCGGCTGGTTCCTCCGTCATGTTCTCCGCGCTGCGGACTTCATGCTGGCGCACCCGGAAAAGGTGCGCAGCACCTCACTCAAGTATACGGAGGTTATTCAGTCCAAGTTTGCCGCCGCATGGCGAAGCAAGGTGATGCAGTACCAAATCCCGATTTTTGCGTCCCAAACCAAGGGCGCATGGACGCTGCGCTTTGACGATGTCCTTGCCGATGCGCTGGAGCTGGGGCCGCTGCGCAGAGAGGGGCCGGAGCTGCCGCCTGAACTGACCGAAAAAGTAACAACAGCGCTTCCGAAGGAAATTCCATCCGAGGTTGTCTGTACGCTGATCCGCTATTATCTCGCCAACAGGCAAGATGATTGCGAGTGGGTGGTCCTGCCGGTGGCAAGCTTTGACGCCTACTTCGGAGATACCAGCTTCAGCAAGAAGTATCTGCCCAAGATCCCGCCGGAAATCATGGAGCGAGGCAATGCTTTCGGCATCAGCCGGTATCGGGTCACGGAAGAATATCTGCCATAAGACACAGACAGCGGGACAAGCCTTTACGGCCTGTCCCGCTGCTTTCTCTGCCCGGATTGAGAGTGTTTTCCTTGTCTATGGCGGTGCATCCGTTGAGCCGCCGCCTATGCTCTACTCCTCGTCATCATCAGACCACGAGGAAATCATGTGAATATCCCCGGTGTCCATGTCCATCGCCATGTGATCTCCCATGCGCATCATGAGATTCCCATCGGAATCCATCGCCATGCTGTCAGAAATGCTCATGGCGAAGTCGCCGTCATCGTAGTCAAAAAATCGATTGCACACTGTACCCGCCTCCTCTATTGAAATATCTGTTATAAACCTCATTCACTGCTTCCACATACACCACAAAGGATGGGTGGTTACGATCCTGCCAAGACAGATACATGTTTTTCTTCTCAAGATACCTGTCACGAACCTCCTGCCATAAGCCTGCTTCTTTCAGTTCATCTGCTTTATCTTTCACTTGATGTGAACGTGGCACTTCGTTCCATGTGTATTGATCCAAGCCCAGTGCGTACACATTTTTGTTATGTATCAAGCGCATGCAATTCCCGTTTTTATTTTTCGTGGTAATAGCAACATCAAAGCTGAATTCAACATTTGGAGTATCCTTAAAATGCAGCAGTGCAGTTAAGCAAGAAGTTGAATCTTGTGCATCCGAAAAGAACTTTCCGCCCACCGCTTTGTTAAGGGCATTTCTAATTGTGTCTTTCAGCAATCGCGGGTCGCGATACTCGTTATCTGCCTTCATGACCAAAAGGTTGTAGTCCAAGTCATACGGGCCATCTTCATTTCTCGTGATCATATTCCTTGCTCCGCTTCCAACAAGCGAAAACTGTGCAGAAATACCCTTCTCCTTCAGCAGCTCGCAGGTTTCCTTCAGGACATTCGAGCAATCCGAACGATAGCGCTTTGCTTCGGATTCGCAAACAAACTCATACGCCATACATACTCTCCTTCTCGCCCATGCCATCCATTCAACCTCGGGGTTAAATCATTATAGAATAGCATAGAAAGTTTGATTGTCAATAGCGGCTTGACCCTATTTTGAATGTTCTCCGCAAATTTCAACCCATGCTCCCGATTTTGTTGCCATTTTCGTACATATCCGCGGCATACTCGCGGT
>ENA-OUQM01001802-OUQM01001802.1-human-gut-metagenome-genome-assembly--contig:-NODE-1802-length-10648-cov-3.675918_pt1 | contig 10648 bp, 9 predicted proteins | sample MGYA00237949_ERZ548830 | MGnify/ENA primary metagenome ERZ548830 (study PRJEB26490, sample SAMN05194706) | human gut metagenome | biome: terrestrial biome; feature: human-associated habitat; material...
GAGCAGGACTTGACCGAGCAAAAACCTTCGCCCCGCCCCGGGACCTGGCGGGTGGTCCGTTAGAACTGCGACGGGTGCTTCGCGAAGAAATCGAAGCGCGGCGGCAGCGCCTTGATGGCATGCGTGCCGGGCTGCTCGCCCAGCTCGGCCGTGAGCTCGTCATTCGTCTTGAAGATGTTGTCCCAGGAGAAGAAGGCGACGGGGTCGATGGCGAAGTGCTCGCAGATCAGCTCGCAGCCCGTGGGCACGATACCGTGCATGAGGACGGTCGCCACGCGCAGCTCGTGGAACGCGTCGACGAGCGCCTGGTTCATGGCGGTGTCGTCCCCGCTGTTCTTCGCGGCCTTGGAGGCGTCGCTCCAGCGCTTGTTGGCGGCGCGCAGGAACTCATCGCACACGCCGAGGGCGTGGTGCAGCTCGAAGGCATGCATGGCCTGCTCGAACGCGATCGCTGCCTGTTCGGCTGCGTTGCGCGCGGCTTCGGAAGGCTCGCCCGCGGGGATGCACCCGGTGCGGTAGGCGGCCTCATCGCCTTCTTTGACGGCCACGCCGTAGAACGCCGAGCGGGCCAGGCGGTTGAAAACACCGGTGAGCAGCGCGCCCTCCTTGAGGGCGGGGTCGATTACGCGCTTGTCATCGCGGGCGAGGATGGGGTTGCCGTCTTTGTCCTTGCCGGTTTCTCGCAGGTCGAAGGCCTTTGGGGAGAAGCTGACGGGTTTCTCGCCCAAGCCGAGCGACAGCCAGTGCGCGCGCAGCTGCTCAGGGGTGTAGTGCTCGAGCATCTCATGCGCCAGCGGCGGGGGAGTCTGGGAGCTGGAGCTCGCCTTCTTGCCCATGTACAGGATATGGTAGTTGGCAGCCACGCAGGACTGCTGCATGTTCCAGTCGAGTGCCTCCCACATGCCGGATTGCGCGATGCAGTAGAAGTAGATGTTGTCCTGGCCGATGAATTGGTAGGCGCGGGCATCCTCGCTGGCCCACCAGTCGTGCCAGTCGAGGCTGGCGTGCGTGTAGGTGGGCTCGTCCATGATCATGACCGGGGCATCGTCCACGAGCTGGGCGTCGGCGACGGCGCATTCGGCGAGTTTGGCGGCAGGCGTGCCCGCGGCCTCGAGCTTGGCGGCGTCGCGTGCTAGGACGGCGCGGGTGAAGCTGATGGGCGCCCACAGGCTCTCGGGCCAGACCCAGGCCGTGAGGTCGCGGCAGCCCTCGACCTCGGGCAGGGGCACGCCCCACTCGACGTTGCCCGAGATGCGGAACGGCACGAGCGCTTTGCCGGAGCGGATGCGCACGCCGGCTCGGTTGAGGACCTCGTGGGCCTCGTCGCGCTCGCGCCAGGTGGGGAAGACCACCGTGAAGGAGCCCTTGTTGCCCTCGGCCTCGATGACCTCGTGCGCGGGCAGCTCGCCGCGGATGGCCTCGAATTCATCGCGGAACTTCACCTGGATGAACAGGCGCGGGGCGTCGAGCCACTCCTGCATGGTCTTGGACACCACGGAGCGCACGGTGGGATCGGCGGCCAGGCGCTCGGTGTGCTCCCGCATGTACTCGGTGTAGGCGGGCAGGTCGAAATACAGGTTGTCCACCGGCACGAGCTCGGGCGTCTCACCGGTGAGCGCGCTCTTGGGGGCGATGAGCTCCTCGGGCTCGAATTGGTGGCCGAGGTCGCATTCGTCGGCGTAGGCCTTCTCGGACTTGCAGCCCTGGATGGGGCAGCGGCCGAGGACCTGGCGGCCGTTCAGGAACTGTCCGGCGGCCGGGTCAAAGAACTGCTTGGTGCTCATCTTGGTGAGCTTTCCCTGCTCGTGCAGGCGCTCGACGATTTCGGCGGTCATGCGCTCGTGGATGTGCACGGCGGGCTCCAGCGCGCTGCCGGCATACAGGTCGCAGGACACGCCGAAGCTGGCCAGGTCGGCTTCCTGGCTGTCGTGGTTCTCGCGCACGTAATCGGAGATGTGCTTGGTGTAGCCGCCTGCCTCACGGCGCTTGCGGAAGCCCTCCATGATGGGGGAGCCATAGCAGTCGGTACCGGAGACGAAGATCACGTTCTCGCGGCCCAGACGGTCGCGCAGAAAGCGAGCGTAGAAGTCCGCCGGGACGAAGACGCCTCCCACGTGGCCGAAGTGCAGACCCTTGTTGCCGTAGGGCATGCCGGCGGTGACGACGGCGCGACGCGGCCAGGAGGGGCGGTCGGCGGGAGTGAGGTGTGCGGTCATGTGCGTCCTTCTTCCGAGTTTCGTGGTGAATAAGACGGTGCGAGGCGACGCGGCGCCGCATTCGGGCGCGGCGTCGCGTCATCTCGATCATTGTCCGAAGTAATCCCACATTATCGCACAGGTGTCCGCATGAGACGCTACACTTGGTCGCATGAGGAAAATAGCCGACATACATGTTTTCGAGGACGAGGGCTTCTTGACTCGCATGCGCTCCTTATCGGCCACGGTGCTGATGGCTGGGGTTCTCGCTGCGATCCTGTGGGCGCTCGCCATGGTGGCGCTGCGCGAGTTCTTCGATGCCCCGGTGACTCCTTTCGAGCTCGGTGCCGTCCTGGGTTCGCTGGGCGACCGTCTCATGGGTGTCGAGGGCGCCGGGCGCGGCGTCGATATCCGCTGGTGGATCTCCCTTGTCGTCGCCATTCCCGCAACGTTTGCCATCCACGAGCTCGTGCACGCGTTGTTTTTCAGGCATTACGCGCCGCCTGGGGCTCAGATCACGTTCGGCTCGAATCTCAAGATGGGCATGATCTACGCGAGCGCCGAAGGGGTTGTGTACCCGCGTGACGCCTACCTTGTCATAGCGTTGGCGCCTTCCGTCATCGTGACGCTGCTGGTCGTCGTTCTCGGCATCGGTTTTAGGTGGCCGCTGTGGACCATCGTCGTCGCGACCGCCCATCTCTCGGGGTGCACCGGGGATTGGGGGTATGTGCGCGCCATTCGTTCCGACCCGACCATCGCCTATTGCGAGGACACCGCGTGGGGCGTCTCCTTCTATGGCGCCCCTTGCCGCCTTCAGCCGCGCCGCGTTTCTCCGTCCGATGTCCGCGCGACGCCTCGGGCGGCGGATGCGGACGGCTCTCACGGGCTTGGTTCGTCGGCTTTGCCCCGTCCGGCGAAATCCGATCGGGGGACATCCGGTTTCAGCGTCGTCGAGGGAGGAAAGCGCCTATGACCCCGTTGCTGTTGCATGCATGCTGCGCCCCCTGTTCGCTTGAGCCGGTGCGCTTGCTCGTGGAGGAGGGCTTTGAGCCCACGATATGCTGGACCAATCCGAATATCCAGCCCGTGTCAGAGCATGGCAAGCGTCTTGAGGAACTCCGCCGCTGGAGTTCCGATAACGGTATTCGCCTGATCGAGGCGGCGGATGACCGCGACCGCTGGGATGCGTCGGTGGCGCGGCTCGGCGCGGATCGAGAGCGCCGCTGCCGCGCGTGCTACGCCTTGCGTCTCGCCGAGGCCTGTCGGGTCGCCGAGCGGGAGGGGTTCTCGAGCATCGCCACGACGCTCGCGGTCTCTCCATACCAGTTGTTCGACACGTGCAATGACGTGTTGGAAAAACTCGCGGCGGCGCATGGACTGACCCCGGTTATCCGAGATTTCCGGCCGTGGTACCCGCAGGCGACCGTGCGCTCGCGCGAACTGGGTATGTACCGCCAGAATTACTGCGGTTGCCGTTTTTCGGCCGCCGAGGCCGCGCTCGACCGTGCGCGCATGCGCGATGAACGCAAGGCGGAGAAGGCCCGCCGGGCCGCCCTCAAGGACTGATGCCTCACCGCGCCTGCGCTATCATGGACGGCTGTCGAACTCTCAAGTGAAAGGTGGCGCCATGCGCACCGATGATTTTGATTACAACCTGCCCGATGAGCTGATCGCTCAGGCTCCAGCCGAGCCGCGTGATTCTTGCCGCCTCTTGGTGGTGAACCGCGAGCTTCCGGGCGGTCCCGTCCGTGCTGCGGATGCCGTTGCGCTCGAGCATGGCGGCTCCGTCGAGCATCGTCATTTTTACGATATCGTTGACTATCTCGAGCCCGGTGATCTGCTGGTCGCCAATCAGACGCGCGTTATGCCCGCGCGTCTCATAGGCAAGAAGCCTACGGGCGGTGTGGCCGAGACGTTGCTGCTCCGTCGCCGCGAGGACGTCGATCCCTTCGGGCATGTGTGGGAGTGCCTGGTAAACCCCGGCAAGCGCCTCAAGCCGGGCAACGTCGTCGAGTATCGCGCCGGCGGCCTGCTCGCGCCGGAGGGCGCACCCGTGGTACTTACCGCCGAGATCCTCGATTTCATCGACGATTCGAAGGGCGGCCGCCTGGTGCGCTTCGAGCCCGTGGGCGAGAACGAGGGCGGCGTACCGCGCACGCTCGACGAGGCCATTCACGCCGCTGGCCATGTTCCGCTGCCGCCTTATATCACCGGCTATGAGGGGGACCCGGAGAAGTACCAGACCGTGTATGCCATGAGCGAGGAGCACTCCGCTGCTGCCCCGACCGCCGGCCTGCACTTTACCCCGGAGCTCATCCAACGTATCAAGGACAAGGGCTGCGGTTGGGCGACGGTCGAGCTCGAGGTGGGTATCGACACCTTCCGCCTGGTGGAGGAGGACGATCCCACCGAGCATGTCATGCACACCGAGCGCTACCACGTTCCTGCCGAGGTTGTGGAAGCCGTGCACGCCACCAAGGCGGCCGGCCATCGCGTGATCGCCGTGGGCACCACCGCCGTGCGCTCCCTCGAGAGCGCGTGGGACGCCGCGGCACCCGCGAGCGATCCTGCAGTCACGGCGCGCGGCTTCGAGGGGCGCGAGGATGGTGCGGATGTGCGCGGGGAGGGCGATATCACCGTGCGCGAAGACGCCACCACCAACTTGTATCTCATGCCGGGGTCGACGTTCCATGTGGTGGATGCGCTCATCACGAACTTCCATGTGCCGCGCTCTACGCTCATGATGCTCGTCTCCGCCCTCGCCACGCGTGATCAGATCATCGACGCGTATGAGGAGGCCGTGCGGGAGGAGTACCGGTTCTTCAGTTTCGGCGATGCGATGCTTATCGAGTAGAGTCTCAATGCCGTTCGCCGGCGATAACGTACCGTTCACTGGGTATTGGCATTCGATATGTAAAACCACTGTCACCCGGGGCATAAGCAGGATGTACCAAAAGAGTCGCAACGTTACCGCGACCGAGACGGGAGGTGTGTCCGATGGGTTTTGAAGATATAGCAGCTTTCGGGCCCGCCGCCTGCGATACCGAGATCGGGTAGATGCAAAAGCGAGCGCACGTGCCGTTCTTAGTTCCACCGGTTGGTTGGTAGGACGATCGAAGAGGAAACGCGTCGGCGGGCTCGATGAATCGGATAGCCCCATTCCTTCGGTAAAAGAAAGTGGGCGAGTCCACCGTAGGATATAAGAGAGGCGGCGGCATCGCGAGAAGCGGTGTCGCCGCCTTTGTTGTGCGTGGGGGCTAAGGTTAGGGTTATAGGACAAAAAGTGGGGTTATAGGGTTATAGGACAAATAGTGTGTCCAACATCGGGCCGTCTACGCAGGTAGACGGCCCAGAATCAATCATGCAAATTCGGGCTACAGGAGCATCCAGATCGCCAGGATGGCCAGCAGGGCGATGCCTGTAATCGCGGCGATGAACCGAATGCGCGAGGCGCGCGTTTGCTCACGCACATCGCGTTCGGTGTTCGCAAGTTCCTCGACCTCCGCCACGCGGTCGCCGTGCTCGGCGCGGTCGGCCTCGAGGGCATGGGCAATCGCCTCGGTCACCTCCGGATGGGCGATGACATCCTCGGCCTCATCTATGACGGCCTGCGCCGCCGACGCCTCGTCGAGCTTGTCCGTTATAGAGCGATCCTGTGACTTGAGGGACTTCTCCTCGTCCCCAATGCGCTTCCGCAGCTCCTTTTGCCGCGCCTCAGCGGCCTCTTTTGCATCGCTGTATGCGTCACGGGCCTTGTCGGATGCGGCAGCCGCCTCATCGAAAGCGGTCTTTGCGGTCGCGATGGGTTTCTCGGCGGCTGCGACGGCGGCGATCGCCTCGTCGATGGCGCGTTGCGTTTCCCGGTCGGTCTGCGGCAGGTCCTCCCGAGCGCTGCGAAGCGCGGCGGCTGCGTCGGAGATCTCGAACTCGAGCTCGCGCGTCCTGACCGAGTACTCTGCGGAGTTGGCGGAGGGGTTGCGCTGGAGTTCTGCGTATTCGGCGTTGAGCGTGGCGAGACGCTTCTCAGCGCTTGCGATGGCCTGTTCGGATGCGATCAGGCTGGCGCGTCGCTCCTCGTTGAGGCGTTCGAGGTCGCTTTTCGCGTCGTCGAGGCGGTTCTGGAGGCGCCGTCCGGACTCTCGCGCGGATTGCTCTTTGTCGGTCGCGGCGTCGAGGGTGACCTTGAGGCGCTTCTCCGTGGTCGTATCCTCCTCGCGCATCTGCTCGAGCTTGCGCTTGAGCTGGCTTACGCGCTCGGCCGTTGCATCTCGTTGAGCTTTCAGGTCTTCGGCTGCCTGCTCGGCATCGCTCTTGCGGGCGCGCTCCCGTTCGATGATCTCGTCGTAGTTCGCCTCAATATTGCGGCGGTGCTCGAGTTCGGCCTCGCGGGCGGCGATGGTGTTCTGAAGTCGCTCGAGTTCGTCGCGTGCCTCGGCATGTGCGCGCCGCGCGCTGCTCATGGCCTTCATGCTCGCAACGCCCTCGGAGAACAGGCCGCTAGGACCGGATGTCTCGACGGCCTCCGTGCCTTCGGGCTCGGTGGCCCCGGGCTCACCGCCATCGGCGTCTGCGGTGTCGCGAGCGTTTTCACCTGCAGACTCGTCTGGGGTCTCGGCTGCATGAGTGGCCGCAATCTGGTTCTGGGCGAGGAATGCCGGGATTTGGCCCGACGGTTCATCCTCGGCGCCCTCGACATCGTCGGAAGGCGTGGCAAGAGGTTCGGCTGCGGTGACGCCTACCGGCTGGTCTTGCAATTCGTCCTGGTCACACATGGTGCGCCTCCCCGTGGTCGTCCGATTCGTCTACCTTATGATAGGGCTTCTGCCGCTGCGGTTGCGCGGTGGTCTCGGTGCACTTTTCACGGTAGAATCACGCGGAAGCAAACGAAAGCGGACAGGGGGACTGACATGGCTCAACGGGAGATCGAGATCGACGAGGCCCTTGCCGCGGTCGAGGATGCGCTGGATTGCCTCAACGCTGCCGCGCGAGATCTCAAGAGCGCGCGGAGCTGGGGTCTCCTCGACATGCTCGGCGGCGGGTTTTGGATTTCCGCGTTCAAGCAGGGCAGGATGCAAGCCGCACAGGAGCACCTCAATGCGGCGCAGCGCGCGCTTTCTCGCCTGGCGGACGAGCTGAACGATGTCCAGGGATTCTCGGGTATCGGTCCCGATGTGGGCGACTTTCTGCTCGCCGCCGACTGGCTGTTCGACAACGTTTTCATGGATGCCATGGTCCAGCAGCGCATCGTCGAATCGCGTGAGCGCGTCGCCCAGGCAATTGCCCAGTGCGAAGACGTGCGCGATCAGCTGCTTGCCCTCAGGCGTCCCAATCGCGGCGCGGGCAACGGTTTGCCCGGGGCCGAGTAGGGGACGAGGCAATTTCTTCGATGGTCTCGTACGCCAATCTTGTCGATCGGCGTTTGGCGCGTCGCGTATTTCTCCGATGTAAAGGACTTTTGACAGACAAGCCACCTCTTCTTCGTTACTGTGAAGGCAGGCAATTCGCTTATGAGGGAGGGGCCATGGAGGGCACTGGAATCGGCACCGGTATTCGGATACAGCGCGAGCGGCTCGGTATGTCTCAGCAAGACCTTGCCCAGGCGTGTATGGTGTCGCGTCAAACCATATCGAACTGGGAGACGGGCAAGACCCTTCCGGATATCCAGAGCATGGCGTATCTTGCCGAGGTCTTTGGTGTTACGGTGGATGACTTGGTCAATCAAGTCGCTCCTGAGCTCGGTAAGCGGGTTTCCGTCGATAAGCGAGAGCTGCTGCTTTTGACCCTTGGCATCATTTTTATCGGCGTGCTCTACATACCGCTGGAAATGGTGCTGGAACGGTCGGATGTCCCCGCTCCGGATATTCCCGCTGCCGCGGTCGACTCGGTTTTGCTTGTCGGAATCGTCGCGATCATAGTTCGCATGGGGATGATCTTTCGCAAGCACAATTTGAGTACCGACCGGGAGATCGCCGAGTACCTGGTTGGCAACATCCACTCGGCGCCTCAGAAGAAGGGCTTTCTCCGTCGGCATCGCTTCGAGCTGTCGATACTCCTGAGCGCCGTCGTGTGCCTCGCCCTCATGGTTTTCGCAGGAGAGCATTGGGAGGTCGCGTTTTGGATCTTGGTCGCTTTTGCGATTGTGCTCCAGGTGGGATTCCAGCTCATTTCCCGCTGAATGGCGCGGGGCGCGGTGCGCGATAGTACAATAAACGGCTGAAATTGCATGGCGCCCGCGGCATGTGAACGCGAGGCCTGCGCGCGGGAGAGTCCCCACGCGCTGGACCGATTGATTTCACGCCCGCCTGGCGCCGAATAACCGAGGAGCCGTTTCATGGACCAATCCCTGTTCAAATACGAGATCGTCGCCGAGGATCCCAAGACGCATGCGCGCGCCGGCATTCTCCACACGCCGCATGGCGATATCGAGACCCCGATCTTCATGCCCGTGGGCACCAAGGCCAACGTCAAGGGCATTCCCACCGAGACCGTGAAGGACCTGGGCGCCCAGATCGTTCTCGCCAACACCTATCACCTTGCCATGCGCCCGGGCGCCGATACGGTGGCCGAGCTCGGCGGCTTGCACGACTTCATGAACTGGCACGGTCCCATCCTCACGGACTCGGGCGGCTTCCAGATCTTCTCCCATTCCGACGCGGTCAAGCTCACCGATGAGGGCGTGCGCTTCATCGCCACCGATTACGACGGCAGCCATGTGTTCTGGACGCCCGAGGACAACATGGAGATCGCCATGAAGCTCGGCAGCGACATCTGCATGCAGCTCGACCAGTGCCCGGGTTATCCCGCCACGCGCAAGTTCGTGGAGCGCGCCGTCGAGCTCTCCAGCATGTGGGCTGAGCGTTGCTACAAGGCCCACACTCGCGATGACCAGGCGTTGTTCGGCATCGTGCAGGGCGGCATGCATTTGGACCTGCGCCTGCGCTCCCTCAAGCACCTCGAGGAGATTGGCGACTTCCCCGGCTACGGCATCGGCGGCTACTCGGTGGGCGAGCCCCACGAGGTCATGTTCGAGACCCTCGAGCCGCTTGTGTCCGAGCACATGCCGCGTCACAAGCCCCGCTATCTCATGGGCGTGGGCAATCCCACCACGCTCGTGCGCGGCGTTGGCTGTGGCGTCGACATGTTCGATTGCGTGCTGCCCACCCGCACCGGCCGCATGGGCACCGCGTTCTCGAGCACCGGCCGCATGAACCTCAAGAACGCCAAGTTCGCCCGCGACCCGCGCCCCATCGACGAGAAGTGCACCTGCCCGGTGTGCACCGGCGGCTACTCCCGTGCGCTCATTCGCCACATGGTCACGCAGAAGGAGATGCTCGGCGGTATCCTGCTGTCGCAGCACAACATCTATTTCCTGCTCGACCTCATGCGTCGCGCCCGCCAGGCCATCATCGATGGCCGCTACGCCGAGTTCCAGGCCGAGTGGCTGGCCGGCGAGGGGGCCGTGGACTTCTAAAGCCGCGCGTATCACATCTGTGCGAAGGCGCCCCGACTTGGAAAGTCGGGGCGTTCTTTTTGGGTACAAGGTCCCACATGTGCACATAGCATCTGAAAGGATTCCCATGCCCTACTACGGCTATTACGGCTTTGGATACGACCCGCTCTATCTGATCATCGTGCTGGTCACGACGGTGGTCGGCCTCATGGCTCAGAGTTATATCAACTCCACGTACCGTCGTTGGTCCCGCGTTCCCTCGGACGGGGAGACCGGTGAGCAGGTTGCCCGCCGTATGCTCGACGCATCCGGTTGCGGCCGCGTGGGAATCCTTGGGACCCCCGGCCATCTGAGCGACCATTACGACCCGCGCGACAACAACCTCTACCTCTCGCGCGAGAACCTCTCCGGCGGCTCGGTCGCCAGTGTTGCGGTCGCCTGCCACGAGGCGGGTCATGCGGCCCAGCGTGAGAGCGGCTATTTCATGATGAAGGTGCGCCACGCCCTCGTGCCCGTCGTCAATTTCACCCAGAACATCTGGACCATCGTGTTCTTGCTCGGCTTCATGATGGACATGGCGGGCCTGACGTCGCTCGCCATCGCCATGTTCGCGTTCTCCGTGGTGTTCCAGCTGGTCACGTTGCCTGTCGAAATCAACGCGAGCCGCCGGGCCGTGGCCTACATCGAGGGCTCTGGCATGAGCGAGGTGAATGTGCGCGGCGCCCGCAAGGTGCTCACCGCCGCGGCGCTCACGTACGTGGCGGCGGCGCTCTCCAGCGTCCTCCAGCTGCTGTACCTCCTCGCCCGCACGCATCGTGACGACGATAACTAGTTTTGTCCGCACGGCGCGCTACCGTGTCGTTGGGTAGACGAGAAGAGGAGGTGTTCGCATGAGTGCCTGGAGTTTGACGGGGGCCACGCCCGACCAACCGGTGGTGGCCGATATGGGCGAGTCAGATTCGGATGCCCTGTCGGTTTCGCAAGCTGCCGAGTTGGCGGCGGG
>ENA-OUQM01001803-OUQM01001803.1-human-gut-metagenome-genome-assembly--contig:-NODE-1803-length-10647-cov-9.411537_pt1 | contig 10647 bp, 6 predicted proteins | sample MGYA00237949_ERZ548830 | MGnify/ENA primary metagenome ERZ548830 (study PRJEB26490, sample SAMN05194706) | human gut metagenome | biome: terrestrial biome; feature: human-associated habitat; material...
AATGCAGCAAATAATGCTGTCATAATTATTTTTTTCAGATTGGAATTCATAACAAAAACCCTCTTTCCTTTCGTAATTGTCATTACTGTACAATAGTAGTGACATGAGATAAAGAGCCAGTTATGTGAAAATATACCATACCAGTTAAAAAATAATAGAAAAGAAAAGAAGTACGTGTATGAAATTTCGGGTAATCTTTTGATAAAGAAAAAGAAATCCTGTACTTTTATATAAAATCGTGCTATACTGCTACAGTTGAAAATTCAATGTGATAAAGCGGTAATGCGATACAAAATCAAAAAATATGATTTTATAAATTTATAAATAGGAAAGGACTAGAAGTAATGTTGGCAACAATCGAATCAATCAACAACGTGGTAAATAACTTCATCTGGGGAGTACCGGCCATGATCTGCATCGTAGGAGTAGGGCTTTTATTAAGCATCAGAACCGGATTTCTTCAGATACGTAAATTCCCATATGCGATGAAAGTAACAATCGGCCGGATGTTGAAAAAAAGAGAAGCTTCAGACGGAGCACTGACACCATTCCAGGCAGTATGTACGGCACTGGCTGCGACCGTCGGAACCGGTAATATTGCAGGCGTGGCAGGAGCAATCGCGATCGGAGGCCCGGGTGCAGTCTTCTGGATGTGGATATCAGCACTTCTTGGAATGTGTACAAAGTTTTCAGAAGTAACGCTTGCGGTACATTTCCGGGAGAAAAACGCGGAAGGCGATCTGGTCGGAGGACCTATGTACTACATAAAAAATGGACTGAAGAAGCAATGGCACTGGCTGGCCTATCTGTTCGCGGCATTTGGTGTACTGACGGTATTCGGAACGGGGAATGCAACACAGGTCAATACCATCACGACAGCAATTGATTCAGCTCTGTATAATTATGGTGTGATCAGTGAACAGAATATGAGTACTCTGAATCTGGTGATCGGAATTATTCTGGCAGTATTGATCGGGCTGATCCTTCTTGGAGGAATCAAACGAATTGGGCAGGTAGCGGAAAAGCTGGTTCCGTTTATGGCGGTCATTTATATTATTCTTGCAATCGGAGTTGTGATCTTGAATTACAGAAATATCCCGACAGTATTCGCTTCTATTTTTAAAGGTGCCTTTTCACCCGCATCTGTGACCGGCGGTGCAGTAGGATCTTTCTTCATGAGTATGAAAAAAGGTGTATCCAGGGGAATCTTTTCAAATGAAGCAGGACTTGGTACCGGTTCGATTGCTCATGCATGTGCGGATACAAGAAAGCCTGTAAAGCAGGGATTCTTTGGAATATTCGAAGTCTTTGTAGATACAATTGTGATCTGTACACTGACGGCACTTGTCATTCTGTGCAGCGGCGTACCGGTTGGATATGGAGATGCGGCCGGTGCAGAACTTACGATTCTTGGATTTACTTCCACTTACGGAAGCTGGGTATCGATATTTACGGCCATTGCAATGTGCTGCTTTGCATTTTCTACGATCATTGGATGGGGGCTTTATGGAACACGTTGCGTGGAGTTCCTGCTTGGTACCCGCGCAAACAGACCATTTATGATATTGTATGCACTGGTAGCGATTGTCGGCGCAACTATGGAACTGGGACTGATGTGGAATATTGCAGAGACATTTAATGGTCTGATGGTTATCCCGAACCTGATCGCAGTCTTCCTGCTGTCCGGAGTTGTGGTCAGACTTGTGAAGGAATACTTTGACAAAGAGGGCAAAGATGCATAAAAGATGCATAAAAGATGCCGCTTAGTCACCGGAAGGTGACTGGGCGGCATTCTTTTTATACTGACTGGGTGACATGCCCATGTAACGCTTGAAAATCTGGCCATAATATGCCGGTGAGGAAAATCCTATAAGTCCGGCAATCGTAGTAATATTCTCCCCGTCCATAAGGAGTGGAATACTGTTCTGGATCCGGGTAGAAAGCAGGTAATCGAAGATGGTCATCCGCATATATTTTTTGAAAAAGCGGCAGCATTCGCTTTTGCACAGCCCGGCGTGGGCGGCGATATCTTCGAGACTGAGTTCTTCGGAAGCATGCTCCTGGAGATAAGAAAGAATGTCTTTCAAACGCTGTAAATGCTTCTGTGGATGCGGAGTATCCTGGGCAATCTGGACATAATGCAGATAAAGCCGGTGCCAGATCTCACAGAGCAGGAGATGAACACGGAATTCATAGTCAGGAAGTTCCGGCTGTTTCGCCATGCCTTCATATCCGGGAATGAAAGCATCGGAAGAAGATTGAACCTGGCAGGTTAATGTATATATTTCTTTTATGTATTCGATAATTTCATTTTGCCATGGAATTTCCGGTTTTAATACAAGCGAAGACCAGAATTCGTTGGAAGTGATAAAATCGACATATTTGGTCTGCAGGATACTGTTCTCGTAACCATAGATGAATTTGGGATGAAATGTGACAGAGATATAATTGCAGTCCTGGTCATCAATCATATATCCGGCATGTAAAGCATTACTGTTGCAGAATATCCCTTCGCCTTCTGAGACAATATAACGCTGGTCATTGACGACATATTCCATCTGTCCGGATACGAACCATGTAAGTTCAATCTCCGGATGCCAGTGCCACATGAAGGAATGCTGTTCATAAGACTGTATTGCCTCTGGGGATACCTGAACGGGGAAAGTGTAACTTCCGTGTTCTTTTACTTCTTTTTTGTTTTTTTCTGTAAGAATTTGAATACCTTTCATATCATCCTCCGTATATAAAAGTTAAAAACAAATAAAATCTCAATATTCTTATAAAATATGCCAATATTCTTATTGTGAGAATTTGCATATCTCATTATGATTATATTATAGCAATGACAGAAGACAGTCAACTACAAAAAAGTATGTAAGTGGATGTCAAAGAAGGCCTGAAACTTAAGGTATGAAAGAAAAATAATAAAAATGGAGGTAATGGAATGCAGAAAGAGCAATTGATCGCAAAATTTCAGGAATTATACGGAGAAGGCGGGGAAATCCGTACTTATTTTGCACCGGGACGAGTAAACCTGATCGGAGAACATACGGATTATAACGGAGGTCATGTATTCCCATGTGCACTGACAATGGGAACATGGGCAGTGGTAAGGAACAGAGAAGACAGAAAATTAGGTTTCTTCTCCTTGAACTTTGAAAAGCTTGGAATCATTGAGACAAGTCTTGATGAACTGATTCCGAGTAAAGATGCCGGATGGACGAATTATCCGAAGGGAGTAATGTGGGCATTCGAAAAGAGAGGGTATGAACTGACACATGGAATGGATATCCTGATCTACGGAAATATTCCGAATGGTTCCGGACTTTCTTCTTCCGCATCACTGGAAGTACTGACAGGACTGATGCTAAAAGATACATTTGGATTTGAAGATCTCTCCATGATCGATCTTGCATTGATCGGACAGTATTCGGAGAATAATTTCAATGGATGCAACTGTGGAATTATGGATCAGTTCGCAAGTGCGATGGGTAAGAAAGACCATGCAATTTTCTTGGATACGAATACATTAAAATACGAATATGCACCGGTCGTTCTTGAAAATGCGAAGATCGTGATCATCAACAGTAAGGTAAAGCACAGTCTGGTTGATTCTGCTTACAATGACAGAAGAAATGAATGTGAGACTGCATTAAAGGAACTTCAGAAGGTTACAGATATAAAGACACTTGGAGATCTTACAGAGGACGGATTCGAACAGTACAAGGATGCGATCAAAGATCCGGTCAGACAGAAGCGTGCGAAACATGCGGTATATGAGAATCAGAGAACTATTCGTGCAGTAGAAGCACTCCGTAACAACGATGTGAAATTATTCGGACAGCTTATGAATGCATCTCATGAGTCACTTCGTTATGATTATGAAGTGTCCTGCGAAGAGATAGATATTCTGGTAGATCTGGCGCAGGCAATGCCGGGGGTTATCGGTTCACGTATCACCGGAGGCGGATTCGGCGGATGTACGGTCAGCATCGTTGAAGAGGGAACGGTAGACAAGTTTATCGAGGAGATTGGAAAGACATATAAAGAAAAAGTCGGACATGAAGCAGAATTCTATGTAGTAGATATCGGTGACGGAGCAAAGATTGTATAAATTCACAGAATAGAAAAAAGAACGGAAGGATCAGAATATGTTGTATGAAAATATTAAGAAACTGGTAGAATATGGTATTCAGACCGGACTGACACCGGAATGTGAGAGAATTTACACAACAAATTTATTGTTAGAATTATTCCAGGAAGATTCATATGAAGATGTAGAAATCGACAGCAGTTCCATCGAGCTGGAAGCAGTTCTGGAAGGATTACTGGATGAGGCGGTAAAAAGAGGAATCATTGAAGACAGTATCGGATTCCGTGATCTTTTCGATACGAAGATCATGAATTGTCTGGTACCAAGACCGGCTCAGGCACAGAAGACATTTGCGGAAAAATATGAAGAATCTCCGGAAGCTGCGACAGAATATTTCTACAAATTAAGTCAGGACAGCAATTATATCCGCAGATACCGTGTGAAAAAGGACATGAAGTGGAAAGTAGATTCCCCATATGGTAAGATTGACATCACAATCAATCTGTCCAAGCCGGAGAAGGATCCAAAGGCGATCGCAGCAGCAAGAAATGCAAAGAATACCGCATATCCGAAATGCCTGCTTTGTATGGAAAATGAAGGATATGCAGGACGTCTTGATCATCCGGCAAGAGAAAACCACAGGATTATACCAATCGAGATTGCAGGTGGAAAATGGGGATTCCAGTATTCACCATATGTGTACTATAACGAGCATTGCATCGTATTTAACGGACAGCATATCCCGATGAAGATTGATAAGAAAGCATTTGAGAAATTATTTGATTTCGTAAAATTATTTCCACATTATTTCCTGGGATCTAATGCAGATCTCCCAATCGTTGGCGGTTCTATCTTAAGTCACGATCATTTCCAGGGGGGACACTATACATTTGCAATGGCAAAAGCGCCGATCGAGATTAAAATTACAATCCCGGGATATGAAGATGTTGAGGCCGGAATCGTAAAATGGCCGTTATCTGTCATTCGAATCCGTCACAAAGACGAGAAACGCCTGATAGATCTGGCAGATCATATCCTCAGATGCTGGCGAAACTATACAGATGAAGATGCATTCATCTATGCGAATACAGATGGAGAGCCCCACAATACGATCACTCCGATCGCAAGAATGCGGGACGGCATGTTCGAACTGGATCTTACCTTGCGTAATAATATTACGACAGAAGAACATCCACTGGGGGTATATCACCCGCATGCTGAGTATCATCACATCAAGAAAGAAAACATCGGCCTGATCGAAGTAATGGGACTGGCAGTTCTTCCATCCAGACTGAAAGAAGAACTGGAGATCCTGGCAGACTATCTGGTAAATCATGAAGATATCAGAAGCAACGAAAAAATTGCCAAACATGCAGACTGGGCGGAAACATTCAGCTCAAAATATGAAGAAATCACGGAAGCAAATGTGATGGAGATTCTGAAAAAAGAGGTCGGAGAAGTCTTTGTGCATGTGCTGGAGGATGCTGGTGTTTATAAGTGTACGGAGGAGGGACGGAAAGCGTTCCTGAAATTTGTAGAGACGCTTGGTGTTTAATTCATCATGGCGGCTATCACCGGCCGGAATAAAAATACAAGGTACATTTCTGTGCATTCGGAACCATGGTAAAGACAGCACAGAAATGTACCTTGTATTTTTATTCCTACGTTTTCACATGTCATAATAATTAAATACCGGAAGTGTGTTTATATAACCTGTTACTGGCAGCTTATTGTGGATGGTTTTGTCAGTGACAGATTCGGACGGCCTTAGAACTTCTGCATCGTGACATCCAGCAACAAACAGCATACAAAGTCTTTCTCATGGACCGGGGTAAGCCACGATGATAAATTCCTCAGCAAATGAAATACTAATTGTAGAAAAGAACCCGGAATGCTATAATATTGTTAATACAATTTAAGAAGCGAATTTAAAGATGTATAAATAATATCAGGAGGTATCAATTTATGAGATACGAAATTCAGGGCGAAACGTTACCGGTAGTCATTTGTTATCTTGATGGTGGGGAAAAGATGATCACAGAAGGCGGTGGAATGTCATGGATGTCACCGAATATGAAGATGGAGACAACGACAAACGGAGGAATAGGTAAAGCATTCGGAAGGATGTTCTCCGGAGAGCATATATTTCAGAATATCTATACCGCAGAAGGCGGTAACGGGATGATCGCATTTGCATCTTGTTTCCCGGGATCGATCAAAGCGTTCGAAATCGGACCGGGACAGGAGATGGTATTTCAGAAGAGTGCATTCCTTGCAAGTGAGGCAGGAGTGGAATTGTCGGTATTCTTTAATAAGAAATTCAGTTCGGGATTATTCGGCGGAGAAGGATTTGTCATGCAGAAAGTAACGGGACGCGGAACGGTATTCGTGGAATTTGACGGTCATGTTGTAGAATATGAACTGCGTGACGATCAGGAAATTGTAGTAGATACCGGACATCTTGCAGCAATGACTGCATCCTGCCAAATGGAGATTAAGAGTGTACCGGGTGTGAAAAATATGTTATTTGGCGGAGAAGGAATTTTTAATACAGTAATTCACGGTCCTGGAAAAGTGTGGCTTCAGACAATGCCGATCAGTAATGTGGCAGGAGCATTGCGTCCATATATGCCATCATCCGGAAAATAGAAAGGATGGCATAATTACAATGAGAACAAGAAGCATTCATAAAGCTGCACTGACCGATGCAGTAACGCCGCTGGAAGAAGCCGGAAAAAAGCTTGCATATGAGGCTGCGGTGGAGGGAATCGTACTGCTGGAGAATGACGGATGCCTTCCTGTAAATCCGAAAATAAATCACGGAAAGCTTGCGTTATATGGAGCCGGTGCCAAAATGACGATCAAAGGGGGAACCGGTTCGGGAGAGGTCAATGAAAGACATGTGGTATCAATTCTGGAAGGAATGGAACATGCGGGATTTAAGATTACAACGATGGACTGGATTGATGATTATGATCAGAGTTTTCAGGAAGGAGAACGCGCGTACGCAGAAGAATTTCGCAAGAAACTAAGTCCGAAGAATTTGTCAGATTTTATGAATCTGATGAGCAGTCCATACCGCTATCCATATGGAAGAGCAGTGCTACAGGAAGATGTAGAAAAATCAGAGACCGATACCTGTATCTACGTGATTTCCAGACAGGCAGGAGAAGGCGCAGACCGTAAGCTTAACGAAAACGAATACGGTTTGGCAGAGATAGAACGGGTAAATCTGACGTTTTGCGCGGAACAATATGAGCATATGATCGTAGTGATCAATGTAGGAGGGCAGTTTGACCTGAATTTTCTGCATGAAATTCCGAACATCAATGCGGTGATCTTCATGGGACAGCTTGGAACAATGGGCGGTCAGGCAGTTGCGGATATAGTCTGCGGAAAGCATACGCCGTCCGGGAAACTTACAGATACATGGGCAAAGCATTACCGGGACTATCCGGCGGCAGATGATTACAGCTATTTGAATGGGAATCTGGATGAAGAGTATTACCGGGAAGGAATCTATGTCGGATACCGGTATTTTGATACATTTCATGTAGCACCAAGATATCCGTTTGGATATGGCCTATCGTATACAGAGTTCGAAATGCATCTTGCAGGTATGAGGCTGGAAAAATCTACCGTCGAGATCTCCGTAGATGTAAAAAATAAAGGCGAAGCATACAGCGGAAAAGAAGTAGTACAGATCTATGTAAGCTGTCCGGATAGTGAACTGAAAAAAGAAGCACAGCGATTAACTTCATTTGCCAAGACAAAGGATCTGAAACCGGGAGAGGAAGAACGGGTCGTATTACAATTTGATTTGCGCAACCTTACAAGTTACAGGGAAAAAGATGCTGCTACCGTTCTGGAACCGGGTGAATATGTCGTGCGGATTGGTAACTCCAGCAGGAATACAAGAGTATGTGGAATACTAAAACTGGAAACGGAAATAATTACAGAAAAACATTCTCATATCTGTAAAGCACCGATAAAAGTGACAGAGATTGAAAGACAGGAAGAAAAGGAAGTTCTTCATGCGACATGTGACTGCAGACAGAACTGGGGAAGAACCTGTGATGTGGTCATTGATGATGTGGAAAAGATTCAGAGTTTTCTGATCGAACCGGAAATTATCGGGAAAGTAGATCACAAGTATGGCCCGATGGAGATTTATTCTTCAGAAGAGACGGACAGAATTATGGAGTCTCTGACTCTAAGAGATATGGCAGAGCTGGTAGTAGGTGGCGGATTGTCAGGCCAGCGGTTTTTTGAAGCACCGGGAGCAGCAGGCGTGACGACGGGAAACCTGACTGCAAAGGGAATTCCGAATGTCGTTATGGCGGATGGACCTGCGGGACTCAGGCTTCATAAGATATCGTCTGTATCTATAACAGGTAAGGTAAAAGGAGTAGAACCGAATATCTCTTTTATGAAATATTTTCCGGAACCGGTAAAGAAAGTAATGCTTGGTAATCCGGACAGCAAAAATCTTCTGTATCAGTTTACAACGGCATTTCCGGTGGGGATTTCACTTGCATCGAGTTGGAATCTGGAACTTGCCGGAGAAGTCGGAAATGCAGTGGGAAAAGAGATGGAAGCCTATGGTGTAACCTACTGGCTTGCGCCGGGCATGAATATACATCGCAACCCTTTATGTGGACGTAATTTTGAATATTTTTCCGAAGATCCGTTACTTACGGGTAAATTTGCGGCAGCAATTACAAAAGGAGTTCAGAAGAATCGAGGCTGTTATGTTACATTGAAGCATTTCTGCTGTAATAATCAGGAGGACAACCGTAATAAGACGAATGCTAACGTTAATGAAAGAGCACTCAGGGAAATTTATCTGAAAGGATTTGAAATTGCAGTCAAAGAGTCACATCCAGGAGCCGTGATGAGCAGTTATAATAAGGTAAATGGCAAATACGTCAATAACAGTTACCGTCTGCTGACACAGGTTCTGAGAAATGAATGGGGATTCGACGGCCTCGTCATGACCGACTGGTTCGCAACCGGAAGAAAATACGGCGATCCGGCACACGCCATCGCATCAGGTAATGATCTGATCATGCCGGGCAGTTCCGGGACCGTAGATGACATCGTAAAAGCAGTTTCCAAAGGCATTATTCTGGAAGAAGACGTAAAAAGAAGCGCGGCCAACGTGCTGAAAGGAATCACCAGCAGCCGGATATATCAAGGATTTTTAAGGAAGCAGAGAGAAAATGGAGTATAATAAGATTACCGGATATAGCACAAAACACGCGGGTAATCGTGTTGAACAAAAATAACAAGGCAATTCAATAACAGAAAAAACAGAACCAATTCTTCACAAAAGGCGACTTCGAACGAAGTGAGCGGAGCCACTTGGGAAGATATTGGTTCTGTTTTTGCGTCCGGGAAGCCGTTCTGATATTTTTGTTAAACCACTGAACTTTAATTCACCAAATAAACATATTTTTTCCACATACTTTTCAAACATCCCCCTTATATTGTTAACAGATTGAGTTTAACAGGAGGAAGGAAATTTGATAGAAGTAAAGAATCTTACCAAACGCTATGGTAACCACCTGGCGGTAGATCATCTGAATTTCACCGTAGAATCCGGTAAAATCTATGGATTCTTAGGACCAAACGGTGCAGGAAAATCTACGACCATGAACATCATGACCGGTTACCTGGGAGCTACAGAAGGACAGGTGCTGATCGACGAACATGACATTTTGAAAGAGCCTGAAGAGGCCAAGAAGAATATCGGCTATCTGCCGGAAATCCCGCCATTATATATGGAAATGACGGTGCGGGAATATCTGGAATTTGCCGCTGAATTAAAAGGAATTAAGAAAGACAAAAGAGAATCGCAGATAGAAGAGGTTATAAGACTTGCCAAATTAAGAGATGTAGAGAACCGGCTGATTCAGAACCTGTCAAAAGGTTATAAACAAAGAGTCGGGCTTGCACAGGCAGTTCTGGGATTCCCGGAGATCATTATCCTGGATGAGCCGACAGTAGGTCTTGACCCGAAGCAGATTATCGAAATCCGTGAACTGATCAGGAAGCTTGCGAAGAAACATACCGTGATCTTAAGTTCTCACATTCTTGCGGAAGTAAGGGAAGTCTGTGATTATATCATGATCATATCAGAAGGAAAGCTGGTTGCCAGTGATACGACCGAGAATCTGGAGAATATGATGAGTGGAAAAGGTCAGATCGAGGTGGAAGCAAAGGCTTCCAGGGATGAGATGGATCATATTATCCGCCGGACAGGAAAGATCAAAGAAGTAAAATACCGTACCAGCGCGAGCGGCATTACAACTGCGCAGATTATAGCAAAAGGCGGGGAAGATATCAGAGAAGAGTTATTCCTTGCATTTTCCCATGCAGATGTACCGATGCTTACCCTGAATCAGAGTAAGACAACACTGGAAGAGATATTCCTGGAGCTGACACAAGGGTCAGGCAATAGAATGATAAAGGAGGAGAAGTAAGATGAGAGCCATCTATAAAAGAGAGTTAAGATCCTATTTTCATTCTATGATAGGATATGTATTTATCGC
>ENA-OUQM01001806-OUQM01001806.1-human-gut-metagenome-genome-assembly--contig:-NODE-1806-length-10632-cov-3.407961_pt1 | contig 10632 bp, 11 predicted proteins | sample MGYA00237949_ERZ548830 | MGnify/ENA primary metagenome ERZ548830 (study PRJEB26490, sample SAMN05194706) | human gut metagenome | biome: terrestrial biome; feature: human-associated habitat; material...
TACGAGATTCGCCTTAGTCTCGTGGGCTCGGAGATGTGTATAAGAGACAGGTGCCGGTGATACTTTACGATTTACGTTATGTCAGAGTTCAGGATCTACAATCAAAACTTCTGGTGATTGCAGACTGAATATTGTCAAGATCTGACAGTTATTTTATTTCCATTGTCCAATAGCCAGCCAATTGCATTCTGCACCGGTTACCACAGACATACTTGTAGTTCTCGCATATACATATGCTTTTGAGACACTGCTGACATCCGTTGATATGAGGAAAGCCGTGAGTGTACTTCCGGGATATTTAGCTGTTGCAATCAATGTATATGATGTATTTGCAAATATTTTTGGAAAATTGATTGTAGCAAATCCTTTTCCTCCAGATGCTTCACCTGGAAATGTAGCTGTTCCCCACTGAACAAGGAGACCGTTTCCGTATTTCATATAGTTGCTTCCGAAGTCAACTATAGATTTGCCATTTAATTAAGAACTCCACCTCTTTTCTTCTCAATAAAAAATTGTACAAAAATAACACCTGACTATTGCCAAGCGTTTTTCAATCTCTATTTTTCTTACTGCTATGCGCTTAAATATTTTTTATGATGATACTGAACAGCTTCCTGATCCACCGTGCAATACCTCATTGTTGTTTCCGGCTTGGAATGTCCCGCTAAAATCATTGCTTCTTGAAGTGGCATTCCACGATTCAACGCATTGGTCAATGCTGTCCGCCGAAATCTATGAGGATGAGCCTTCTCCACATTGGCTCTTTTTCCAATTCTTCTTATAATATCCTCGATCCCCGACTTTGACAGACGTTCATGACCACCCTTTAACGATACGAACAGCGCCGGATCTGTATCTGTCCGTCCTTGTAAATATTCTTTCAAGTATAGGTTCGTCTTTTCATTGATGTACACTCTCCTTTCTTTCCCGCCTTTTCCATATACAACCAGATCTCTGCTGGCAAACTGAACGTCTTCACGATTGATTCTTGATAATTCCGATACCCTGACCGCTGTAGAATACAAGAATTCCACCATAGCCTTGTCTCTAATCGTATCGCATTCTCTCAACAATTTTTCTCGTTCTTCATCCGAAAAAGGCTTCTTAATTATTGTCTCAACTTTAATCTCTTCCACCATAATCATTGGATTTAATCGGATTCTGTTCCGATCCCGTAGCCAACCGAAGAAGCTGCTGTATACCGCCCTCACATTTTTCAATGTCTGGTTTGACACTTTTCTAATTGCTTTATAGGCTCTCATATACTGTGAGATATCTCCGGCAGTAATCTGTGCTACTTCTTTATCAATATAAGATAACAGCCGTTGCAGTTCGTATTGATACCGCTTTACTGTCTCAGGTGACTTACCGCCCAGTGACTTACTCATCAGAAAGTCTTGCAGATCTGTCATCCATTCATTACTGACAGCCTTTACCGATGTTTCCTCCACAATTTTACAGCCTGCCAAAACAATCATAAGAACATTTTGTAGCTCTTTCTGCTGTTTTTCCTGTAGAACTCCCTGCATTCTCCTTAAGATCTCCATAATTTTCTTTTCCATTCTTCCTGCTCCTTTTTGCTTTCAGTATAACAAAAGGAACTGCGTTAAATGGCAAATTAGAGAAGAAGGTGGATGCCACTACTTTAGGATTTGGAATTTCTGAAACATTCACAGGACAGTACCTTAATTCAAAGCCCATCTATCAGAAAATGATATCTGCCGGAGCATTACCGAATAATACAATGAAATCTATAAGCACAGGTATTACTGGTGCTGATTATGTCTGGGTTGATATGGAAAATAGTTTTGCATTCAATTCCGGTGCAAGCTATCCAATTCCGTATGTGGATCCTAGAGCTGTGGCAAATTCCATAGGTGTAAGGATTACAAGTAACGGCGCAACGGTTATTGTATCGACCGGAGCAAACTGGTCCACATATTCCGGAAGTATTACTCTGAGGTATACCAAGAAGTAATTATTTCCAAGTACCCTTCACATCATAATTAATATCTGTTGATCTGGAGGTCGAACCATATTGCAAGATAGTCCCTTTCATGGCGATCCCCGACACAGATGCATTGCCAGTCCATACAACACCAGAGTTATTCGCTGTGTGTTGTACGGATGAAATGGTTTTAGCAGTAATCCCAATATTCAGATTCTGATATTGAGCGTAATAGACACTGCTTGTTCCAATCTGATTTGCAAATACGAGATCCGTGATTGCTACATGGCCATATGCTTCAAAGCGTCCATCTGCGTATTTCTTCACATATCTGTTATCGCTGACTTTGATCAGCTCATATGATTTGCCATTTAACTCAGTAATCTCATCTTCAAGTGCCTTTCCCTGTCTTGCATCCAGTGCATATCCTGCTTCTGTTGTAAGAAGATTATTGATCACATTCGCATTATTCAGTTTCTTTCCATCCAGTACCTTTCCCTGGTATCCATCCAGAACAGTACTTCCGGCTGATGCTGTTGTCAGGTTATTGGCTACTGATCGGAATGCAGACGTACCGAGATCTTTAAAGTACTTTGCGATTTTTCCAAGTATCGTCCCGAATTTCTCATTGCTTATGATATTTTCTCTTGTACTTGCCGTTGTAAATGCTACCTGAGCATTTGCATCTACAGTCCCTGTCGGACCTTGCGGACCGGCGGGACCAGTTGGTCCCGTGTCTCCTTTCGGTCCGGTTGCTCCGGTCGCTCCAGTCGCACCGGTTGGTCCCTGCGGTCCGGTTGCGCCTTTTGCGCCCTGTGGGCCTTTCAGGTTTCCGGTATACACCCATTTTGCTACAGATGCAGCACCGCCAACTGTACACCGGTATGTATTTCCTGTTGATGTGTTCAGATAGTTATCATTTACAATGGCGTCTGTGATTCCTGATCCGGAAAAGATTGTCGCCGTTGTACTTGTTCCGGTGATTGCCGTTCCCTGTGTCCAACGGCTTCCTCTTGTTCCTGTGGCTCCTGTAGGTCCTACGACCTGTCCTAAATCAATCTGTCTTGTTGCCATTGTATCTCCTCCTAGTTTGCATATACTGCAATTAAATGACCGTTCTGGATTTTAAATGTTGGGGTTTCTCCATCTTTGCCTGCTGCTCCGGTGGCTCCTGTCGCTCCAGTTGCGCCCTGTGGACCAGTTGCTCCAGTATCTCCTTTTGCCCCCTGTGCACCGGTTGTTCCTTTTAAACTTCCTACGTATACCCACTTAGCTGCTGCCGCTGCTCCTGCAACAGTACAACAATACGTATTGCCTGTGGATGTATTCAGATACATATCATTCACCAGTGCATCTGTGATTCCTGTTCCTGAAAAGATTGTCGCCGTTGTACTTGTTCCGGTGATTGCAGTTCCTGCATTCCAGCGGCTTCCTCTTGTTCCAGTCGCTCCGGTTGCTCCCTTATCTCCAGTTGCTCCCTTATCGCCTTTCGGTCCCTGTGGTCCTGTCATACCGGTCGCACCAGACAAATCAGTGATATATGTATAGGCTGATTTTCCTTTCAAGTACAGCTTTGCGTTATCTGCATCGTTTACATTTCCAGTATCGATCATAACGAACTGTCCTTCTTTCACTCCGTCCGTTGAAAAGCCAGAATTCATTGCAGATACGGAAGCGAATGTCTTTGCAATCGCAAATGCATCTCCTTTGTCTCCCTTATCGCCTTTCACCCCCTGCGGACCTGTAGCACCTGTGGCTCCAGTGGCTCCTGTCGCTCCAGTTGGTCCCTGTGGGCCTGTCGCTCCTGTATCTCCTTTGTCTCCTTTAGCTCCTTTCATGGACTGGATATACTGTGCTTCTGTCTTTCCTGCGTTTCCTGACTGCGCAAGCCATACCTGATAGGCTGATTTACCTGTTGGGCCTGTTTCACCCTGCGGTCCGGTTGGTCCCTGTTGGCCTGTTGCTCCTGTTTCTCCTTTTGGTCCCTGTGGTCCGATAATTGATCCTAAATCTACCTCTCTTGCCATGTTTCTTTCCTTCCTTTCTTTGTTGAAAAATTTTTATAATAAAAAGCACCTGTCGTAACAAGTGCTCTCTATCCAGTAAGTTATTCATATTTTACAATCAGATGACCTTCCCTGATTTCAAATTCCGGCGGTTTCCCGTCTTCCCCTTTCAGGTCTGCCAGCGGAATCAGCTCTTTCCATTCATTCTGATCTGTATACCTCCACTGGATCGACGTGCCATCATTCCTGATTTCAATTTCTTTTCCTGCTGCCGTCTCCATCCGGACTCTGTTTCCGACAGGTGTATCACCTGACAGTAACTGTAATTCTCCGTCGATGACAGTCATATTGTCTGCCTTTTTTTCAAGTGATTCCAGTACCTGACGCAGAAGGTTCTTGCCTGATGGTGTGCTATAATCTCCTGGCTGTTCTCTCTTTTTAACTGGAAGTTCAATAATTCTGACAGTTTTCCCGCTCATCGCATCTGCAATATACACATATGCAATCAAGTCTTTTCCAACTTCCAGCAGTTTGTCCGGGATATCTGCAAGGATCCTGTTTTCTTCTATAGTTGCAATACAGATCTCTGCTTTTGCACTGCATTCTTTTACAGCAAAATGAACCTCTGCATGATCGATTCCTTTCAATCCCTCTATCTGCAGTATCTGTCCATAATCCCACTGTACCAGTCCACGTGCTTCTGTCTTACGCACATTTTCTTCAAACATCGCTCTAATCATGTTGTCACCTCATCCAGTATATATACCAACCTGCCCTCTACAATCTTCAACGGCGGAGCTGGATCAGATCCATTATAGGTAAGTAACAGGTGACCGCTTTCCACCGACATGGCAAAAATCCCCGGATCCAGTGATGTTATCGCAGCATTAGCATCTCTGCCTGGTGGTCCCACTGGACCAACCGGACCGGTATCTCCTTTTGGCCCCTGCTCTCCGTCTTTTCCTGGTATGCCCGGAATCCCCTGTTCTCCCTGTGGTCCTGTCGCACCCGTTGGGCCTGTGAAGTCACCATTCTGAAGCTTTTCCTCTAATGTCTGTTTTATCTGCTCTGCGCCCTTTGCTGCATCCTGTGCCCGCTGTGTAGCTTCTTCCATTCCTTTGATAAACTTATCAATCCATCCTGCCTCGTTTTCGCTTTCCGGAACATCACCTTCCACGAAATTTCTTTTGACCTCTATCGGCTGCTCAAAAGTTACCAAAGTGTCCTCTCCTTTAGTAATTTCTAACTGAAGCAGACTTCTTCCTGTTTCTGCCAGCATCTGATCTTTTACAATAACACGTACCGTGTTCTCAATGATCGGACACGCATTATATGTTGCTTTCTTCGATGGTTTCAGAATAAAAACCTTTGCAGATGCATCTTCCGGTATTTCATAATCCATGAAATGAAAATAGATGGGAAGTGCATTCGTACCTCTTACATAATGAATTGGGCTCTTAATCCTGTCTTCCAGCACATATACATTACGTTCAATATAATTCATTCTCTTTCTTTCACCTCTGTTCTATCCTGGTATCCATTTGACTATATACAGGCCTTGCACCGGTGCACTGTTCCCGCCCGGATAGCGGAGAACATACTGCCACGGGAAGTTATAGTAACCATGTACATGAATTTCAGCCCCCGTCTGGTCTCCGGTCTGTCCTCCTGTGATTCCACCTAATTCATTTTGTGAAGCTCCTACCAGCTGTCCATTCCCTATGAACATTTCTGTATGGCTTCCTGGTTTCAACAGGACATCTCCTCTTATCAGACCAGATCCAGTGGACAGATTCACCTGCGATGTAACATCTTCAAATCCTGCTGAAAGAAATACACTGTACATCGTTCCTGTAGCCGGTGTATATCCTGGTCTTGTGTTAAGTCCCGCATTGTAATACGCCCAGCAAAGAAGAGACGAACAATCATAATCCGGTCCATCCCTGTGTGCCTGATCGTATCCGTGACTGTCATCCTTTGCGATTGCCACCGCCCACTCAACAGCCTTTTCTATAATCCGACTTCCTGTAGCGTATTTTTTCAGATATTCATACCATTTTCTTGCTGCACTGCGTCTTGCAGATTCTACCTCAACGCCCGCGCGTTCAAAGTTCTTAAGGAAAGCGCTGGCCAGATATTCTGGTGTCTCTGTGCTACTCTTGAACTGCGCCCATGTCATACTGTAGGAACTCGTTGCTATCCATTGGCCGGAAGATGCTGAAAGAGTATCAATCCAATGCAACTGTCCAACCGGATCTGTGATTGCATATCCATTGGATTTCGCCCAATCGGTATAATTCGTTGCCGGTGTCCATTGAACCAGTCCAAAGCCGCCGCTATAGTTTCCTTCATTCAGACTCTGCCAGAGTCCGGGGTTAATGTTGGACTCCTTTTCCATATTTCCAAGGATGCCCCCGATTGCATTCAGTGTCCAGCCTTTTCCAGCGAAATACTTATACACTTCAAGGGCGTTGCCCTGCATCTGAGATTCCGAAAGATAATTGTTGCTTATTGTCCAGCTCATCAGAAACTACCTTCTTTCGTATTTCCACCTACAACATGTCCATTTTGGATATCCAGATACGTTCCGTCTGAATATACCGCTCTTCCTGTCTTTGTTGACTTCCCGCCGACCTTAAGTGATCCGCAGGAAAGTGATACTTCTCCTACTGCATTGATTGAGATCTTCCCTTCATTCGTAATCAGGATACTTGCATATTGTCCACCGTAAGACTGTATACTCATACCATTATCCTGATAGTGCATAATTCCTACTGTCTCGCCCTTGGTGTTCCTTATAAAAATAGATCCGTTACTAATCAACACACCGCCGTTAGATGCATGATCTACAACAATGCCCTGATTTGTCAGAGCCAGAACCACATTGCCATTCGCATCGAGTACTTTTGCGGTTCCATCTCCATTGTCTTTTCCTCCAAGAATCAGCGTTCCTCCCTTGATTCTGTCTGCCAGCATCGTTCCAGCTACAATAAAATCTGCATAAAAGCCCTGACCAGTTCCGAAGGTAGTCCACTTCCAGTCCCTTCCATCTGCTGTACGTTCTGATGCAATCTCGAATCCGAGCGTTCCCAGGCACATTGCTCCATAGGTCGGAGATTCTGAATCCAGATCTTCAAACAATATCGCCCGGACTGGCTGTTTCTTCGCAATCGTAGACTGCGCTTTCAGCTGTGCTTTTACCCCATTGATGATTCCCTGAACCTGCTGCCCGATCAGCGTTCCATCGGAACGGATTGCCTGGTCAACACGACTCATAACAGAAGACACATCATCGAGGAAATTATACTGGAATTCTCCCAGCGTCACGGAGGTCAGCTTGTTTCTCACAGCATCCCACTCCAGTTCAATCACTCTTGCATCCGACAAGATTCCTAATTTTGAATGTTTACAGTGAACTGTATCTCCAAGTGAAACCTTTTCCAGTTCTTTCACATCTTCATACAATTCCGTATTCTGTAAAAGCTCCATATCTGCCTCGATTGTCACCTTTGGCCTGTCCACATCTAACTCAAACTGTTCCCTGCATTTCTTTTTCAGGGCTTCTTCCAGCTGTTCCTGTGTATCACAGATAATCGTTCCATTTTCTTCGTCATCTTCTCCTGCATCCACACGCATCTTAACATCCTCAAACGTCATCACGCCGTAGCGTACTGTCGGATATTTTCTGATCAACGGAGAGTCCACCCAGGGGTTCTCCCCTTCGATCATGTAGCCATTGTACGATTTTGGAACAATCCTCGTGACCACATCCTTCATGTCCACCGTTTCGGAAAATCCATCTTTCACGATATTTTTTCCATACAGCACTTCTACGCCATAATCACCGCCGACTCTCTCATCGTAACATTGTAATTATCATATAGAATCTCTCCACCCCAGCGATTAACAAAAGAATTCTCATCACTTCCATTAATCGCTTCTATCAGATTCTTCATCTGATAATAGGCAGTCGATAACGTTTTAATATCTGATTTTGCCTGATATTTGTGGTTTGGTGCTGTCATCAGATCCAGAGCATCCTGGCCATTCTTATCCGTTGGTCTGATGTCCAACAGGAAGCAATCCTCTTTTGCATCGAAAAAAACAGGCATAAGATCTGCACTTACACCTGAATCTTTTTTCTCTTTATTAATCACACGGAAAAGCTGTTCCCCATTAAATGATGGCATCTTAATTACCGCATTGTCTACGATATACCTCCAACGCCCTTCCGGATCGATTGGATACTCTATCGTTGCCGTCCACTCTCCATTCAAGATCACATGAATTGTAGCTTCTTCCGGAAATAATGTCATATTTCCATTCTGTTCATATTCCGTATTTTCCGGATTATAAATCTGAATCATAAGCGCCTCCAGTTCGGGATAATCTTTAATTCAAATCCCTCTGTAATTGTCACGCTGTTTTCCCCTTCCTGTAAGAAGAGTTCTTCATAATCGCCAGATATAGCCGTATTGCTTAATGTTCCATCTTCTCTGTAGGCAAGTTCCCGCTCTGTATCGATCACAAGATTCTGTCCTACGTTTGCAGTCATGTGATTTCCATTGACTACAAGATCACACTTTCCTTCTCCATATATCTTATAGACCGGACAGGAAATCTCATAAGGATTCCACCCGACATCCTCTATCGAGTGTTCATTCTGACCTTCCACCAGATAACGCAGACCATTCTCTGTAAGGAAACTTGCACTGAAATTTCCAATTCTTGCAGTGGTATGTTCTGCTTGATCCAGCTCTACTTTCATAATCTTATAGAAGCAGGATGGATCAGACCCGAAACTCAGGTGGCTGTTCCTTTCAGATAGCCACTTCTGTATCTGTCCCCACCGGTCAATCCACTGTTCTTCCTTTCCGATCCAGTTGAAATCCACCTTGATCTCAGTAGATTCATATCCTCCATCCAACAGATATAAAGTTCCATCCCTCCCGGCAATCTCCACAGAAGAAGCTTTTTTCACTGCCGGTGGAATGGTTGGCAGATTCTTGGCATAGACCCCAAAGTTTGATCCTGGGATTCCATTATACTCAACCTCCATCATCATACGCCGGCAGCTCCTTTCTTCCACTTAATATTCTGTGACATTTTCTTAATGATTGCATCAACCAGAACATCTGCCAGTTTCTTGTCTCCCAGCTGAATCTGATTTTCAATTACCAGGGACATCTCTGATAGTGCTTCTGCAATCAGCTGTGCCAGTGCATAGTTGTTCGCCTGCATTTCGTCCCGGATATAAGTCTTCAGCAATTCGATTGGAAGAACCGCCTCTGCTCCTGCTTCGCCACCGCCCATTGCTCTATCTCCGTTCATGCCGAAAATAGTTGGGCTGTTCAAGATACCGCCGTTTGCGTACCAGTCAACCGAAAACTTTGGAACTTTTGGTGGAACAAGCGACCATTCTCCACTTGCCTTGAAGTGCGGAAGTTTAATCTTTGGAAGTTTCCACTCAAAGTTGAAAAATCCCTTGATTTTATTAATTACACCTTTAATAAAATCTGCAATGCCGCCAAATATTGCATTAACTCCATTTCTAAACCATTCACATTTATTATATAAAAGGATAATCAAACCAATTATCACGACAATTCCCATTGGTCCAAGCACGGTCCATAGATTTGAAATCAACGGAATCAAGGTTTGTATTCCCATCGCAATATTCCCGATTCCCGAAAGAATTGGAGCTATTGCTGCCACTACCAATACACATCCGGCAATCAATCTCTGTCCTTCCGGGGAGAGCTGATTAAACTCTCCAATCAATCCGGCAATCAATTCCGTAATTTTGGTAATCAGCGGTGCAACTGTATCCGCAAGCTCAGCTGTTGCCTGTTGGAAATCTGCTGTTGCCTTATTTCCGTCTACCAAATTCTTATTGTTTTCCTGCCATTTTTTTCCTGCATCTACGAGACCTTGATTCGCCATTTCCTGCATGACCAGGTTTACTCTCTCACTTTCGCTTCCGCAAGCTGCAAGCTTTTCATTAAATGCATCCTCTGAAGTTCCCGCCCAATTGAGCATATCCGCAAAAGTCCCAGTAACAGTACTTGTTTTCACAGTCTCATTGATTGATTCTGCAAGTCCATCAATGGGAATACTATCCCCGTAAGTTGCCCATGCACCAATCGTCCCCTCAATTATCGTACTTAATTCTTCTTGTGATAAGCCCAACGCCTGAAGATTGGCCGTAGTTGTTGCAGCTGTCTGATCATCTGCAAGCACACCATATAAGGTTCTATAACTTTCCGCTGTTTGTTCTGCTGTGTACCCTGCATTTTGACTTGACACCTCAAGTGAGCCCATAATTTTACGATATTCTGCTGTTGCAGGTACTGTAGCTGCTGTTGCCGCTACTATGCCTGCTGCCGCCGTTGATATTCCACTAAACTTATCTCCTGTCTCTTTTGCTTTATTTCCAAAAGCCTGTACTTTTTCAGCATAACCTTCCGTTGCGGCTGCTCCGGTTTTCAGCTTTTTCTCAACATCTTCCAGTTTGCTTTTGTAACCATTGAGTTTTGTAATAGTTTCATTTATCTCATTCTTTTTGTCCTGAATTGCTTTTTCATCTTTATTTTCAGCAGATTCAAGAATATCCAATTGTTTTTTTAATGATTCAAGTATTCTTTCATAATTCTCTGTTTGATTTGAAAGATACTTCTG
>ENA-OUQM01001809-OUQM01001809.1-human-gut-metagenome-genome-assembly--contig:-NODE-1809-length-10610-cov-8.377736_pt1 | contig 10610 bp, 9 predicted proteins | sample MGYA00237949_ERZ548830 | MGnify/ENA primary metagenome ERZ548830 (study PRJEB26490, sample SAMN05194706) | human gut metagenome | biome: terrestrial biome; feature: human-associated habitat; material...
TGGCTGTATTATTTTACGCACTATGTTTTACAATGCGGTTTCGTTTGCACATTGCCAAAAGCTACTGGCCTGCCCGGGGTCGCTTAAGCGGAAAGCTTTTTCAAACCACAGATATTTGCTAAAAAACTTTCCGTTTCCATAGCGTAATCGGCTGGGCAGGAGGTGTGGAGGCTATTTCTTCTTTCAACACAAGAGGAGATGTGACCTGTCTTTTTACGTCTGGCACTCTGTAACACTTTCTGTTCATTCTTTTGTACTGAAAAAGAAAAAACGGAACTTGCGACATAAAAATGAAGAAGACACCTGCGGTGCCTTCTTCAAAGGAAAGAGAAAAATTAAAATATTTTGAGGGAGTACTACGCAACGTGTGGGTGTTGCGTAGTGTGAGTTATGAAATATATTAGCTCTTCACTAATACAGCTACAGTATAGAATAGAAATGTGTTAAAAGTATGTCTTAAATATTAATAAAAAATGAAAAGAAGAAAAAAATAAAAACCCCTTTTCAAGAAGAAAGCCGTTGTATATAATAAACCAAGGACAGACAGGGGGAAGATCCTGATGGAGAAAGGAGAACACAGGAATGAATTCAACAGATATTGGAATAGATCTTGGCACTGCGAGTATACTGGTGTACGTGAAAGGAAAAGGCGTTGTTTTAAAAGAGCCTTCCGTAGTAGCCTTTGACCGTGATACAAATAAAATCAAAGCAATCGGAGAGGAGGCAAGACTGATGCTTGGGCGTACACCAGGCAATGTCGTTGCAATTCGCCCGCTGCGTAAGGGCGTTATTTCTGATTATACCGTGACCGAACAGATGCTGAAGTATTTTATCCAGAAAGCGATCGGCAGAATGTCTTTTCGCAAACCGAGGATCAGTGTCTGTGTGCCGAGCAGCATTACAGAGGTCGAGAAAAAGGCGGTGGAAGATGCAACCTATCAGGCAGGTGCAAGAGAAGTTTCTATTATAGAGGAGCCGATCGCAGCAGCCATCGGAGCAGGGATTGATATTTCCAGACCATGCGGCAATATGATTGTGGACATCGGAGGGGGTACCTGCGATGTCGCTGTGATCTCTCTGGACGGAATTGTTGTGAGCACTTCGATCAAAGTCGCCGGTGATGATTTTGATGAGGCAATCATCCGTTATGTAAGGAAAAAACATAATCTTCTGATCGGAGAACGTACGGCAGAAGATATCAAGATCAATATTGGAACTGCGATTGAACGTCCGGATCAGAAAGTAATGGAAGTAAGAGGGAGAGATCTTGTTACCGGCCTGCCGAAAACCGTTCGTGTGACTTCAGAGGAGACAAGAGATGCTTTAAAAGAGACAACTTCACAGATCGTTGAGGCAGTACATGGCGTTCTGGAGCGTACGCCGCCGGAACTGGCAGCCGATGTTGTGGATCGTGGTATCGTGTTGACGGGGGGCGGTTCACTACTTGGGGGCCTGGAAGAGCTGATCGAAGAGAAAACAGGCATTAATACGGTGACTGCAGAAGATCCGATGACCGCAGTAGCAATCGGCACCGGGAAATTTGTGGAGCTGACAGCCGGCAATGGCAAACTGATAGAGTAAGGGGATTTAAGCAGAAATTCATGGATAAAATAAAAGGATATATAGATCATCTGATTTTTCGGAACAGTGACAATGGTTACACGGTTATGGTTGTGAACCACGAAGGAGAAGAACTGACCTGTGTGGGTACCTTCCCGGTGATCACAGAAGGGGAGCTGATCGAAGCGACCGGGCACTATACCGAACATGCAGTTTACGGGACACAGTTCCAGATCCAGAAACTGGAAATAAAAGATCCGGAAGATACGGCGGCGATCGAACGTTATCTTGGTTCCGGTGTGATCAAAGGGATCGGAATCGCACTGGCAGCCAGGATTGTGCGGAAATTTAAAGAAGATACTTTTCGCATTATGGAAGAAGAGCCGGAACGACTGGCGGAAGTCAAAGGAATCAGTGAGAAAAAGGCCCGTGAGATCTCAGAACAGGTATCAGAAAAAAGAGATATGCGAAAAGCGATGATCTTTTTGCAGCAATATGGTATTTCCAATACACTTGGAGCCAAGATTTATAAGCAGTACGGAGCAAGACTGTACGCTGTGATTCAGGACAATCCATATCAGATGGCAGACGATATAAATGGTGTTGGATTTCAAATCGCGGATGAAATAGCCTCAAAAGTCGGGATCCATACGGATTCAGATTTCCGGGTCCGCAGCGGTATTCTGCATGTGCTGACCAGGATCGCTCTGGAAGGTCATGTGTATCTGCCGAAGATGGAGCTTCTGGCAAGAACGGTGGAGCTTCTGGGCGTAAGTCAGGAGCTGGTAGAGAAACATATCATGGATCTGGCAGTAGAACGCAGGCTGATACTCAAAGAGCAGGAGGGGCAGATTTGCGTATATGGGATCAATGCCTATTACACGGAATTGAATACAGCAAAAATGCTCCATGATCTGAACATATCCTGCAAGATCGATGAGAAGAAGATCAGCAGGCGAATGGATAAGTTGGGAAAACATTCCGGGTATGAGCTCGATGAGCTTCAGAAAGAGGCAGTGGTTACAGCTGCCGGTCACGGACTTTTGGTTCTGACCGGTGGTCCGGGAACAGGAAAAACAACAACGATCAATGCAATGATCGATTATTTTGACTCAGAAGGTCTGGAAGTGCGACTGGCAGCACCAACCGGACGGGCAGCCAAACGAATGCAGGAGGCGACCGGCTGTGAAGCACAGACCATACACCGCATGCTGGAGATTTCCGGGGCAGCAGATGAGGAAGAAGGACCAAAACAGTTTGAACGAAACGAAGAGAATCCGCTGGAGGCAGATGTGATCATTGTGGATGAGATGTCCATGGTGGATATTTATCTGATGCATGCCCTGTTGAAAGCTGTCACCGTTGGAACAAGACTGATCCTGGTTGGTGACAGGGATCAGCTGCCTTCCGTGGGACCGGGAAGTGTCCTGAAGGATATCATAGAATCAGAATGTTTTCCGGTAGTGTGTCTGACACACATTTTTCGCCAGGAGGGCGGAAGTGATATCGTTTTAAATGCCCATAAGATCAATAAGGGTGAACACATCGTGATGGACAATAAGAGCCGGGATTTCTTTTTCCTGAAACGGGAAGATGCAAATGTGATCATCAGTGTTGCACTGACACTGATCCAGAAAAAATTACCTTCTTATGTAGATGCAGATCCGTATGATATCCAGGTTCTGACACCGATGCGGAAAGGGCTTCTTGGTGTGGAACGTCTCAATACGATCTTTCAGCAGTATCTCAATCCACCGTCACCGGAAAAGAATGAGAAAGATACCGGCAGATGCAAATTACGGGAAGGTGACAAAGTCATGCAGACCCGCAACAACTATCAGATGGAGTGGGAGGTACGCGGAAAATATGGGATTCCGGTTGACAAAGGCTGCGGTGTTTTTAACGGTGACATGGGCATTATCCGTGAGATCAATACATATGCAGAAATGGTGACAGTGGAATTTGATGAGTGCCGTTTTGCAGAATATTCCTTTAAAGAGCTCGAAGAGCTGGAGCTTGCCTATGCACTGACGGTGCATAAGGCACAGGGAAGTGAATATCCGGCCGTGATCCTCCCGCTGCTGAACGGACCGAGGATGCTGATGAACCGCAATCTGCTCTATACAGCGGTCACAAGAGCACGTTCCTGCGTTACGATCGTCGGAAGTCCGTATGCGGTCAATCAAATGATCGATAATAAATATGAACAGATACGCTACACATCCCTGAGGCAGCGGATCTGTGAATTTGTATTATGATTCAGGCACTGGAGGAGATGATCACGCTCCTCTATCCAAGACGCTGTCCGCTTTGTCAGGATATTTTAACAGATAAAGCGGCACTTATTTGTATGAAATGTCGAACAAAAGCAGTACCGATCAGGGGACCGAAATGTAAAACGTGTGGGAAGCCGGTGGCATCTTTGGAAACAGAGTATTGTCCGGACTGTCAGGAAAAAACGCATTTTTTTACATCGGGAAGGGCTGTTTTTCTCTATGAAGAAGAAATCAGGAAATCTGTATATCAGTTTAAATTTCACAACAAAAGAGAATATGCCGGATTTTATGTATCGGAAATGGAGCGTGTCTGTGGAGATGAGATCCGCACCTGGAATCCGGATGTGATCATTCCGATTCCGATGTATAAGAGAAAAAAGAGACAAAGGGGATACAATCAGGCAGAAATACTGGCAAAATGTCTTGGGAAAAGGCTTCAGATCCCGGTTGATACAAAAAGCCTTGTGCGTGTACGGAAAACGATACCGCAGAAAAGTCTTGGAAGAAAAGAAAGAGAAATAAATCTGAAAAATGCTTTTAAAACTTCGACAAATGCGTTAGAATTAAAGAAAGTACTGCTTGTGGATGATATCTATACAACTGGGGTTACGATGGACGAAGCGGCGAAGGTGCTTTGGATGGCGGGAGCAGAAGAAGTACATTTTCTTGTGCTTTGTACAGGAAAACCGGATTGCTGAGAGATACTTTTCAGAAACCGGATTTTATGTTATACTGAAAAAAAGACAGAGGAATCATTAAGGGGTAACTATGCTGAACAAGAAAAAAATACGAACAATGTCTAAAATTGCAGTTATGGAAAAGCACCATGGGGAGGAACTGCAAAAAGCCAGAGAATATTATCGCAGTGATTATGTGGCAGTACAGCTGCTGAAAAATGCGTGTTATCTTACTGTCGCATATATGATCGGACTTCTGCTCTGGGGAGTGGCCAATATGGATATGCTGATCGAGAAGCTTAACCGTATGCAGATCAAGGGGATACTGACCGGAGTGATCGTCAGCTATCTGCTGTGTATGACCGCAGGTCTGCTGCTTACCTATGTGATAACTATGAAACGGTATTTTTACGGGCAGGAGCTGTTCCGGCACTATCAGGTGCTGCTGCAGAGACTGGAAGATGAAGATGATATAGAAATACTGGAAGTGACAGATCTCAGGAGGAAAAAGTGAAGGGAATTTATAATATCAGGACATTATTCGAAAAATATTACAGTGAATATGGAAATTACATCGATGCCGCTGCCAAATTTGTTACAGCGTTGATTCTGTTTATGCAAATCAATGGTCGGATTGGCGGAAAAAGCATTTTTGGAAATATTTTTGTGGAACTGATTCTGGCACTGGTCTGTGCGATCCTGCCGCCGAATGTTATGATTGTACTGGCATTTGTCGCAGCACTACTGCAGTTTGCGTCCGTATCAATCGCATCGCTGGCAGTCGGAGGAGGCGTTTTGCTGGCAGTACTGCTTTTATATTTTGCATTTGCATCGAGACAGGCATGGGCCATGCTACTGACAATCCTCGGACTTTTCTTCCATGTCCCGTGTATCGTACCGATCAGTTTCGGGCTGATGGGAAGTACGATGTCCGCAGCAGGTATGGCTGCGGGAACGGTATTTTACTATACGTTATTGACGATAGGAAAGCTGGGCGGTGCATCGGTGGATCTTGCGATGGCAAAACAGAGCACTGCGGAAAAGATCCTTGCAGAACTGCAGACAATGATCGATACGCTTCTGAGTGAGCAGGAGATGATCCTGATGCTGGTTGTGCTGCTGGCAGTATTTGCTGTTGTATTTCTGGCAAGAAGGATGGCGATGAAGCATGCATGGAAAGTTGCGATCGCAGCGGGTACGGTCATTTATCTGGTGCTGATGATGGCAGGTTACATGATGCTGCATCTGGAGATCGGGATTTTATGGATCCTGATCGGAACATTGATCTCGGCGGCAGTGGCATTTCTGCTGGAACAGTTGTTTTTTAATCTGGATTACCGCAAAATAGAAAATCTTCAGTTTGAAGATAATGATTATTATTACTATGTCAAGGCAGTACCGAAACGACACCGAAACGATGAGGACAGTCAGGAAATGGAAGCGGGAAGAATCGACAGGAAAGGACGTGAACATCATGATGGGCATGAAACAATTCATTCATAGTTATCTTTCCAGCCTTACGTTTACTTATTCCGATGTGTTGGAGATCATCATACTTTCCTTTGTAGTGTACCACATCCTGATCTGGATCCGGAACACCCGGGCGTGGACTCTGATGAAGGGCATCCTGGTCATGATTGTTTTTATCTTTATTGCCACACTTCTGAACCTGGATTCCATTCTGTTTCTGGTCAGCAAAGGCATCAATGCGATCCTTGTGGCAACGGCCGTTATTTTTCAGCCGGAGCTGAGGAGGGCTCTGGAACAGCTTGGCGAAAAGAAGTTCCTTTCTTCGCTGCTACCGTTTGATATGGAAAAAGATGCAGAGGAACGTTTCAGCGACAAGACCGTCAACGAGCTGGTGAAAGGCTCCTTTGAGATGGGAAAAGCAAAGACCGGTGCTCTGATCGTTCTGGAAAAAAACACCAAGCTTACCGAGTATATAAGAACCGGTATCGAGCTGGATTCTCTGGTTACCAGTCAGCTTTTGCTGAATATTTTTGAGCATAATACACCGCTGCATGACGGAGCAATCATTGTCAGAGGAAACCGTATTATTTCCGCAACCTGTTATCTGCCTCTTTCGGATAACATGGAGCTGAGTAAAGAGCTTGGTACCCGCCACAGAGCCGGTGTCGGTATCAGCGAAGTGACAGATTCTCTGACGATTATTGTTTCAGAAGAGACGGGAAAGGTATCCATTGCACAGAAAGGTGTTCTTACCAGAGATGTGACACCGGAAGAACTGAAAGAACAGCTGGTTATTCTTCAGGATAAAAATGTAAATACAAAAAGATTTAAATTCTGGAAAGGAAAAGGCAAGAATGAGGAAAATATCAACCAGAATAAAGAGAATATTGACCAGTAATCTTGGCCTGAAAATAGTGTCGGTGCTGGTTGCCTGCATGATGTGGATTTTTGTAGTCAATGTGGATGATCCGGAAAAAGTGCAGTCCTTTTCGGATGTAAAAGTGGAAATCCGCAACAGTGACTGTTTTGGCGTGGACAAGACATTCAGTGTTCAGGAGGATACCGATAAAGTAAAAGTATGGGTGAAAGCGAGAGCATCTGTGCTGAACAAGCTTCAGTCAAAAGATTTTAAAGTGGTTGCCGATATGCGGAATGTGACGCTCGGCAATGCAGTGCCATATACACTGGAATGTACCAGCAGTGCACTCACCAAGGCAAACTGGGAGTGTGAACCGGCATCCCTGAAGATCAAGATTGAAAATGTTGTGCAGGAATCGTTCGGTGTGGAAGTGGATACGACCGGGGAGCCGGCCGATGGATATGACATCGGGACTTCTACGATCAAAGAGGGCGATACGATCAATATTGCGGGGGCGGAGTCGCTGATGAATATCATTCACAGAGTCAGTATGTCGGTGAGCGTGAACGGACTTTCTTCGGATAAAACAGTAAAAGGAAATATTGTTGTCACCGATAAAAATGGCACCGATTTTACACAGAGCCAGTTGGATAAGCTGGTCTTTACAACGAGCAGCGGCGACCTGATCAAAGATGGCGTGTTAAGTGCAAAGATCCAGCTCTGGAAAGTAGAACAGAATGTAAAAGTAAATATCGGAACTTACGGTGACCCGGCACCGGGATACTGTGTGTCCGAAGTGAAAGTGACTCCGGAGAATATCAGCATTGCCGGAGATGAAGAGACACTTGCAGAATTGAACGGGGAACTTTCTTTAACGGATATGATCTCTGTAGAAGGTGTTTCAGAAAGTTTTACCTCTGATACGATTAATCTTGCGGATTATCTGAAAGAAAATTATAAAGATAAATTAAAAGTAAAGAGCGGAACGGCTTCAACCTTATCAGTTCGTGTTATTATGGAGAAGATGGGAACCAAGAAAATTGATATTCCTCTCTCTGCGATTACGATAAAAGGAAGACCGACCGATCTGGATATGGTATTGACACCTGCAGATAAGATCACGGTAGAAGTTGCAGCAGTAGACGGATCGTTGGATAATATTGATCAGAATGATGTCAAGGCAGTGTTGGATCTGACTTCTTATCAGAAAGAAGGGAGACATGAAGTTCCGGTTCAGATTACCCTGCCGGATGGCTACGAACTGACTTCGGAAGTGAAGATTGTCGTAAACCTGACCAAAAAGCAGAAGACAAGCGGCAGCAATACGGTGATTTCAGCTGCGGAGGAGTAGAAGTGAGTAAAAATTATTACAGGGAAAACCGCAGAATGCGGTAACAGGAGGGTAAACTTATGGTAAGTCAGAAGGTAAGAGTGAAAAATCCTTCCGGTCTTCATTTACGTCCGGCAGGAGTACTTTGCAGTACAGCGTTACAGTTTAAGTGCCGCGTCAGATTTACATTTCGTGAAGCGACTGTGAATGCAAAGAGCGTACTCAGTGTGCTGGGAGCCTGCGTAAAGGAAGGTGATGAGATCACGTTCGAATGTGAAGGGGAAGACGAGGATCAGGCACTTGCCACGATGGTAAAGGCTGTGGAAGAAGGACTTGGAGAAGAACAGAAAAATTAAGATCTTCAGGAAACGTACATGAAAATCCGCCCGGTTGTTTTGAATGACCGGGCGGGTTTTTGCTTTTCTGTATTCTCTTGTTTACGTCAAAGATCTATTTTCCGGTGTTAAAGTACAGTGGATCAGTAGGGTCATAGCTCTGAGAGAGTGGGATTTTAATGCCTTTTGGTTTACCGAGCGGTCCCGGGTTTGGAGAATCGTATACTACAACGGTCGTACCGATCGGAACGGTGTTGAACAGCCAGTAGGCATCTCCCATACTCAGGCGAATGCAGCCTTCAGAAGCCTGAGTGCCGAGCAGGTTGTATTTATAGGCCGGCAGATTTTTTCTGCCAAGCTGTGGCTGTGGGATCGAATGAAACAGGATTTCACTTGTGATGTGAGAACAGTAATATCCAAACGAAGGTCCATAAAGTGCATGGGTATACAGTTTATCCTGGATCGTGAATGTACCGAGCGGAGTTCCGTTGTTCAGACCGGTTGAGCATATCATGGCACGCACCGGAGTATTGCCTTTGTAGACAGTAACTACATTTTGCTGTCGGTTTACTTTTACGGTCCAGTTCCCTTCCAGAGCACGGCTTGAGATTCCGGAATCTGAGAATGTATAGGAGGTGCCGCCGATATTTTTAGCACCGGTCACCATGACACCATCGGACGGATTCAGATAATAGTACTTACCATTATAGTACAGCCATCCGGTATGCATGGAGCCGTAATCATTGAAAAAGTACGTTTTTCCGTCAATCGTTTTAAAGCCTCTGGTGATTTCGCCCTTTGCGTTTGCATAATATTTGCGGCTGCCATAGACGGTCCAGCCTTTTCCGAGAACACCGCTTGAATCAAAAACATAGATTTTCTTTTTGATCTGCTGTACGCCGATGTAAGGTACGCCCATCTTATTTCCCGAAGCATCGGCATAATATTTTTTGCCTTTAGCTTTGAACCATCCGGTCTGAAGGGTGCCGTCTTTTCCGACGCGACACTTTTTCCCATCTTTTTTTACCCATTTGTTTTTATACATGGCTCCTGTTTTTTTGTTCAGGCAGTACCATTTGTTTTTATAAAGGAACCATCCGGTCTGAAGGGTGCCGTTACTGTTCAGATAATACGTTTTTCCGTTGGAAGTTACCCAGCCTTTTTTGGCAAGCGTACCATTTGCTTTTGTAAAATAAGTTTTGTTTTTGTAAGTAACTTTTCCGATCATCATTGCTCCGGTGCTGTCGAAAAAATAAGTCTTTCCTTTATATTTCCGACGGCCGGTCTTTGCGGTTCCGGAAGCACTGATCAGATATTTTTTTCCATTTAAAGCCTGAAGTCCCTTTGGAAGTGATTTTCCGTTGGCTCCGAAACAGTAAATTTTGCCGCCAAGGGTAATGGTACGGTTTGTAAACAGCTGATAATTGGCTCCGGCATAATACCAGGAGATACCACTTGCTGATTTTATGGAGAAAAGACCTGTTTTTACAGATCCGTCCGCAAGGAAATAATAAGGTTTTTGGGCGAGGTACATGACACCTTCCTGGGATGGCGTAAAAAGATAGCCGTCCGGGTCAAAATAATATACTTTCTGATCAATGCTGCAAAATCCTGTGGCACGGGAACCGTTCTCTGTCAGAAAGAAACGCCCCAGGGCATCTGAATTCCAGCCATATGTGACAGGTGTTTCCGTTTTCGCATCTGGTGCAGCATAAATAGCCTGCGGGATACAGAAAATCAGGGCAGATGCCAAAATGCTGGCAGACAATATTTTCTTAAAATGCATAAACTCCTCCATTCCCTGCAAATTTGCAGTCAAATAAAACATGGATTATAAAAGATAATTCGGTTACCATTACTTTACTATAAAATGATGCAAGTGTCAAAAGTCTAAATTGCGATCAGGCTTGTACAAATGAGCAATCTAGACTTATTGACACACCGAACACCGAAAACGTAATAAAATGTCGTGTATGCGGCATTTTATGGGAGTTTGAGGTAGTTCCGGTGCAATCCGAAACAAAAAATTAAATAATAATTAAGAAAAATTAACAGAGGTTTAAGAGATTGACAGGCAGACCTTTTTAGGGTACTATATAAAGT
>ENA-OUQM01001813-OUQM01001813.1-human-gut-metagenome-genome-assembly--contig:-NODE-1813-length-10598-cov-3.988523_pt1 | contig 10598 bp, 10 predicted proteins | sample MGYA00237949_ERZ548830 | MGnify/ENA primary metagenome ERZ548830 (study PRJEB26490, sample SAMN05194706) | human gut metagenome | biome: terrestrial biome; feature: human-associated habitat; material...
CGAAGTTGGAGCCGATGAAGCCGCAGCCGCCAGTGACGACGATGCGCTTGGGCTCAAAAGCGATCTCAGCCATAGCGCCCCCAATCAAGCGTGACGTGCAATCCGACACCTCATATAGCAACGAACGATTCCAACGACACCAAGCACAAGGACAATCCCAACGCCATAACCAATACATCAAACACTAAATCAGAGGCATCGAACTCGCGCCCGGGAACGAACAGCTTGTGAGTCTGATCGAAAAGCGAGGCACAGGCACTAATGGCAAAAGACACCAACATGCGTGCGCCAGTCAACTCAGGACGACCCCACCAAAGCAGCAAAGCAGCCGCAACAGGGACACCAAAAGCGAAAAACTCAACGGTGTGTGCCCATTTTCGGATGCCCGCAATACCCAGTAACCATTCAGCAACTGATGGAGACGGAATTGTCACCCCGGTCGATAGACATTCATCCCGAGGCGCACCCTCAGCTGCCTCGGAACGTGCCTCCTCATTTGCAACACGCTCATAAGCACTTGTCGAAAGGTCGGTCGTCTGAGCAGGATCCTGCTCGGTCAGAACATAGATGCAAAAGAACACTAACGCAGCGACGCAAGCGGCGACAGCAAACAGCCTACGCCTCATTTTTGATACAGCGGTCATAGGTCTCCATATCCTGATAACAGTCGGGAGCACAGCTGCGCCACGACCGGGCGATTCCATACAACTAGGGCGCGCCACCGTATTGCGATAGCGCGCCCTGCAAGGTGCCCATGTCGGAGGGGGCGGGGCCGAACCCTCCCCTATCGGGGTCTAATGCTCCAAGCCGCCGCGCTCGTCGACGGCCGCCCAGAACTCGCCGGCGAAGCGGGGGTCGCTCGCGGCCATGAGGGCGTTGGTGGCGATCCAGCCGGAGGGGGTGCCGGTGTCGTAGCCGGACAGCGGGTCGATGACGACGGCGTACATGGCCTCGCGGTCCAGGCTGCGCGCCATGGCGTCGGTCAGCTGGATCTCGCCGCCCTTGCCGGGCTGCTGGTTGGCGAGCAGCTCCATCACGAGCGGGCTCAGCAGGTAGCGGCCCACGATGTAGAGGTTGGAGGGGGCCGCCTCGGGGCTCGGCTTCTCGACCAGGCCGCCGACGCGCCACACGGCGCCCGGCTCGGTCTCGCCCGCGCCCTCGAAGCCCTCGAGCGTGCCCACGAAGTCGCCGGCGATGACGCCGTAGCGGTCCACCTGGTCGGGCTCGCACGGGGCGACGGCGATCACGGACGCGCCGCCGTGGGCGCGGGAGACCTCGAGCATCTTGTCGCAGATGTCCTTGGCGGGCACCACGTAGTCGCCCAGCAGGACCAGGAAGGGCTCGCCGGCGCAGGCGTCGGCGGCGGAGCGGATGGCGTGGCCCAGGCCCTTGGGCTCGTACTGGTAGCGGAAGTCCACGGGCATGTTGCCGGCGTGGGCGACGGCGTCGGCGTAGCCGGCCTTGCCGCGCTCGCGCAGCAGGGCCTCCAGCGAGCGGTCGGGCTGGAAGTAGCTCAGCAGCTCGGGCTTGCCGGGGCTCGTCACGATGATGGCGGCGTCGACCTCCTCCGGGTCGAGGGCCTCCTCCACCACGTACTGGATGACCGGCTTGTCGAGGACCGGCAGCATCTCCTTGGGGGTGCACTTGGTGGCGGGCAGGAAGCGGGTGCCGAGGCCGGCGGCGGGGATGATAGCCTTCATGAACTGTCCTTTCAGCACGACCACGCGCCCTAATCGCACGCGGTTCAAAATGCGCAATGTGTATACATTTGGCTATGTTACTCGTCTGAGAACGATTTATCGAATTCCACACGGATATCCCGCAAGTATTTTGCAATACCCCGTCACGGGCCGCCGTTTTACGAAAAAAGCGGGACCCACAAGCGTGGATCCCGCCTATATGAGCGCGATATGGCTCAAGCAGTCCGCAGGTGATGCACCTGCGTGGAAACTACTTCAGGGTAACGGCAGCGCCGGCAGCCTCGAGCTTCTCCTTGGCGGCCTCGGCGTCCTCCTTCTTGGCACCCTCGAGAACGGCCTTGGGAGCGCCCTCGACGACCTCCTTGGCCTCCTTCAGGCCAAGGTTGGTGAGCTCACGGACGGCCTTGATGACCTGGATCTTGTTGTCGCCGAAGCCCTCGAGCACGACGTCAAACTCGGTCTTCTCCTCGGCCTCCTCAGCGGCGGCGACAGGGCCGGCCACGACGGCGGCAGGAGCAGCGGCGGAAACGCCGAAGGTGTCCTCGATAGCCTTGACGAGCTCGGAAGCCTCGAGCAGGGTCATTTCCTTCAGAGCCTCGATGATCTCATCGGTGGTAAGCTTAGCCATTTCTAAGTCCTTTCGGTTTCCCTGCGTTTGGCAGGGAGATCAAAACTAAAGTACGGCGCGTTGTGCGCCAGGGGTCGCGACCGTCAAGCGGCCGCGGGAAGGCCGCCGACTAGGCTGCCTTCTGCTCGGAGATCTGCTGAACGGTGCGGGCGAGACCAGAGGAAACGCCGTTGACGCAGACAGCGATGTCGCGAGCGAAGCCGTTGATGAGACCGGCGATCTGACCCAGGAGCTGATCCTTGCTGGGGAGCTCGGCGATGGCGTCGACCTCGGCAGCGGTAACAGCCTGACCGTCAGAGATACCGCCCTTGATCTCCAGGACGCCCTTGGACTTCTTAGCGAACTCCTTGAGCACCTTGGCGGCGCTGACGGGCTCCTCCTCGAAGAACACGTAGGCGAGCGGGCCGACCAGCATCTCGTCCAGGTTCGGCTGCTCCTTGTTCTCCAGGGCGATGCGGACGAGGTTGTTCTTGTAAACCTTCATCTGAGCGCCAGCCTCACGGAGCTGCTTGCGAAGCTCCTGAGCCTGAAGAACGGTGAGGCCGTTGTAGCTCACGACGTAAACGCCGGCGTTGGACTCGATCTTGGACTCGATCTCGGCAACTGCATCGATCTTGTACTGCTTTGGCATGTGGTACACCTCCTTCTTTTTCTTTTCCGGGCACGACCGCCAGGATGTGGGCGGGGGCATGCCTCAAAAAAGAAAGCCCCCGCGCTGCTTGAGCGACGGGGGCGAGAAGACAAGTGCTACTCAACCACCTCGGCTGGCGGGTTTCCCCTTTACTCCGGTGCGCTCGCTTGCGCGGGCACGCTGGAACCGGCTGTCTCTGGCAGCAATCGTGCGTGTGCGATTTAGTAGTATCGCAGCCGCTGCCGTTCGCGTCAAGACGGCCGACGCGATCGAGAACGTATGCACAGCTTGCACACATGCGGAGCGCCCGCGACGTGCCATGTGCAATTTGCACCCGTCCCCAATTGCACCCGTCCGCAATTACACAAAGCCGAGAGCGAGGCCGACGAGACGCACGATGAAGGCGACCACCCATGCCACGACGCACTGCAAGGCGAAGACGGCGACCGCCCAACGGGGGCCGAGCTCGTTCTTCACAGCGCCGATGGCGGCGACGCACGGCGGATAGAGCAGGGTGAATACGAGGAACACGTACGCGGTGAGCGGGGTGAACAGCCCCGTGAGCGCGGCGGCGGACTCGGTGCCCAGCAGCACCGCCAAGGTGGATATCACGCTCTCCTTGGCGAGCAGCCCCGTCACGAGGGCAGTGCTCGCACGCCAATCGCCGAATCCCAACGGCTCGAGGACCGGCGCGATGATGCCGCCCAAACCGGCGAGCAGACTGTGCGACTGGTCGGCTACCACGTTGAGCTGGCCGTCGAAGGTCTGCAGGAACCACACGACGATGCTCGCCGCGAAAATGATCGTGAACGCCCGCTGGAGGAAATCCTTGGCCTTATCCCAGGCGAGCATGACCGTCGTCTTCGCACTCGGCAGGCGGTAATTCGGCAACTCCATGATGAAAGGCACCGGCTCGCCGCGGAAGGCCGTCCGTTTGAATATCAGCGCCATGACCGCCGCCACGACCACGCCCAGCACATACAGCGAGACCATGGCCAAGACGCTCCCCCGCGCGAAGAACGCGGAGGTGAGCAGACCGTAAACCGGGAGCTTGGCTGAGCAGCTCATAAACGGGGTGAGCATGACGGTCATCTTGCGGTCGTGCTCGGATGGAAGGGTCCGCGTGGCCATGATGGCCGGCACGCTGCAGCCAAATCCCACGAGCATGGGCACGAAGCTGCGGCCCGACAGGCCGAAGTGACGCAGCACCTTGTCCATCACAAACGCGACGCGCGCCATATAGCCCGAATCTTCGAGCATCGACAGCAGCAGGAACAGCACCACGATCAGGGGCAGGAAGGACAACATGCTGCCCACGCCGGCGAAGATGCCATCGATCACGAGCGAGCGCACCACGGGGTTGACCCCCATCGAGACGAGGCCATCGGCGGCCATCGCCGTGACCTGCGCCACGCCACCCTCCATAAGGCCCTTGAGCCACGCGCCCACCGAGCCGAACGATAGCCAAAAGACAAGCGCCATGATGAGGAGGAACGCCGGGAACGCCGTGTACCGCCCGGTGAGGATGCGGTCGATCGCCACCGAGCGCTTGTGCTCGCGGCTTTCGCGCGGTTTGACCACGCACGCACGGCAGACGCCGCCGATGAAACTGAAGCGCATGTCGGCCAGCGCGGAGAGGCGCTCCTTGCCCGACTCCCCTTCCATCTGGCTGATGACGTGCTCGAGGGCCTCGAGCTCGTTTTCGTCCAGGCCCAGCGCCTCGCGCACCAGCGCATCCCCCTCGACGAGCTTGGTCGCGGCGAAACGGGGCGGAAAGCCCGCGCGCACCGCATGATCCTCGACGAGATGGATGACGGCGTGGATGCAACGGTGCAGGGCTCCGTGGTCCGGACCGTCGGCGGGGCAGAAATCCTGACGCCCGGGCAGCTCGCGGTGGCGCGCCACGTGCAGGGCGTGCTCGACGAGCTCGGATATCCCCTCGCCCTTTGCAGCGGAAATGGGCACCACCGGGATGCCGAGCATGCCCTCGAGGCGGTTCACGTCGATGGTGCCGCCGTTCGCGGCCACCTCGTCCATCATGTTGAGAGCGAGCACCATGGGACGGTCGAGCTCCATGAGCTGCAAGGTGAGGTAGAGATTGCGCTCGATGTTGGTCGCGTCGACGATGTTGATGATGGCGTCGGGTTCCTCCCCGAGAATGAACCGACGGCTCACGACCTCCTCGCTGGTATAAGGGGAGAGCGAGTAAATCCCGGGCAGATCCGTGATAGTCACATTGTCGTGCCCCAGTATGCGGCCGTCCTTGCGGTCGACGGTCACCCCGGGAAAGTTGCCGACATGCTGGTTCGAACCGGTGAGCTGGTTGAACAGGGTCGTCTTACCGCAATTCTGGTTGCCGGCAAGCGCGAACCGCAAAGGCTCGTCGGCAGGGGCGCATTGCCGGCCTGCGCGCGGCCGACAGACGCACTCTCCGATGGCGGGATGTTCGGATGCCGCAGGGGCGGGATTCTCACGCGGGGCGTTATGGGCATCGTGCACGTCGACGAGCTCGATGCGCGCGGCATCGGCGAGGCGCAGCGTCAGCTCGTAATCACGAAGCCGAATCTCCACCGGATCGCCCATGGGGGCGTGCTTCATCATGGTGACCTCCGTGCCCGGGGTCAGACCCATGTCCAAGATATGCTGATACAGCGCCGCGTCATCGGAGTCGACCGATGCCACGATGGCGTCCTTGCCGATCTCAAGCTTGTCGAGCCTCATATCGCACAATCCCCTCACGTGCGCATCGCCCCGATGCGCCCCATGGCCGACCAGCCGCAACGGGCGGCCAAATTCCAACAGCCTTCATACTACCCACGCATGCAGACGATGTCACGCATGGCAAACTTTCCATATTGGCCGCATCCGACGGGAGGACGAACGATCCGGCATGACAAGGCCCCATCGAAAGGCGGCCATCCGCCACGTCGCGCATCAGCTAGATGGGCAGCCCCTCCCCGCCCAGATGCGCCGCCGGGTCGGCGACCTCGACCAGCGTGAACGACACACCGTCGAAGCGATACACCAGCACGCAGCAATTGGGGAAGGGACTGGGGAGCTCCACCTCGGCGGTATGCTCCCAGGCGCGGGCGAATGCCTTGCAAGCCGCACCATGACTCACCGCGAGCACGTTACCTGAACACGGGGCACCCTCATCGAGCGGACGTACCGCGCAGGGCTCGACCGGCGCATCCGTGCGGCCGGGCACGGGGTTGCGCGGACCGATCGACTGGCCTGACAAAACGCCTTTCGGCGCGGAGACCGGTCTCGCCTCGTAGTCCCCGCGCATCACCGCCGCGAGCGTCGAGGTCAGGCGCGCCTCGAGCTTCGACTCCGGCTCGCCGCCAAACGACACGGGATAATCCCCCATGGGTTTGGGCAGGGCCAGCACGTCGGTGCCCTCAAGATCGCCGAACGAACGCTCGCGCAATCCCTCGAGACGCTGATACGCACCGCCCCACAGCAGCTCCATCGTGCCGCACGCGCGCTCGGCAGGCGAGCTGAACGCCGCATCAAAGCGCACGCCGCGCTCGCCCAGCCACAATGCCGCGGCGCGGGCCTGCTCACGGCCCAGATCCGTGAGCGGAGAATCACAGCGACCCTGGATGAGCAGTCGGGTGTTGAACACCGTCTGACCATGACGCACGAGATACAACGTTGTAAACATGGATGCTCCTCCAGGGTTCGACTATGAGGTGCCGCAGCGGGCGAGCGACACATCGGATGGGGATCGACACGTCCAACGGCGCGCATCGGCCGCGTTTGCAAAGCCCCGCCGCGAAGGCGAGAACTCGTGATTCCACGGCAACGGTCTCCCGACCGCGTGCGACCGTATATTTTGGTCGCAAAGTGCCAAGCTGTCACAGAATGGCATTTTACGACCGTTTTCCAGCCCAATTGCCCTCAGAAATGGCCGTAAAATGCCAGGATGCATCAGCTTGGCACTTTACGGCCATCCCCTTGCGCGCTCGTGATCCGCGCACGCGCGCCCCCGCCCCGCTGCACCCCTGCACTCCGCCGCACCTTCACATTGGCTCGAGCACACGCGTAGCACGGGGAGTCGACACGGGGTACAGTACTCCGTACGGCTCTCGGGATAGAAAGGGCGAGACCATGGCACACACCCCCATCGAACGCGAGGAGCCGCCGCGCGAGCGCACCGCGCTTCCCGTCCGACTCGCCCTCGTTGATGCGGGGCTGTCCGACCCCCACGCATGTCTCGACCATCTCTCCCACGACCTGCTTGAAGCGCTCGATGTCTACGAGCACCACATCCCCCTGCCCGCCTACGGTGCCGCGCGCGTCATCGACTCGCGTGTCTACACCCTCTCCCCCGCCGATGCAGACACCTCCCGCACCTGGACATCCCTTTGCGAGCAGCTACACAGCGACGAGCATGCCGGTCACGCACGCACGCCGTTGCTGCACGCGATTGCATGCGCGGATGAGCACGGCTTCATCCAAGCCCGCATGGCGCTTGAGCACCTCAGTTCCGCCTGCCGTGCGGAGGATGTTCCCTGGGGCGGAGGTATCGCCGTGGGCGGAGGCCTGCTCGTGAGCGCCTCCGTGCGCAGCCCGCGTATGGGCCGCATGCGCCGACGCCGCTCCGAGGCGATCGACATGCTCATTGCCGCCATACGCTCGAGCTGCGGCGTGAGCGCCCTGCCCAATCAAAACTCATCGGACCTCATCATCGCGCCATGCCCGGTCCCGCGCTTCCTCTACGCCCCCACCTGCAAGGCCTACCGGCACTATCGCTGGGAATAATCGGACCCCTGCCTTTTCATCCAGACCATATAGACGATTAGAAGTTTGTCTAAATACTTCTTGACTTCATTATTAGATGAGTGTCTAATTGTCTAACGTTCAACCGCGAGTCGATCTGTCCGTACAACCGCTTGGCGCATGTGCACGGTGCCGGCGCATCACCGACGTGAGACCGCGCACACCTACGAACCTTTAAGGAGGAAATATGGGAGGAGAGGCCTTCAAGGCGCTTGCCGATCCAACGCGCAGGCACATCCTTGAACTGCTACGCACCAAGGACCTTACCGCCGGCGAAATCGCCGAGCACTTCGACATGACCAAGCCTTCGCTCAGCCACCATCTGAACACCCTCAAAACGGCCGGCCTGGTCGACGCCGAACGAGACGGCCAAAACATCATCTACAGCCTGAACACCTCGGTCCTGCAGGGCCTTATGAGTTGGTTTTACACATTCACCGATAGGAGCGAAGATCATGAGCGATAAGCACCTCGACCCCTCGACGGCATCCAGCGAACAGGCGGCAAAGACCCAGCGGACGGCCCCGACCAAGATAAACCCCGTCGGTCGTCGGACGTTCCTCGTGCTCGTTGCGATATGCGTCGCAAGCTTCATCGGTCATCTCGTGCTCCTGCCCCATATGCCCGAGATGATCCCCACGCACTGGGACAGCGCCGGCAACGTCAACGGATACACCGGGCGCGTCGCGATCATCGGTCTCGATGCGCTGCCGCTCCTGTTGCTCGCCATACTCCGCTATCTCCCCGGCATGGATCCACGGGGCCAGGCCTATATGCGCATGGGGTCGTTCTACAACGGCTTTGTCGTCCTGTTCACGCTCTTCATGGTCGGGATGACCTGGACCTCCGAGCTCACCGTATTCGGTATCCTGCCCGAGAACGGCAGCCCCATAGGCACGATCACGACTTTGGTGGTCGGCATGGGCTTCATTCTCTTGGGCAACTACATGCCCAAGATCAAGCGCAACTACACGTTCGGCTGCAAGACCCCCTGGGCACTTCACGACGAATGGAACTGGCGTCTTACCCACCGCTTCTGCGGCACGGCGTTCGTCATCTCGGGCTTCGCCACCATCGCAGGGGGCCTGATCTCGATCTGGCATGGCCAGGCCTCGCTGTGGATTCTCCTGGGGTCGGTGCTTGCCTCGAGCATCGGGACCTACGCCTACAGCTATCTCGTATTCCGCAACGGCAACAAGCCGCTCCGCAGCCGCTGAGCATCCCCCAACATTAACGACAAGGCGCCGACCCCCCCCCGGGGTCGGCGCCTTTTTTATATCGATAGCTATCTATGCGATAAATCGATGCGCTTGTTAGACCGGGATCGGCGCATCATCTCGAATGACCGAACGTGCGATGAGGGCGAGTAGGACCATTTCAATCACATGGTCTTCGTCAAGCACCTCGATATCGTATACATCCCCTCGCAGAGCCGGGACCTGCTTGGCGCGGACGAGCACCTTGCCGTCCTCGGAATGCACTTCAAACCGGCTGCTCCACGCACGCTGCGTGAGGACCGTCCAACCCGTCTGGCCCACCTTGATGATCGCCTCGCACGTACTGCTGGAGACGCGGAACGAGCGCTTGGTCGTGAAGGAGACGCCGCCGTCGATCGAAACCGAATAGGCGCGGTCCTTCTCGTCCGTGCGCGTGGTCTCGTAATGCGCGAGCTCGGCGCCTTCGGCATCGTAGAGACGCGTGCACCGAGGCGCCGAAAGCGGATCGGTCTTGGTGGTGAACACCGTCTTTTCCTCGAGATCGGTCACATTCACCTCGCTGTGCACGCTGGCAAGCTTGGCTGATATGCGGAGCTTCATGGCCCCTCCCATAGTCGTACCCCTTAGATACAACGCTGTATACCCATTTTCAGCGATGGCAGGGCGAACATCACTCGGTCGGCGCGGGCGTGTCGAGATCACGCAGTGCGCGGGCGACGAGCGCGAACAGGGTCACGGCAATCCAGACTCCCGTCATGACCAGGCAGGCCGACCCGATATCCATGAGAGAGACGAGCACGGAGCCAAAGAACGCGCCGGCAGGGGCGACGACGAGGAACAGAGCGTTCAGAGCGCCCATTGCCGCTCCGCGGCGAGACTCAGGCACGCGATCGTAGGCAAAGAAGCCGAGGAGCGCCGAAGCCGGGCCGGCGAAGAGCCCCACGATGCCCGCCGCGAGCATGAGCACGGGAACGGAGGGCAGCGTGCCCATGACGACCATGCCGAGCGCCATGCCCGACAAAGAGATGACGAACCACGTGCGACGGGGTATGCGCGGAGAGAAGGCGGTGTAGAGCAAGGAGCCGCACAGCAGGCCGGCACCCATGGAGGACACGACGTAGCCCACCAGCTCGGGCGCGCCCATGGCGGTGAAGTGGGCGGGCAGCACGATGCCCTGCCAGCTTCCCATCACCATGGAGATGCCAAAGGACAGCAGCGTCGAGGCACGCAGCAGCGCGTCGGTGCCAAACAGGGCATGCAGGCCGTCGACGAGGACCGAACGGGAGGCGCGGGCCATACGCTTGATCGCGCCCTCGTGGGAGGCGGTCACCTCGGTGGACTCGACGGCGGAAACGGCAACGACACCGACCTCTCGCGGCAGGCTAGCGGTCACGAGCGCGGCGGCGCAAGAGCACGCGCCGGTGATCCAGAGCGCATCGACATCGCCCATGAAGCCCATGAGCAGTGCGGCGGCGGCCGGTCCGATGATGTTCACCATGGCCTTGAGCGACTGATTGGCGCCCACGAACTGCTGGAGGTTCGCACCGTCGCGTTCGCAAACCTCGGGCAGCAGCGCGTCTCGGGCGGTCATGCCGGGGACATCGCCCACGGCGCCAAACAGGCCGAGCACCATAAAC
>ENA-OUQM01001818-OUQM01001818.1-human-gut-metagenome-genome-assembly--contig:-NODE-1818-length-10563-cov-5.242196_pt1 | contig 10563 bp, 9 predicted proteins | sample MGYA00237949_ERZ548830 | MGnify/ENA primary metagenome ERZ548830 (study PRJEB26490, sample SAMN05194706) | human gut metagenome | biome: terrestrial biome; feature: human-associated habitat; material...
GGAGAACGGTATACATAGCCATATAAACGCCCTTTCCATGAAAAAAATTGAAAATTAAATGCGATTACGGATAAAGATACTATCACATCATTTCGGCCATGTCAAGCATTATCTGGATAAAAATACAAAAAATCGCCCCATACGCATTTTTATGCGTATGGGGCGCGTGTCACGCCTGGGGATTGGGGATGGTGACGGGGATGCCGTTGACCTCCACGCCGTCGTCGGCGGGGATGAGGATGAAGCGCCGCCCGTCGATGATCCGGGTCTCCACCATATAGCTGTACTCCGGCGGCACGGTGATCTTCACCTCCGGGGTGGCGATCTGGAATTTTCCGGCTTCGATGATGTTCCGGGGGTTCAGGGCGGCGTCCTGGCCGTACTGCCTGCGGCAGGCCTCCTGGAAGGCCTCCACCTTTTCCTCCGGTACACCGCTGCCGGTAAGTACGTCGCCTACCTCCCGGACAGACAGGGTCAGCGGCTCCGGGTCCCGGCTGTCCTTATGCTCCTGGATGCGGCCCCGCAGCTGCTCGTGGACCGCCTGCACCACGTCGTAGCTGCAATCCCTGTCGAGCGCGTCCGCGAGCGCCGAGCCGAAGGCGTTTTTCTGCTCCTCGGCGGACATCGGCGGCTCGACGCGGAACAGCGCGTCGATGACCTCTTCATGAAGCTCAGCGGCGTTTTTCGAGTAAAAGAGCACGTTGTAGATGTTCGCCGTGCGGCCGTCGAAGGCGGGATAGAGGAAGCCGAGCTCGGGCGAGGAAGCGATGTAGCCTGTGGAGCTTGAGTGGAACTCGCTCTGGTCGAGGTCGTAGCGCAGCTCGAGCGTCGGCGCCTTGACGGGGCAGATGGAGCAGACGAAGTACTTGAAGACCTCGCTTGAGGCATCGTGCTGCAATTCATCGTCCTTGCTGCGGTGAGGCACGTCGTAAGCGTCGGCGGCGAGCAGGATGAGATAGTTCGTCTCGCCCATGTCGATGCACTCGATGATCTTGCGGCAGAGCGTCTCGCGCGAGGGCGGGTCTTTCAGCTCTGTCTGACGCAGCGTCTGCAAAAGGCGATGTTCGTCGCTGTCGGCGACCTGCTGCGTGGAAAAGACCACGTCGACGAGGTTTTTGCCCAGCGCGCCGGAGAGGGATTTCTTGAGCAGCGCCAGGTACATCTCCTGCTCCTCCTGCCGCATGAGACCCATCGAGGTGTCGACCCATGAGATGATCTCACGGTTTGAGTTTACATAACAGCCATAAATGCGGCTGAAGTTATTCTTGTCGGGCCGGAAACGCCGGCGCAGTTCGTTGAGTTCTTTCTGGTTCATGGCTCGTCCTTTCTCATTCAAAATATCACGAAGCCGATTTTACCACGCGCGCACGGGCGCGGCAAGAGAAAAAGCAGCGGGCGAGGGAGGAGCGAATGTAAGATATTTGTAAAAATGATGTAAAATCCGCTGACATTTGAAAATCGAATTGACAGACTTAGCGCTTTGGACTATGCTGTGTCAAGTCGAAGATCGGAAGAATCGATGAAAAAATAGTTATTCGGAGGCAAAAGCCATGAAAAAATTCCTTGCGATCCTGCTGGCGCTCGTGATGACGCTGGCACTGGTCGCCTGCGGTCAGCAGAACGACGCTGACAACAGCGACAGTACGGACAACGAGCAGCCCACGGAGACGGAGTTCCAGTCCAACATCCTCTTCTGTGGTTCCACGTCCCTGTACCCCATCATCTCTTCCCTCGCCTCTTCCTTCACGGAGGAATATGTGAAGTGGAATGCGGTGGACCCCTCTTTCCCTGAGACGAACATCTCCATCTATGTTGCTCCCGGCGGCTCCGGCGTCGGTGTCAGCGCCGCCATCGACGGCACGGCTGACTTCGGCATGATCGCCCGCGACATCAAGGATTCCGAGGTCGAGGCCCTTGGCGAGAACTACAGCCAGTACATCGTCGCCCGCGACGCGCTGACCGTTTCCGTCAACGCTTCCAACCCCATCTGCTCCGTGATGGATGATATGTCCACCGATACGATCCGCCAGATATTCGCCGGTGAGATCACCACCTGGGACCAGGTCGACTCCTCCCTGCCTGCCGAGACCATCAATGTCTACATCCGTGACCTGTCCGGCGGCGCTTACGAGGTCTTCCAGAAGGCCATCATGGGCGAGAGCGAAGTCACCGCTTCCGCTACCCAGTCCGCTTCCATGACCGAACTCGCCACCAACATCGCAAACGATCCCTGGGGCATCGGCTACGCCGGCTTCGGCGCTTACAACAAGGCCAATGCCGACGGTCAGGTCCTGTTCGCCATGAAGGTCGACGGTATTGAGGCCAACGAGGAGAACATCATCAGCGGCGATTACACCGTGCAGCGTCCCGTCATGTTCGTCACCGGCGCGCCTGTCACCGAGTCCGAGCAGGTGTTCATCGACTACGTCTTCTCCCAGACCGGCTATGATGTTGTCGTCGCCAACGGCTACATCCCCGCCTTTACTCCCGCAACCTGATTCCTGGACTATCCGCAAACGCTGCCACCGGAAACGGTGGCAGCGTTTATCTGCTCAAAAGACACCTTTGCGAAGGGAGGTCCTGCCTATGCGCCGGGCCAAAAACGCGGCGTTTTCCGCGCTGCTGTATACGCTCACGGTCCTGACAGTGCTCGTGCTGGCGTTTGTCATCTATTTTATCGTGCAGGAGGCGCTGCCGACGTTTGAAGAAGTACCGGTGAAGGACTTCCTCTTCGGCCAGCGCTGGATGCCCATTGACTATACGGGAACGGGCACCTCGTTCGGCATTTTCAACTTCATTATGGGCACGCTCTACGTTTCGCTCATCGCGATGCTGCTCGCGTCCCTTGTCGGGCTCGGAGCGGCGGTGTTCCTCTCCTGTGCGGCGGGCGCAAAGACGCGCGCGCTCCTCTATCCGCTCATCGATCTGCTCGCGGGCATCCCGTCGGTCGTTTACGGCTTTGTGGGCCTTCTGGTGCTCGTCAAGCTCTTTTTGAAGGCGGGTGTGCACACGGGCTCATGCGTGCTGGCGGCGGGGATATTACTTGCGGTGATGCTGCTGCCCTACCTTGTCTCCTCATGCAGCGAGACGATCCTGAAGGCGAAGGAGCGGTATCTGCCCACGGCGGACGCGCTCGGCATCTCGCCGTGGTACACAGTGGCGGCGGTCATTCTGCCGGCCTCGTGGAAAAATATCCTGCTTTCGATGGTGCTGGCCATCGGCCGCGCGATGGGCGAGACGATGGCCGTGATGATGGTGATGGGCAACGCGAACCTCTTCCCGACGCTGCTCGGCAAGGGCGAGAGCATCGCTGCCGTCATCGCGCTCGAGATGGGTACTGCCGTGGTCGGCAGCACGCATTACCATGCGCTGTACGCGGCGGGACTTGTGCTGATGGTGCTGCTCTTCATCATCAATGTCGGCATTTCTCTGCTGCGTGACCGTCTGCTGCGGCGTGAGGAGGGCGGCAAATGAGAAAGAGAAGCTTTCGCGCGCTGCTTGCCAAGCTCTGGGCCTATGCGGGGATCCTTCTCGTGCTGGGGACCATCCTGTTTCTGTTTGGCTACATTTTCTGGAAGGGCGGCGCTTCCATCAGTTGGGACTTTATCACGCAGTCGCCGCGCGGCGCGGTGCTGGGCTCTGAGGGCGGCATCTGGCCTGCCATCGTCGGCAGCCTGTATTTCACGCTCGTCGCCATTGTGATCGGGGCTATCCCTGCTATCGCAACGGCGCTGTATCTCGTCTTTTACTGCAAGGGACGCAAAACGGCGCGCGCCATCCGCCTCGTCATCCAGTGCATCTCGGGCATCCCGTCAATCGTGCTGGGCCTTTTTGCTTACAGCTTCCTCGTGCGCGACCTCGGGCTCGGGCGGTGCGTGCTCTCCGCCGGTACGGCGCTTGGCATCATGATCCTGCCCTTTATCGAGGTGCGGGCCGAAAAGGCCTTTGGCGAGGTATCGCCGCAGATGCTGCGCTCGGCCTACGCGCTGGGCTGCTCAAAGCGCTACGCCATCGCGAAGCTCGTGCTGCCGCAGTGCCGGGGCGAGCTCGTCTCGGGCGTGATCCTCGGAGGCTGCTACGCCATGGGCGCGACCGCACCGCTCATCTTTACGGGGGTGGTCGCCTACGCCGCGGTGCCGGATTCAGTGCTCAAGCCCGCCATGGCGCTGCCGATGCACCTTTATCTGCTGGTGGCGCAGGGCGAGACCTCCATGGGTGCAGCCTACGGCACGGCCTTTATAATGATGGCACTCATCCTGATCTGCGATCTGCTGGCGAGCATTTACGCCGGAAGGAGCCATAAACGATGAATCCTGTCATGACGCTGCGGGACGTTTCCGCGTTTTACGACGGAAAGCCCGCCATTGAGCATATTTCCGCCGATATCCCGAAAAATGAGATCACCGCCATCATCGGCCCCTCGGGCTGCGGCAAGTCGACGCTGCTGCGGTGCATGAACGGCCTTCTGACGCAGGAGCCGGGGACGGAGGTGCACGGCGAGATCGCGCTTGACGGCACAGACATTTCCCGCCTGCCGAGCGAAGAGCTGCGCCGCCGTGTGGGGCTCGTTTTTCAGACGCCGACGCCGTTCCCGTTCTCTATCTTCAAGAACCTGACCTTCGCCCCGCAGTATTACGGGCAGAGAGACAAGAAAGCGCTTGAAGCGCTGGCAATCGAAAAGCTCCGGCTCTGCGGTCTTTACGACGAGGTGAAGGACGATCTGCGCAAAAACGCGCAAAAGCTCTCGGGCGGCCAGCAGCAGCGCCTCTGCATTGCGCGGGCGCTGACGGTGGAGCCCGATATTCTGCTGCTCGACGAGCCGTGTTCGGCGCTCGACGTGCGCGCGACGCAGACGGTCGAAGGGCTGCTGCTGCGCTTAAAGGAGCGCTACACGGTCGTCGTCGTGACGCACAACCTTGCGCAGGCACGACGCATCGCCGATACGGCGATGTTCCTCTACAACGGACAGCTCATCGAGCAGGGGGAGCATTTGCTCACAGACCCGCAGGAAAAGGAAACGCGCGCGTTCCTCGAAGGCGCGTTCGGCTAAAAGGAGGAGACCTATGCTACATATCGAGATCCCCGGCCGTGCGCCGATGGACATTGCAAATGTCGTATTCGATTACAACGGCACGATCGCTGTCGACGGCGCGGTGCTGCCTGAGCTCAGAGAACGGCTCGAAGCGCTTTTGAAGCTCGTGCCGGTGTATGTCCTCACGGCGGACACTTACGGCACGGTGCGCGCGCAGTGCGAGCCGCTGGGCCTGACCGTCCACACCTTTCCGCGTGAGGGCGCGGCACAGTGCAAGGAAGAGATCGTGAAAGCCCTCCCCGGCGCGAGCGCGTGCTTTGGCAACGGCTTCAACGATATCCAGATGTTTGACGCGGCGGCGCTGTCCGTCGCGATCTTGGAGGGGGAGGGCCTGTGCGCCGCTCTTCTGCCGCACGCGGACGTGCTGGTGCGCAGCGCGGCGGAGGGACTGGACCTTCTTTTGAAGGAAGGACGCCTGAAGGCGACGCTGCGGAGCTGAAAACCATATTGCGAGAGAAAAAGCGGGCTGAAACGGATGTTTCGGCCCGCTTTTTTTGCCGCACAGGTCGCGCTGCACAGAATGGAGTGAAAAAAGAAGAAAAAGGCTCTTGACAAACACAGAACTGCCCGCTAATATAACGCTGTCATATAACGGTGTTATGGAGGGGCGCGATGAGTGAAACGGAAATGACGACGCTGGCGCGCATCCATGCCGCCGCGAAGGAAGAATTCCTGCAGAAGGGCTTCCAAAAGGCATCGCTGCGCAATATCGTAAAGCAGGCCGGCGTGACGACCGGCGCGTTTTACGGCTATTACGAGAGCAAGGAGGCGCTCTTTGACGCGCTGGTGTGTGAGTACTATGAGCACGTGATGGGCGAGTATCAGGCGACGCTTGAAGCGTTCGCAGAGCTGCCTCCGCAGGAACAGCCCGAGCAGATGGACAAGCTCAGCGGAGACTGCATGAAAGAGATGCTGCTCTATATGACCGAGCACCGGGACGCGTTTCATCTGCTGCTGCAATGCGCCGAGGGCACGCGCTATGGCGCGATGGTCGACGATGCGGTGGCGCTCGAGGAGGATGCCACGCACCGCTATTATGAAGTCTTGGGCAAGCTGGGTCATCCCGTGCCGCATATCGATGCACGGCTGGAGCACATTCTGGTCACGGGAATGATGAACGCTTATTTCGAGATCGTCCGCCACGATATGCCGCTTCCCGACGCGATGCGCTACCTTGAAGAGCTGCACGCGTTCTACATCGCGGGCTGGATGAAGATCATGGGGCAGTAACGCCCTTTGATTTTTGCACGTCAGTTAGTCTGCTCTAACTGCGGCAGTATCTGTCTGCGAGTTAATGTCATCTAACTGAGATCGGCGATCCGGGGGGATCCCCCCTGCATCATACAATTATCCTGCACAAGGAGGGTCCTGCATGAAAGAGAAGAAACCATCCAACCTAAAGCGCCTGCTGGGCTATGCCGGCGGCCACGCCGTGCTCACGTATCTATCGTGGATACTGGCGGCGGGGAGCGCGCTCATCGCGCTGCTGCCGTTCTGGTACATCTGGCGTATCCTGGACGAGGTCCTTGCCGTCGCGCCCAACTTTGAAGGCGCGGTGCACATCACCCACTACGGGTGGATGGCGGTGCTGTTCGCCGTTTTGGGCGTGCTCGTCTATATCGCAGCGCTGATGTGCTCGCACCTTGCGGCGTTCCGCATCGCGACGAACCTGCGCATCGAGATGGTAGAGCATATCACCGCTTTGCCGCTCGGTACGATAGAGCGCTTCGGCAGCGGCAAGCTGCGCCGCACCATTTCCGAGACCGCCGGCTCGGTGGAGGGGTATCTTGCCCACCAACTGCCCGATGAGGCGCGCGCAATGGCGAGCATTGCGGGACTTCTCGCGCTGCTGCTGACGTTCGACTGGCGGCTGGGCCTTTTGAGCCTCATCTCGGTGGTGCTGGGCTTTGTCTCCATGATGGGCATGACCGGCAAGGAGATGCAGCGCAATATGACCGAGTATCAGAACGCGCTGGCCGATATGTCGAACGAGGCGGTCGAATATGTGCGCGGCATCCCGGTGGTAAAGACCTTCGGCCAGACGGTGTATTCGTTCAAGAAGTTCAAGGCGAGCATCGACCGCTACGAAAAGTGGACGACAGCCTATACCATCCAAATGCGTGGGCCGATGATGGCTTACACGCTCGCCATCAACTGCGTGTTCATCTTCTTGACGCTGGGCGCGTTTCTCTTTACGCGCGGCGGTGTGACGAATGAACTGCTGCTGCATCTGCTGTTTTACATCATCATCACGCCCGTCATCACGCTGACGATGACGAAGCTCATGTACATGAGCGAAAACAACATGCTCGTCTCCGATGCTCTTATGCGGATGGACGAGGTGCTGAACGCTCCCGCGCTTTCCGAGAGTGCGCAGCCGCAGCAGCCGCAGGGCGCTTCCGTGCAGCTCTCGCACGTGACCTTCAGCTACGACGGAAAGAAGAATGCCGTCGAGGATGTGTCGCTCGATATCGCGGCGGGGCAGACCGTTGCGCTCGTCGGTCCTTCGGGCGGCGGCAAGTCGACGCTCGCGAGCCTGATGGCGCGCTTCTTTGATCCCCAGAGCGGCAGCGTCCGCATCGGCGGCGTGGACGTGAAGGACATGAAAAAGAGCGAGCTGATGGATACCGTGTCCTTCGTTTTCCAGAACAGCCGCCTCTTGAAAATGAGTATTCTCGATAATGTGCGCATGGGCCGCCCCGACGCGGCGGAGGATGAGGTCCTCGCGGCGCTGAAGGCCGCGCAGTGCATGGACATCATCGAAAAGCTCCCGCAGGGCGTGTACACGGTCATCGGCACGCAGGGCGTTTACCTCTCCGGCGGCGAAGCGCAGCGCATTGCCATCGCCCGTGCGATGCTCAAAAACGCGCCGGTCCTCATCCTCGATGAGGCAACGGCCTTTGCTGACCCCGACAATGAGACCAGGGTGCAGGCCGCGATGGCGGAGCTCGCCAGGGGTAAGACCGTCATCATGATCGCGCACCGCCTTTCCACCGTCGTGAACGCTGACCGTATCTATGTCCTCAAGGACGGCAGGATTGCCGAGAGCGGTACGTTCGGCGAGCTGTCGGCCGTTCCCGAGAGCCTGTTCGGCACGATGTGGCACGACTATCAGCAGTCGGTGCAGTGGAAAGTGGCAAAGGAGGCGTAAGAGATGATCGAAAAACTGCAAAGAAGATTCGCCCTTTCCCGCAAGGGTGCGGTCGATACCATCAAGGGCAGCGTTTACTGCGCCCTGCAGAACGTCGCGTTCATGCTGCCAGTCGGTATTCTGTATACGCTCGTCAAGGACATGATGGAGGGGACGCTCGGCGCGGACCGCGTCACATTTTACGTGGTGGGCAGCATCGCCTGCTGCGCGCTCATCCTGCTCACGACCTATTTTCAGTATAACGGGACCTTCCTCGTCACCTATGTCGAGACCGGCGTGCGCCGCGTGAGCCTTGCCGAAAAGCTGCGCCGCATCCCGCTGTCGTTTTTCGGCAAGAAGGACCTCGCCGATCTGACGAGCTCCATCATGAACGATTGCGCCGTGCTCGAGCAGAGCCAGTCGCACTTCGTCTCGCCGCTCATCGGCGCGATGATCTCTACGACGGTCATCGCCCTTTCGGTGCTGATGTATAACTGGCGCATGGGACTTGCGGCCATCTGGCCGCTGCCGGTGGCGTTTGCCATCGTGGCGCTGGCCTCAAAGGTGCAGAAGGGGCTTGCGCGCAAGTCCACGGCCGCGAAGATCGCCTGCGAGGAGGGCATTCAGGAATGCGTGGAGACCATGGCGGACCTGCGCGCGAACAAGGCTGAGGCGTGTTACCTCACGGGCCTTGAAAAGAAGATCCGCGCCGTGGAGGACCGCGCCATCGCCTCTGAGCTCGGCACGGCGGTGTTTGTCGTGACGGCGGGGCTCATCCTGCGCCTCGGCATCGCGACGACGGCACTGACGGGCGCGTATCTCCTGACACGCGGCGAGCTTGACGTGCTGACATACTTCATGTTCCTGCTCGTGGCGTCGCGCCTGTACGACCCGCTGGAGGGAAGCTTGCAGAATCTTGCCGCCATCATCGCGACGAACAGCAACATCGAGCGCATGAATGAGATATTCGACTGTCCCGTGCAGAGCGGCAGCGAGGAGCTGACGAACAAGGGCTGCGACATCGTCTTCGACCATGTGGGCTTTGCCTATGACACGAGCGAGACGGTGCTGCGCGATGTGTCCTTCACGGCAAAGCAGGGCGAGGTCACGGCGCTCGTCGGCCCGTCCGGCGGCGGCAAGACGACGGTGTCGCGTTTGGCCGCGCGCTTCTGGGATATCAGCCAGGGCAAGATCACCGTCGGCGGGATGGACATTTCCAAGGTCGACCCTGAGACGCTGATGAGCCTTTACTCCATCGTTTTCCAGGATGTGACGCTGTTTGACAACTCCATTCTGGAGAACATTCGCATCGGCCGCAAGGATGCGACGGATGAAGAGGTCATCGCCGCGGCAAAGCTCGCGAACGTGGACGAATTTGCCGAAAAGCTGCCTGAGAAGTGGCACGCCAACATCGGCGAGAATGGCTGCGAGCTCTCCGGCGGCGAGCGTCAGCGCATCTCCATCGCCCGCGCGTTCCTGAAGGGTGCGCCCATCATCCTGCTGGATGAGGCGACGGCGAGCCTCGACGTGGAAAACGAGACCGCCATTCAGGAGGCGCTCTCGCGGCTCATCAAGGATAAGACCGTGCTCATCATCGCCCACAGGATGCGTACCGTGTCCGGGGCGGACAAGATCGTTGTGCTCAAAGGCGGCAAGGTGGCTGAGGAAGGCAGACCTGCCGAGCTTTTGGAGAAGGACAGCATCTTTGCGCACATGGCGGCGCTGCAGACGCAGAGCCAGAATTGGACGATCGCCTGAGCGAAGTCCATGGAATAGAGCATCAGATATACAAAAAGCGCTGTCCGGCTATTTGGCCGGGCAGCGCTTTTTTTCTGCCCAAAGGGGATGGTAAAATATTGTTTACAATTTGCACATTGACTTTACCTGCTGAATGCGTATAATGATGATGTTCTAAAATTAGAAGATTGCCATTGGATGACGATGAACGATCGCATCGCCGTCCGAGGGCAGCGGAAAGGAACCGACATGATACCCAAAGGCCCCGTACCGGGAAGAACGATCTTCAGCCATGCGAACAAGATGACCCAGGCCTACCACATCATGCTCGCCCCGCTTTGCAAAGAGACAGGCCTGCCGCCGCTGGCGCTGGACATTCTGCTCTTTCTCGCCAACGATCCCAAGCACAACACGGCGAAAGACATCTGCCGTATGCGCGGGCACAAATCGGGTATCGTCTCCGTGCACGTGGAAAGACTGGTGAATGACGGCCTTCTTGAGCGGCGGGAGATGCCGGGCGACCGGCGGCAGACAAGGCTTGTCTGTACGGAACAGGCGCAAGCGCTCATTGAGCGCGGACGGCAGGTGCAGTGGCAGTTCGGAA
>ENA-OUQM01001820-OUQM01001820.1-human-gut-metagenome-genome-assembly--contig:-NODE-1820-length-10549-cov-16.058319_pt1 | contig 10549 bp, 8 predicted proteins | sample MGYA00237949_ERZ548830 | MGnify/ENA primary metagenome ERZ548830 (study PRJEB26490, sample SAMN05194706) | human gut metagenome | biome: terrestrial biome; feature: human-associated habitat; material...
TGATGAAAAATCATAAAGAGCCATACTGCAAAGTAATGGTTTCATGGGAGTAGAAAAATGAGAAAAAGTCAGATATCGGCATCGATGATGTGTTCCAACCTTGTGGACCTGCAGGCAACGATTGATGTATTTGAAAAAGAAAAAGTGGAATATCTCCATATCGACGTGATGGATGGTGAGTTTGTTCCGAATTTTGGCCTTGGCGTAGACTATATCCGCGGACTGCGGGAACTGACGAGCATTCCGCTGGATCTTCACCTGATGATTAAAAATCCGGAATACAAGCTTCCATGGATCGGTATCCAGAAGGAAGATATTGTGACGATTCACTATGAGAGCACCTTTCAGGTGCAGCGCGCGCTGGATTATCTCGTACCGTATGGCTGCAAACGGTTCCTTGCCATCAATCCTGCGACGCCGGTCGGGCAGATAGAGGAGGTTCTCGATTATATTGACGGTGTAAATCTTCTGATGGTCAATCCGGGCTTTGCCGGACAGAAAATTGTGCAAAGTACGCTGCGCAAGGCGGAAAAACTGCAGAAATTTCTGCAGGAAATGCACCGGGAGGACATTATTTTAGAGGTGGATGGAAATATTACGAAAGAACACGGTGCAACGTTGCGTTCCTGTGGAGCCAGTATTTTTGTAGCGGGAACCTCGAGCATTTTCTGCACCGATGTATCACATTTCGGAGAGAAAATCCGGGAATTCCGGAAAGCAGTAGAAGAAAGATAAGTACCGTTTGGCAAAGACGCACGGTTTGAAAAAAGGGCGAATACTGTAAAGTGAGCAAAGGATGGAGCGTGTCATATGTTAGAATTGCTTCTGCTTACAGCAGCGCTCTCAACCGATAACTTTGCAGTAAGCATCGGATATGGAAGCAGCAATACGAAAATATCATCCGGCATGACCGTTTTGCTGAATGTGTTCTGCAGTGCTGCCCTTGTTGCATCCGCACAGTTTGGAAAAAGTTTTCTGCAGTTCGCAGAACCGGAATGGGGAACCAGGGTGTGTGCGGGCTGCTTTTTTCTTATGGGAAGCCTCCAGATGTTGCGTGAGCTGAAAAAGCACCGGAGAAAAAAGCAGGGAAGAAAAGAACAGGGAAGAAAAAAGCAGGAAAGAAAAGAAGAATTCCCGGGAACCTGGGAAAAACAGATTTCCGCGCTGGAATTTGGCCTGCTGGCAGTTTCTATGTCTGTGGATGGAGTCGTCTCCGGGATTTTCATCCTGGATCTTCCGGTGACGGGTGGACAGATCTTTTTCACCTCATTTGCCGTCGGAATGACGGCAATGTATGCCGGATATGCCATCGGAAAAAGAACGGGGCGGAAAAAAGGCGGAAGCGGAGCTGTGATGGGGGGACTCCTGTTCTATCTGCTGGCAGTTTTGAAGCTCAAAGGCCAAAATTGACAAGACAGACCAAGTATGCTATAAAAAGAGAAGGTTTGCTGCGACGATCTTTGAAATGGTCCGAAAGGCCCAAAGGGCAGGATTTTTCCTGTGATGCGATCACGATACAGCACATGATAAAGTAAGAGAGGAAAATACATGATTTCAGTAGTAATCCCGTCGTACAACGGTGCCAAAACACTGTTTCAGGCAATCGATTCGGTTCTTTGCCAGACAACGAAAACACCGCTGGAAATCCTGGTGATTGATGATAATTCCACAGACGATACCATGGAAAGAATGGGGTGTTACGGAGAAAATGACCGGGTGCGGTATATCCGGAATGAGACAAATAAAGGAGCGTCCGCATCCAGAAACCGTGGCGTACAGCTTGCAAAGGGCGATTACGTTGCTTTTCTGGATGCGGATGATTACTGGGATCCAAAAAAGCTGGAAAAGCAGGAAAAAGCACTTGCAAAAACAGGTGATGTACTCTGCTGTACAGGCCGGGAGCTGATTTATGAACAGGAATCGGGAAAGCAGAAAATCTTTTCTGTCCCGGAGCGGATCACCTATCCAATGCTTCTTCGCGGCAATGTGATCGGCTGTTCGTCGGTTCTTGCAAAACGCAGTGTTCTGCTGGAGTTCCCAATGGAGAAAGACGAATGCCACGAAGACTACCTGGACTGGCTACGGATTCTGAAGAAATACAAAACGGCCTGCGGCGTGGATGAACCATTGCTCAAATACCGGCTGTCCAGCACCGGAAAATCAGGCAGTAAACTGCATTCTGCGGGAATGACTTACCGGGTGTACCGCGAGCTTGGAATGGGAGTGTTCCGCTCTCTGTGCTGCTTTGCGTGCTATGCTGTAAATGGCGTGCGAAAGTATTACGGTAGGGGCAAAAAGAGAGGAAGAGTTTGATGAATTATAAAAACAGAGAACAGTATAAACATCTGATGCGTGTCCTGGCAGTTGCAGGAATTGTGATTCTGGAATGCGCTGTTTTTTCTGCGTTCTGGAACCGGTATTATGCGAGCCATCTGTGGCTGGAACCGTTCTGGGATAAGGGAAATCAGATTATCGTCGTGATCTACGGCATTTTTCTTCTGATTTTTATGTACATTTACGGTGGCATGAAGATCGGCTATATGAAAGGAAGCAGCATCATCTATTCCCAGATGATGACGGCCTTCTGTGCCAATGCACTGATGTATCTGCAGATCCTCCTGCTGTGGCGCCATCTGCCGTATATTCTGCCGATAGTTGGCATGACACTTGTGGATTTTACACTGGCAGGTATCGTATCCTGGCTCTTTGAGAAGACATTTGCACACCTTTTCCCACCGAGAAAGGTGCTCCTGATTTATGGGGAGTATCCGATGGAGAGTCTGGAGCGGAAGATGAACCAGCGGCCGGATAAATATATTGTGGCGCATAAGGTGAGTGCAGAGGTGGGAGAAAAAGAGCTCTGTCATCAGATTGCCATGTATGGCCAGGAGGGCGTTATTTTAGGTGATCTCCATTCAGAATTGCGCAATCGTCTGCTGAAATACTGTTATGCGAGAGAAATCCGTGTTTATCTGACACCAAAACTTTCCGACATCATGATACGAAAAGCAGAGGCCCTTCATATTTTTGACACACCGCTTCTGCTGGCACGAAACAGCGGTCTTTCTTTCGACCAGAGATTCTGCAAACGCCTTCTGGATCTGATGGTATCGACCATTTTGCTTGTGATCACATCACCGATTATGCTGATTGCAGCACTTGTCATCAAACTGTATGATCATGGTCCGGTGTTCTTTAAACAGAAACGTCTTACGATCGGCGGGAAGGAATTCTATGTGTATAAATTCCGCAGTATGATTGTAGATGCAGAAAAAGATGGTGTTGCGCGCCTTGCAACAAAAAATGACAGCCGGATTACACCGGTTGGCAAAGTGATCCGCGCGACTCGGATCGATGAGCTGCCGCAGCTTCTGAACATCTTCAAGGGTGATATGAGTGTGGTCGGACCACGACCGGAGCGGCCGGAGATTGCAAAGGAGTACGAGGAGTCGATTCCGGAATTTGCATACCGTCTGAAGGTAAAGGCAGGACTGACCGGTTACGCTCAGATTTACGGAAAATATAATACAACGGCATATGACAAGCTGAAGCTTGATTTGATGTACATAGAGAGTTATTCCCTTCTTGAGGATCTGAAACTGATTCTTGCGACCTTCAAAATTGTATTTACAAAAGAGAGTACCGAAGGTCTGGAGGAAGGGCAGACGATCAGTCTGAACGCAAAGAAAGAGGAGAAAAAAGATGTTTAATACCGAGGATGAGGTTCTGCGTCGGCTGCAGGAAAAAAATCTGGAGATGGCCGTCATGTTTTACAAATGGTGTCAGAGAAATCATCTGACCTGCTACCTTTGCGGCGGCGGCTGTATCGGTGCGATCCGACATGGAGGCTTTATCCCGTGGGACGATGATCTCGACTTTTTCATGCCGCGAAAGGATTATGAAAAATTTTTAAAGCTGTGGGATACGCAGGAGGAGAGCAAGATCTACAAGCTCGAGTATCCGAAAGAGGGCTTCTGCAATGCACACACGTTTGCAAATATCCGTGACAGCCGTACCACTCAGGTGAAAAAAGAGCAGGTCAATATGGATCTCTGCCATGGTGTCGCGCTTGACATTCTGCCGATCGAGGGTTACGCACCGGGAAAGCTTGCAAGAAAATGGCAGGTCATAGAAGGAAAAATTTTCCAGCTTTTCTGTACCCAGGTCATTCCGACAAAGGATCGCCACGGTGCATTCATGCATTACCTGGGACGGGTTCTGCTGGCATTGGCGCCAACACAGAAGATGCGTTACCGGATCTGGAAACAGGCGGAAAACTATATTACAAAATTTGATATCGACAGCCCGAGGGTAGACGGTATCACAGAAATGTGTGCGCCGCAGGCGATTCTTCGGAAATATCCGAAAAAGATCTTTGCATCGGCGATGGAAGTGCCGTTTGAAAACGAGCGTTTGCCGATCCCGGTCGGATACGATACGTACCTTCGTATGGCGTTCGGCGACTACATGAAGCTGCCGCCCAAAGAACAGCAAAAAGGTCATCACGATGCTGCGTTTCTGGATCTCGATCATCCGTATGAGCAGTATAAGGGCATACATTACTGTTGCGGGAAATAAGCCAGGTAGCCCGGCTTGCAGGGATCTTTGGCGACTTTTATGAGCATCAGATGTTTTGCTGTTTGCAGCGAAATATTTAACCGCTGTGATAAGAAGAGTAGGAAAGAAAGAGGATAACAGGATGCCGGAAATTTCAATTATCACCCCGGTGTATCAGGCGGAAAAATTTTTAAAGAAATGTGTAGATTCGATTCTTGTACAGTCTTTTTCTGACTGGGAGCTGCTTCTTATCGATGATGGAAGCACCGACAAAAGCGGTGAAATCTGTCAGGCGTATGCACAAGCGGATCCGCGGGTTCGTTACCATAAAAAAAATAACGGAGGAGTCAGCTCGGCACGGAATCTTGGGGTGAAGCTGGCTAAGGGAAAGTATCTGACCTTTGTGGACAGTGACGATTTTGCAGCAGAAGACCTTCTGGAGACACTGTATCGCCTGGCAGAAAAATATGATGCGCAGATGAGCGTCTGCAGAGGGTATGACCTCTACGAAGGAAGAACTCTGCCGGAGCTTGCGAAAAAAGGAACGGAATTTGTAACAGACGGAGAGGAAGGTCTGCGCCGGGTGATGAAAGCGCGGGTGTTCGGTGTGATGCCGTGGGCAAAGCTGTACCGGCGGGAAATTTTCGAAGGAGTTGTTTACCCGGAAAAAACGATCGCTGAGGATGCATATGCGATTGTTCCGCTGATGGAACACTGCGAAAGAGTCGCATTTTCCACGGTACAGAAGTATTATTACGTGCACCGGCGCGAGAGCCTTACGACAAGCGGTTTTCGCTGGTCGGATCTTGGGTCTGTGGAAGTCTGGGATCATAACCGCAGCATTGTGGAGAAACGTCATCCGGCGCTGAAAAAAGAAGCCGGTGTGCGTTGCTGCTGGGCCCGCTTTTTTGTATTGGACAAGCTGATGCTGCTGGATGGCATGGACAGAGAAGAAAAGGCGCTTGCAAAGAAGCTTGCAAAAGAGCTTCGGAGCCATCCGCTTCTGGTGCTGGAGGGTGATCATTTCACGAACGGACGGAAAATGGCATATCTGACCCTGTTTTTGGGAACCGGAATTTACAGGCAGTGTGTGCAGGCATTGTTCCGGAAGCGGAATCTGTAGAGAAAATGGAAGGAAAATCAATATGAAACTTTGTCTGATCACATATGATATGAACCTTGTAGGGGGAATTGAACAGGTAATTTCCACACTGAGCAGCCAGTTTGCAGGAAGCTTTGGCTGGAATATCGATATTCTGTCTTTGAACTCCACAAAGCAGGATACGTTCTTTCCGCTCAGCGAGAAGGTGCGGATCCTTCATGGTAAGGCAAAGAATATGGAAGAAGGAAAGCAAGTGATGCGGACATATCTGCTTGGAGAAGAAAAAAAGTATGATGTGATCCTGACCTTCCATCTGTTTATCGGTGACGAGATGGCGCGGATTGCCGGGAAACTTCCAACGGGGACAAAATGGGTAGCAACGGAACATAATTCCGTGTCCTATTATACATGGAAGCGGAAACTGATCAATTATCTCGTTTACCGCAGAGCGGATGCGCTGGTGGTCTTGTCAGAGGTCAGCGCATCTTTTTATCGAAAAAAAGGGTTTCATCATGTAACGGTAATCCCCAATGCTGTTTCCTTTGAAACAGAAGAGGTAAGTCCGCTGGATCAAAAGCAGATGCTTGCTGTCGGAAGGATGGAGCCTGTGAAAGGGTATGAGAAGCTGATACAGGCGTTTTTGCTTGCTGCAGAGCAGGAAAAAGCGTGGAAACTCCGAATGGTCGGAGATGGCTCTTTGAAAGAAAAGCTGGAGCAGCAGGCTGGCGGACTAAAAGCAAAAGACCGGATTGAGTTTCCGGGCTACCGGAAAAATATCCGGGATGAGCTCATGAAGAGTTCCCTGCTTGTGATCAGCTCGGAGCATGAGTGTTTTCCTGTGATTGCCCTTGAAGCAATGGAATGCGGTGTCCCGATTCTTTCGTTTGCTATTCCGGAAATTGAGGAGATGGCTGGAAACAGCGGAGCAATGGCGTTTGTGGAACAGGGAAATGTTGAAAAAATGGCAGAGAAAATGGTGGAACTGATGCAGAATCCGCATCTGCTTCAGAAGATGGGATGTGCGGCAAAAGCACGTGCCGCTGCATACCATAGGGACGGAATCGGAGAACGCTGGAAGACGTTTCTGACGGAGCTTTGCAGCCGGTAAACCGGCAGAAAAAAGAAAGGTAGGACAGGATGCAGGACGATAAAATACTGGTACAGGTACAGAAAACGATAGAAGAAATGCTCACCGATTTTGATTCCTACTGCAGAATGTATGGAATCCGATATTACCTTTTTTATGGTTCTGCTCTCGGAGCCGTGCGCCACAGAGGATTTATCCCCTGGGACGATGATGCAGATCTGATTTTGTTCCGGAAGGACTTTGAAAAGCTGAAAAAAGTCTGGAAAGAGCATCCGATGGAGGGCTACTTTTTCCAGACAAGAGAGACGGATCCGGGTTATCCGCTCAAAACGCCGAAGCTTCGGAAAAACAAAACGGCGTATGTGGAAACGCAGTTAAAGGACAAAAAGATGCATCACGGCCTGTTTGTGGATTTCTTTATCCTGGATGACTACGTGAAAAACCCGCTGCTGCGCAGGGTGACGGAATGGATCACCATGTTTGATTTTAATGCAGTACGCCGGTATCAGCCTCAAAAGAGAGGGCGTTATCTCTATGCGGTGATGAATCGTCTGTTCCGGAACGGGCGTATTTACAGCTGGTGGTATCGTGTGGTTTATCCGAAACTGAAAAAAGACGAAACGATGTGCAGTGACAGGAATTCGTTTACCTTTAGCCATCGATATGACTTCAAAAAAGAATGGTTTGGGGAACCGAACTACGTTCCGTTCGATGACTGCCTCCTGCCGGTGCCGCAGAATACGGATGCTGTTCTGAAGGTGTGTTACGGTGATTATATGACGCCACCGCCGCCGGAGAAGAGAGTGTCGTATCATCATCCATATTACTGCTCCTTTACGGAGGAATATCACCCGGAAAACAATGGAAAATAGTAACGATGCAGAGCCATACGAAATGGAAGAAAAATCGTGAATTATGCTGGCAGGAATGAGCGGTTTTTCTGGAATTTCATATAGCGAGAAAGGGATCTGAATCGTTACGGAAAAAACAAAGAAAAAAATAAAGAAAAAAATACAGAAAAAAATACAGAAACAGGAGTACGGTATGCTCCATTCGTTTCTGTATTTTTTTCTTTATGTGGTAGTTTTAATCGAATCAAGCAAGTCCCCTGCTTCTATTGCGTGAAGCAATAAGCAGTGGGTTGGGACTTGCTTGTATCAGGAGTGGTACAAGCCACTCCTGATAAGCTGCGAAGCAGCTATTCGGTTATGAGCAAGTAGCGAAGCGGATTGCGAATATCCGCTTTGACTTATCTGATATTTTTAGGAAAGTAACACTCCGTTTTTATCGAAGCGATATGTTTTTCCGTCAATTGTTTGTGTTCCGGTGACGCGTCCGCCCCAACTCAGGAAATAGTATGTTTTTCCGTCAATTTCCTTCCATCCGGTCTGCATGGAAGCATCGTCGTTGAAATAATACCAGTTATTCTTGTAATAGTACCACTGAGATTTCCGTGCACCGCCCCAGCTGCAGGTGAAGTACCAGATCCCATCTCTTGTGACCCACTGGTTGGATATCATGACGCCGTTCTCATCAACAAAATAAAGATTGTCATCATACTGAAAGGCTTCCTGCGTCTTTCTGGAGCAGTCTTCATTGATGTAATAGTATTTATTCTGAAGCTTTAACCATCCTTCGCGTACGGCACCACCCCAGCTTCTGAGATAATAATACTTTCCGCCCCAGTTCAGCCACTGGTTCTGATACATTTTTCCGCTCTGGTTGACAAAGTAAAGATTGTTATCATAAGTGAAGCTTTCGTTCTGCCGGATAGCCCCATCTGGATTCATAAAATACCAGGCACCGTCAATCTGATGCCAGCCGTCCGTTATACAGGAATATTTTTTCACATAATACCAGGCACCGTCGCGATACAGCCAGGTACTGCCGGAAATACCGCCCCAGGAAAGAAATTTTACGCGATAACCGTTTAAGGTAAGTGTCGTGTTGCGTGCGGCACCGCCCCAGCTGTAAAAATAATACATCGTTTGGGTTTCCGGATCGGCGTGCCATCCGGAGGAATACATGATGCCGGTGTCTTTGGCAAGATAGTACCAGTTGTTGCTGATGAAATGCCATCCGGTCTGCATCTCACCGCGGTCAGAAAAATAATAGTAATTTCCATCAAGCAGAAGCCATCCGACTGTCATGACACCGTTCTCGCCAAGATAATAGGTTTTGTGGTCAAGCGTGAGCCATCCGGTATACGGTGTTTCATCATTATCACCGTCATAGTAATACCAGTTTCCGTCCCGTTTCACCCAGCCGATTACGTGGCGCTCCTTTATAACAACACCGTTTTCGTCTGTCGTATATTCGATGCCGGTTTCCGGATCGCGCCAGGAGTTGGAGCAAACAAGAAGATGATTCTCATCTGCGTAATATTTCTGCCCATTGTGGACAAAGAAGCCACTGTATGGAACGCCGTCATGGTAAGCAATAAGGCCGGAAGAACCGCCGTGGTAGATTTCATACGTATCGTCTACGTTGGATGTGACAGCCGAACCGGAAAAGTCCGCAATGACGGAAGGAATATCGCTGGCGTATTCTGCGGTGGAAAAAACACGGAGCCCAAGGGTAGTCAGGGCTTCGACCGTAGTATGATCCATAAAATGGAATGAGCCGGTCTGGATGAAATAATCCGGATCGACAGCAGAAAGATAGTCTGCATCGACAGCATTTGGATATCCGTGATGATTGGAAGTCATCAGATCAATACCATACAGGCCATAGTCTGCAACAATCCGGCTGGCGTCTCCTTCCAGATCGTCAATGTCACTCGTCAGAAAAGCGCGGTGGCCGTTTGCGGAAGCAATCACACCAAGACAGAACTGGTTGGCATCAGCCTTTGGGTTTGTGAGGTAATCCTCTTCGTAGTTGACAATCTGGATCTGGAAATTCCCGAAAGAAAACAAGGGCGAGCCCTCTTCTGTGGAAGCGGCATCCGGGTTCAGATGCTGGATCAGCGTCACGCCATCTGTCTCCTCGACAGCAGAAAGAAGCTGATCGTAGACGTACAGATTATCCCACAGACGCGCAGAATCAGAAACGTAGCTGTCAGAGTACGGAAGCAGATAAACCCGGTCGGGGGAGTACTGCCGTACGATGGTGTCGCCGGTTCCGATGTGGTCGCTGTGCGGATGGGTTGCAACATAAAACTGCAGATTATCGGAGGTAACACCAAGGGAGTCCAGATAAGAGAGAACTTCCTCATCATAGCCGATGGATGTTGTGATACCGCTGCGCAGCGGATAGCGCGGATCGCTTCCGTCCGGATAATCCCAGTCCTCGCCGGAATCTACCATGCCGAAAATTTTCTGGCCATGATCATCTACACTTTCCAGAACAATGGCATTGGAGCCGCTGTCGAGGGTTAAAATGTGAATTTTTGCGGTGGTATCAGCCGCTTGTGTGCTTTCCGGGGTCAGAAAAAGAAAAGCGGCGGCAATCGATGCCGCACCGACGGAAAGTACGAACTTGCGGGTATGCCGGGAAAAAGGCATAGAAACAGCTCCTTTCGTAACACATATCATTAAAATTACAGTAAAATAGTCGGGCAAAAAAACGCCCGACATCACGATTATACAAGATTCCGGGAAAAAGTCAATGCTTATTAAAAGTTGGTTTACTTGACGCAGACAGGGCATCATGTTAGAATGATTGGGATTGAGAGTGGAAAAAAGAAAGGAACCAGCTATGATTACCTTATTGAAAATTCCAGCACTGTTTCTGGGAATGCTCGCAGTGTTCTGCTGCCTGGGTTCTTTTTTTATCAGAGAAAACAGGTATGAGAGCGGACATCT
>ENA-OUQM01001822-OUQM01001822.1-human-gut-metagenome-genome-assembly--contig:-NODE-1822-length-10542-cov-10.163059_pt1 | contig 10542 bp, 10 predicted proteins | sample MGYA00237949_ERZ548830 | MGnify/ENA primary metagenome ERZ548830 (study PRJEB26490, sample SAMN05194706) | human gut metagenome | biome: terrestrial biome; feature: human-associated habitat...
CTTTTACTTATCGCAGAGCCCGCTTTGGGACATTGACTTTTCGTGGGAGGGCTTTGAGTGGCTCGTCGCCGACGACAACCACAACAACGTCGTCGTCTTCGTCCGGCGCGACCGGAAAGGTCGCGAGCTCATCGCGGCGGTCAACTTCTCGCCCGTCGGACGCGCGGACTACCGCTTCGGCGTCCCGCCGAAAAAGATATACCGCGAGGTGTTTACCACCGACCTTCCCGCATACGGCGGCACGGGCGACTGGCGCAACGAAGGAGAGCTTTTGACCGAGTCCATCCCCTCGCACGGCAAGCCCTGCTCGCTGTGCGTGACCATCCCGCCGCTCGGCGCGGTGTTCTTCGCGGGCGAGGGTGAATGGCAGGAAGAGGAGAAAACCAACGAGCCGCCCAAGGTGTGACCGGACGGCAACGAAACAAGGAGGAGAGAACAAGCGTGAAGAAAGAATGTATCGCCATGCTGCTTGCCGGCGGGCAGGGCAGCCGGCTCTACGTGCTCACGGAGAATATGGCGAAGCCCGCCGTGCCGTTTGGCGGCAAGTTCCGCATCATTGACTTTCCGCTCTCAAACTGCGCCAACGCTGGCATCGACACCGTCGGCGTTCTGACGCAGTACCGCCCGCTGGAGCTCAACCGCTATATCGGCTCGGGCCAGCCGTGGGATCTCGACCGCGCGGACGGCGGCGTGCACATCCTGCCACCGTATCAGAGCGCGGGCGGTGCGTCGTGGTATAAGGGCACGGCCAACGCCATCTTCCAGAACATCGGCTTTGTCGACATGTACGACCCCGAGTATGTGCTCATCCTCTCGGGCGACCACATCTACAAGATGAATTACGCTAAAATGCTCGCTCACCACAAAAAAGCGGGCGCGGACTGCACCATCTCCGTCATGGAGGTGCCATGGGAGGATGCGCCGCGCTTTGGCATCATGAACGTGGACGAAAACGACACGATCACGGAATTCGAGGAAAAACCCGCGCAACCCAAGAGCAACCTCGCATCGATGGGCATTTACGTCTTCACGTGGAAAAAGCTGCGTGAGTACCTCATCGAAGACGAGAGCGACGAGGCGAGCAGCAACGACTTCGGCAAAAACATCATCCCCAAGATGCTGCAAAACGGGGAAAAGATGGCGGCGTACCGCTTCTCCGGCTACTGGAAGGACGTCGGCACGCTCGACTCCCTGTGGGACGCGAACATGGATATGCTCGCGACCGGCAGCGGACTTGACTTACTCGAAAAGGACTGGCCGATCTACGGCCGCTCCGTCTCTGCGCCGCCGGCGTATCTGGGGCAGAACGCGCACGTGGAGCACAGCGTTGTCGCGCGCGGCTGCACGGTCGAGGGCGAGGCGGAGAACTCCGTCCTCTCTGAGCGCTGCACGGTGGAGGAGGGCGCAAGCGTCCAGTACTCCATCCTGATGCCCGGCGCGGTCGTCAAAAAGGACGCGCGCGTCTCCTACGCCATCATCGGCGAGAACGGCGTCGTCGGCGAGCACGCCTTTGTCGGCGCGCCGCCCGAGGCGGTGCCGCCGGAGCAGTGGGGCATCACGGTGCTCGGCCCCGGCGCGGCGGTCGCGGATGACTATGTGCTGCCTGCCAACCGCATGCGCAGCGTGGACGGAAAGGAGACGGTACGATGAACGGACTGCACGGCATCATCTTTGCCTATGAAAAGGCTCCCGGCCTTCGCGAGCTGACCGAAGCGCGCATGCCCGGCTCTGTGCCGTTCGGCGGGCGCTACCGCGTGGTCGACTTCATGCTCTCCAACATGGCGGGCGCGGGCATCACAGATGTCGGCGTTGTGCTGCACGGCAACTATCAAAGCCTGCTCGACCACATCGGCAGCGGCAAGACGTGGGACATGGCGCGCAAGAACGGCGGTCTCAAGCTGCTGCCGCCCTTTGCCGACGCGCGCAAGTTCGGCGTGGAGGAATTCCGCGGCAAGATGGAGGCGCTCTCGGGCGTGCGGTCGTACCTGCACGAGATCCGGCAGAAGTACGTCGTCCTGTCCGACAGCGACCTTATCATCAATCTGCCGCTGCAGAAGGTGCTGGACGCGCACATCGAAAGCGGCGCGGACATCACCTGCGTCTGCACCGAGAGCGGCCAGTTTGTGGAAAACGCCACGTATTTCACCGTCAACGAGGCGGGCCGCATCACCGAGACGCGCTGCGCGCCGCACAAGGCGAGCGGCTGCCGCAGCCTGGAGATCTACCTTCTGAGCCGCGATCTGCTCATTTCCCTTGTGGACGAGTGCGCTGCGCAGGATAAATACAGCTTCCGCAGCGACGTTCTCGGCGGTATGGGCGATCAGCTCGACCTGCGCGCCTTCCTGTGGGACGGCTTTGCTGCGCAGCTGCGCACGGTGCGCGAATACTATGAGCGCAGCATGCAGCTGTTAGACCCTGCCATTCGCGCAGAGCTCTTCTGCGCCGAGCGGCCCATCCTCGCCAAGGAGGATGACGAGGCGGCGTCCTACATCGCGCCGGATTCGCGCTGTGTGGGCTCGCTCATCGCCGACGGCTGCCAGATCGAGGGCAGTGTGGAGGGGAGCATCCTCTTCCCGGGCGTCAAGGTCGGCAAGGGCAGCACCGTCAAAAACTGCATCCTCTTTAAAAACACCGTGGTGGAGGACGGCGTGACGCTCGGCTGCGTCATCGCCGACAAGGATGTCCGCATCCGCCGCGGCGGCACACTCATCGGACACGAGAGCTACCCGCTCGCCGTGAGCAAGGGCAGCATTGTATAAAAGCAGCAAACAGAAGAAAGGAGCTTGCAGATGAACATTTTGTATGTGACGAGCGAGGCGGTCCCCTTTTGCAAGACGGGCGGCCTTGCCGACGTGGCCGGCAGCCTTCCGCAGGCGCTCGCGGCAAACGGAGACCACGTGAGCGTCATCCTGCCGCTTTACGAGCGCGTGAAGGACAAGTGGGGCGAGCAGCTCCACTTTGAAAAGTGGACGTTCGTGCGCCTTGCGTGGCGCAGCGTCTACTGCGGGCTCTTTTCGCTCGAGCGCGACGGCGTCACGTGGTATTTTGTCGACAATGAGACGTATTTCCGCCGCAGCGAGCTCTACGGCTACTATGACGACGGCGAGCGCTTTGGCTTTTTCTCCCGCGCGGTGACGGAACTGCTCAAGTCCCTGCCGCAAAAGCCCGACGTTGTCCACTGCAACGACTGGCAGAGCGCGCTTGTGCCCATCTACATCAGGGATGAAGCCGTGCGCGACGACTTTTATAAGGGAATCCGAACCGTCATTACGGTGCATAATATCGAATATCAGGGCCGCTACGGCAGCCGCACGGTCGAAGACCTGTTCGGCCTGGACCATGGCTGGTTCGACGGCGGCACGATCGAATTCGGCGGCGATGTGAACCTTTTAAAGGGCGCGATCGTCACGGCGGACGCCGTGACCGCCGTGAGCCCGACCTACGCGCAGGAGCTCAAGTACGCGTACTTTGCCCACGGGCTGGAAAACGTGATGAGCATGAACGCGCGAAAGCTCCACGGCGTGCTCAACGGCATCGACATGCAGCGCTATGACCCGTCACACGACAGAAATCTCGCAGCGGTCTACTCGCCCGGCGATCTTGCCGGAAAGAAGATGGACAAGGCAGCGCTCCAGCGCGTGCTGGGGCTGCAGGAACGGCCCGATACGCCGATCCTCGCGATGGTCACGCGCCTTGTCTCCCACAAGGGACTCGACCTTGTGTGCGAAACGCTCGACGCATTTATGGGCAAGGACGTACAGTTCGTCGTGCTCGGCAAGGGCGACGCGAAGTACGAGACGTTTTTTGAGTACGCCAAGCAGCGCTACGGCGGACGCATGGCCGTCTACCTCGGCTATTCCGAGCAGCTCGCCATGCAGATCTACGCGGGCGCAGACCTCTTCCTGATGCCGTCGAAGAGCGAGCCGTGCGGGCTCTCGCAGATGATCGCGATGCGCTACGGCGCGGTGCCCATCGTGCGCGAGACCGGCGGATTAAAGGACACTGTCCATGCGTATGAAGCCTGGAACGGACAGGGCAACGGCTTCACCTTTGCCAACTACAACGCTGGCGACATGTGCCACGTGATCTGCGAGGCCATTGACCTTTACCATGACAACAAGGGCGCCTACGCGATGCTCCAGCAGCGCGGCATGACCGCGGATTTCAGCTGGACGCGCTCGGCGCAGGAATACCGCAACATTTACGAATCCATCTGCCGATAAAGAAAAGGAAAACGATCTATGACCATTGACTCTGTGAAGAAAATGAAAGACGCGCTGTGCGAAAAGCTGAAAGTCAGCTTCGGCAGCACCGTGGAGGAGGCGAACGATGCGCAGATGATGCGCGCGAGCGCCCTTGTCCTGCGTGACGTGATGGCCGAGCGCAGCGTGGACACCATGCGCGAGACCCGCGAGGAACACCGCCGTCAGGTGCACTACCTGTCGATGGAATTCCTGATGGGCCGCAGCCTGATGAAAAACGCCTTCAATTTAGGCGTCGGCGAAATTCTGACCGAAGCGCTCGACGAGCTGGGCTTCCGCGCAGCGGACATCTTTGAAAGCGAGCCCGACGCGGGTCTCGGCAACGGCGGCCTCGGCCGCTTGGCCGCGTGCTATCTCGACTCGATGACGACGCTCGACATCCCCGCCGCGGGCTATTCCATCTGCTATGAGCTCGGCATTTTCCGCCAGCGCATCGTCGACGGCCAGCAGGTCGAGCTGCCAGACAACTGGAAGGACCTCGGCGGCGCGTGGCTGCTGCCCAAGCCGCAGGAGACCGAGACCGTCCGTTTCGGCGGCACGGTCCGCCAGTTCTGGGACGACGGGCGGCTGCATGTCGTGCCCGAGGGTGAGACCGAGGTGCTGGCTATCCCCTGCGACATGGAGATCGCGGGCTACGGCACGAAGCATGTCAACACGCTGCGCCTCTGGGACGCGAAGTCCCCCGTGCCGCTCGACATGTCGCTCTTTTCACAGGGCGAATACCTGCGCGCGCAGGAGCAGCACGCGATGGCCGAGACCATCGCAAAGGTTCTCTATCCCGAGGACAACCATCCCGAGGGGAAGAGCCTGCGCTTAAAGCAGCAGTATTTCTTCGTCTCCGCGACCGTGCAGTCCATCGTGCGCAAGCACATCGAGGTCTACGGCACGGCCACGAATTTCCACGAAAAGAATGTCATCCAGATCAACGACACGCACCCCGCGCTCGTCATCCCCGAGCTCATGCGCATCCTGATGGACGACGCGGGCCTCGACTGGGACACGGCGTGGAACATTACGACGCACTCCGTCGCTTACACGAACCACACGGTGCTTTCCGAGGCGCTCGAGCGCTGGCCGCAGGAGTTGATGCAGTCGCTTCTGCCGCGCGTGTGGACGATCATCACCGAGATCGCGCGCCGCTATCAGGAAAAAATCGAAAACTACTACCACGACGAAGCCAAGACGCGCGAAATGGCCATCATCTGGGACGGTCAGGTCCGCATGGCAAACCTGTGCATCGCGGGCGGCATGGCCGTGAACGGCGTGAGCGCCCTGCACTCCGACATCCTGCGAAACGATGTCTTTAAGTACCAGTGTGCCATGGAGCCGGAGAAGTTCAAAAATGTGACCAACGGCATCGACCACCGCCGCTGGCTCGCGCAGATCAACCCGCGGCTCGATGAGCTCGTGCGCGCGCTTGCGGGCGGGGATGAATACCTCCTGCACCCCGAAGCGCTTAAAAAGCTCGAGGCCTATGCAGACGACACCGCGGTGCTGAACCGCCTCGGCGAGATCAAGCGCGCGAATAAGCTCGATTTTGCCGCCTACGTCAAAAAGACGCAGGGCATAGTGCTCAATACCGACGCGATCTTCGACGTGCAGGTCAAGCGCCTGCACGAGTATAAGCGTCAGCTTTTGAACGCGATGCATATCATCTACCTCTATCAACAGCTGCAAAACGACCCGAACCGCGCCATGCAGCCGCGCGTGTTCCTGTTCGGCGCGAAGGCCGCGCCGGGCTACGCGGTCGCCAAGCGCATCATCCGCCTCATCAACTCCCTTGCCGCTGAGATCAACGCCGACCCCATCTGCCGCGACAAGATGCAGGTGGTGTTCCTTGAGAACTACCGCGTGTCGCTCGCCGAGCATCTGATGCCCGCGAGCGAGGTGAGCCAGCAGATCTCCACCGCAGGCAAGGAGGCCAGCGGCACGGGCAACATGAAGTTCATGATGAACGGTGCGCTGACCGTCGGCACGCTCGACGGCGCGAACGTCGAGATGCACGAGAGGCTCGGCGACGAGAACATGTTCCTCTTCGGCCTGCACGCCGACGAGGTCGTGCGCCTCAAGCGCGAGGGCTACGCCCCGCAGAAGCTCTACGCGCGCGACGAGAACCTGCGCGCGGTGATCGACCGGCTCAAGGCGGGCTTCTCAGACGGCGTTTCCTACGACGATCTCGCCTCGCGGCTGCTGATGAACGATGAATACATGCTCTTGCAGGACTTCGCGTCCTACTGCGCCGCCGAGCAGCGCATGGCAGACACCTACGCAAGAAGCGAGGAATGGAACCGCATGTCGCTCATCAACATCGCCCGCAGCGGCATCTTCGCCGCCGATCGCGCCGTCGCGCAGTACGCGGATACGATCTGGCAGGTACCGCACAAATAAAGATTTCAAAAGAGGGACAGCTTTGCTGTCCCTCTTTTGATTTTTACAAAGAAGTGGCTGTGCCACTTCTTTGTAAAGATTCGCTTCGTTCTGCGCCTCGGTTGTCCGATTTAAGCGGACAATTCGACGCTCACTTCGCGCAAAGTGTTTTCTGCCACGCACATGTCGCGGCAGAAAACGGATTACATAGATTTCACGCCTGCGGGCGTGAAACTCTGCGAGGCTTTTGGAACTTTTTTGATGGTTCTTACGTCTAAAGGAACAACTACTGATGAGGAGGACTCTGCCATGAAGAAGCTACTCTCCCTTGCCCTTGCGTGTTTGCTGCTCTTTTCGCTCTCGGCCTGCGGGCGGGAACCGAAAGAAGAGGTGAGTGACGAAAAGCCTGTGATTTATCTATATCCCGAGCAGGAGACGGATGTGCGTGTGACGCTTGATCTTGCGGGCGAGCTGACGTGCGCCTATCCCGCCTACGGTGACGGCTGGAGCGTCCGCGCCGCGCCGGATGGCACGCTGACGGACGAGAGCGGCCAGACCTACCGCTACCTCTACTGGGAGGGCACGTCGGGGACGGATTACGACTTTTCGACCGGCTTCTGCGTCGCGGGAGAGGATACCGCGGCGTTCCTCGAGGATGCGCTCGCGCAGCTGGGTCTAACGCGCGAGGAGGCGAACGAGTTCATCATCTACTGGCTGCCGCAGATGCAGGACAACGCCTACAATCTGATTTCGTTCCAGCAGGACGTTTATACGGATTCTGCCAAGCTCACGGTCGATCCCGCGCCTGACACGCTGCTGCGCGTCTTCATGGCGTGGCAGCCATCGGAAAAATTTGTCGACCTTCCCGCGCAGGGGCTTTCCGCGCCCGAGCGCACGGGCTTCACGGTCGTCGAATGGGGCGGCTGCGCGGTGCAGTGATAAGAAAGGAGCGTGGGAGATGAAAAAGAGACGCTGGGCGATCATAGCGTTTGCCGTGATCTTTGCCGCGGCGTATGTTGCGATGGGCTATTGCATTCCTGCCTTTCGCATCAAGCTGGAAGCCGACGGCTGGACGTATTTTCTCGCCAGTCTGCAAGCGCTCGCGCCGGTGAAGCTGATCTTTTCCACCGTTCTGGCGCTCATCGCGGCGTTGGCCGTGTACAACAGCAGAGTGTTTCGACAATAAAAAAGAGGGCTTGCAAAGCAAGCCCTCTTTTTTTATACGATCAACTGTTTACAGATTCTTGCCGAGCTCGTAAGCGGCGGTCAGGTCTTCTTCGTGAAGATCGTCCGCCGTGGAGCAGCTGCCGACATTCAGCCTGCCCATGATCTCCCAGGCGAGATAGTCGACCGTGAGGTCAAACGAAGCGTTCGCGCCGGAGGCAGTCTTTTGATCCTCATCGGCCATCGCGGTGAGGAAAACGGCCTTCTTTTTGCCCATCAGCGCTTCATTGTTGGCATAAAACGCCCTGGCATCCTTCGTGTCGTATCCTGAAAAGCAAGATCGGCATAGCGAGCTGGCAGTTTGCCTGCGAGTGCAGGGATTATCTTTATTTTTTCATCAGCGGTGCGCCGGTGTGCCATGCCTGACCGACCTTTTCGCCGATGGCATAGTAGCCGCTGCGGAACTGGTCGAACACAAATGCATTCAGCTTTGCGGCGTCCATCTTGCCTTTTTCATCCAGCACGGCTTCATCTGCCAGCACGCCGACGATCTCGCCGATGATGTGGTGGCCGTAGACCTCCATCTTGTCCTCAACGACCCTGCACTCCAGCGTCAGCGGGAACTCCTGCACAATAGGAGCGTCTACCTTTTCGCTTTTTACAGCACTCAAGCCGCTGCGCTCGAACTTGTCCGGCATCTTGTTGCCGCTGGCGATGCCGAAGAAATCGGCGGCTTCGATATGGGGAATGTCCGCAATGCTCAGCGTGAACGCACCGCGCTTTTTGATGTTCTCCGAGGTCTTGTGATCCTCGTCAATGTTGAGAGAAACCATGTTTTCGGCACAGATACCGCCCCACGCCATGTTCATCACATCGACGACATTATCGTCGCCGTAAGTGGCGATCATCAGCACGGGCATTGGAAACAGATAGGGATGGACACCCAATTCTTTTTTCATTATTAACGACCTCCATTTGCATTTTGGATTGACTTCATATGGTCATCCTGTTATCATCATAGCATGCATCGGAAAAAACACAAGTACTGTTAATAAATACAGGTACTTTCTAAAAAGGAAGTGTAAATATGTCCTGCATGGAGAAGTATATCAAAAGCGCAAATTTTGCCGACACCGGATTCAGCTACACGATGTCGCTCATCAGCGGCAAGCACAAGATGGTGATCTTATATTGCCTGATGGAGTATGAGCCGGTGCGGTTCAACGAGATGAAGCGCTATCTTGGGACGATCACAGATAAGACGCTCAGCAGCAACCTCAAGGAGCTGGAGGCTGATCGTCTCATCGTGCGAAAGGAGTATCCGCAGATTCCACCGAAGGTGGAGTATTCGCTGTCGGAGCGCGGAAAGTCGTTGATGAAGGTCCTTGACCAGCTTTGCATCTGGGGCGAGAAAAACAGGTTGACAGCCGTGATATAATCATACACGACTGAAAATATGAGAAAACAGAGGAAAACGCTATGGAATTCACACAGGGCGTGCGCTTTGACTCTCTCGGACTGACCGAAGAGGTCCAGCGCGCACTGAAAAAGAAAAATATTGAAGAGAGTACCCCCGTGCAGGCGGGCTGCATCCCGCCGATGCGCGAGTGGAAGGACGTCATCGCCAAGGCGCCCACTGGCACGGGCAAGACCTTTGCCTTTGGCATTCCCATCATCGAGCACATCGAGCCCGGCAGCGAGGAGACCGAGGCCGTCATCTTAGCGCCGACGCGCGAGCTCGCCATGCAGATCACGGCGGAGCTGCGCGACCTTTGCGTCTACCTTCCGGGCGTGCGCATCGTGTGCCTGTACGGCGGCGCACCCATCGGCAAGCAGATCGACGCGCTCAAAAAGCACCCGCAGATCGTCGTCGCGACGCCGGGCCGCCTGAGCGACCACATGAAGCGCCGCACCGTCAAGCTCGACAACGTCAAGACCGTCGTGCTCGACGAGGCTGACCGCATGCTCGACATGGGCTTTATCCACGATGTGACTCGCATTCTGGACAAGCTGGCTTCCCGCCGCAATCTCGGTATGTTCTCCGCGACGATCTCGCGCGAGGTCATGGACATCAGCTGGATGTACCAGCGCGACCCCGAGGAGATCACCGTGCAGGCCAAGGAGGAGAATAAGCCCGACATCGCGCAGTACCGCATCGACGTGGGCCAGAACGACAAGGCGCATGTCATGGCGCAGATCATCCGCGCCGAGGGCCACGAGCGCGTGATGGCGTTCTGCAACACGAAGGGCATGACAGAGCGGCTCAAGGCGTTTTTGATGATGGAAGGCCTCGAGGCTGACTGCATCCACGGCGATATCCCGCAGAAAAAGCGCGAGGCCGTCATGGCGCGCTTCCGCCGCGGCGAGCTGCCAATCTTCGTCGCGACTGATGTTGCCGCCCGCGGCATCGACGTCGACGACGTCGATGCGGTGTTCAACTACGATGTGCCGCTTGAAAACGAGTATTACGTCCACCGCATCGGCCGCACGGGCCGCGCCAAGCGCCGCGGCGTGGCGTACACACTGGTGTCGGATTATCCCTCCGGTATGAGGTTGGATGGAATCGCCAAGTTCACCGGCAATGAGGTCAAGAAGGCACATCTGGATGCGGAGGGGAAGTTAGTCGAAGACTAACAGAGCTTTATGCCCCTGCACCGTGCAGGGGACGCGGTTAAGGGGGATATTCTCTTTCACGAAAGAGAATATCCCCCTTTGACCCCCAAGAGAAAGGGATTAGATTGGCAGTCTG
>ENA-OUQM01001824-OUQM01001824.1-human-gut-metagenome-genome-assembly--contig:-NODE-1824-length-10524-cov-9.473971_pt1 | contig 10524 bp, 7 predicted proteins | sample MGYA00237949_ERZ548830 | MGnify/ENA primary metagenome ERZ548830 (study PRJEB26490, sample SAMN05194706) | human gut metagenome | biome: terrestrial biome; feature: human-associated habitat; material...
TAGAACTGATGGAAATACTGCTTCCAGTTATTTACCCAGTCTACATCTTCTGTCTTGGACTCCTCGATCGTACAGTCTCCCACATTCAGATAACTTCTCATCTCTTCTAATTCCTGTCTGACCTTCAGTAACATCTCATGCTTGTCTACTTCTTCATCCAGATAGAATGTCAGGTATGCACATCCGTCATCTTCCGGCATATCCGGCAGGATGTCTACGAACATCTGCTCTTTGTCAGACTGTGTAAGCGGGATCTTATCTTCGATCTGCACTCCTTCGATTCCAAGATCAGCAAGCATGCTGCTGACGATATCTTCTGCCTCTGTTGTTGTCTTCAGACGAAACTGATTCCATTTCATATATATTTCTCCTTTATCTCATCTTGTTTAAGACCTCCCCGGGTCTTATATCATCTTCGTTTACATTCATTGCTTATTTTAACACCTGTTGTCTTTAAAGTAAATGTACTTCTTTCGCTAAAACAATGTTAAGAAAATAACGATTCTTGTTCATACCGTGTTAAGATCCATCCGTTTCTCTTTATCTTCTTACCAAAAGTCCATACAATGTACCCGGAAGCAAAATTCCACATCATATATAACATCAATATATAAAAACATTGACAAGGAGGACTTTGACTTATGAATATTGGCATTTTAATTCTTATGATCGTCGGTGGGGGTGTCGGAATTCTATCATCACTATATATTGCGCTCAGCTTTCCGGCCATGATTATCTGGAAAATTTATCGCAAAATCCGTCATGGATATAAACTTACATACTAATCATCTATTTTATGGCAGTGTTCAGATCCTGTTCTACTTCATTTAGTTCTGACAGGATCTCCTCCTGCTGTTTGTCAAATAACAGTTTCTTATTATACTGATAATACTTATCACAGTCATTTTCCTTTAAGAACTGAATACTATAATAGTTCGTGTTAAGTTCCGTAACAAAAGAAACCATCTCCTGACTGTCCCCAAATGCATCTTCCATGAAATCAAATGCGTGTTCCAGCGCAGCAAGTGTATACTCTGTCAGTTCTTCCCGCCCTGCCACTTCATTGCCAAACAATTCCTTTACACGTTCAAATGCTGCTTCTCCGTCCAGATGTTCCTCTTTCGTAAGCTGTTCATAGGATTCCAGCGTATCCAGTACCTGTTTGCGTACATAATCTTCCTGCTTTGTCATCTGCTCTTCTTTCCGGAGTTTTTCGTACTTGTCCCTCGATTCACAAACTACAAGATCGATCTGCAGATTGGATCTGTATAACTTCAGATATTCATATAAGATCGTCACAAACCGGTCTTTCAGAAAATAATCTTTAAAGCAAGTTCCCAGTCTTCCGATCAGCATGTTAACTACACTGAGACGCTCATCAAATGCTGCATACTGCAGTCTTTCCAAAGTGTCCTTTGTGTAGACACCTTCAATGATCTTCTCAAGTCCGTAATCTTTCTTGTATTTTCTGTACAGTTCCAGATAATTTGCAAAATCCTTTGCAATCTTCCAGTGCTGGATATACTGATGAACGACCTCTCTGTCTGCTTTCTTTCCCAGCTTCTCATATGTCTTCAGAAGCTGGGAAAGATCTTCCCATCCTCTGGCCGTTGCAAAGACTCTTCCGTCCACGGTCGTCTCCATGCGATAGAAATAATCTCTGCGGATTTCCAGATATGCAAGGATTGCCGGATGGATATCTGCCTGATATGCGTATTCTTTCCAGACATCATAGTTCACATCCACATCGATCTTCTTGATGCGGTCAAGTGTCACCACATCAAAATCGCGGACCGACTTATTATATTCCGGCGGATTGCCAGCTGCTACGATGATCCAGCCTTCCGGGATCTTCTGATTACCAAACATCTTACACTGCAGGAACTGCAGCATCGTCGGTGCCAGCGTCTCGGATACACAGTTAATCTCATCGATAAAAAGAATCCCTTCTTTTAATCCGGTCTCCTCCATCTTGTCATATACCGAAGCAATGATCTCGCTCATCGTATATTCTGTGACGGAATACTCTTTTCCGCCATATTTCTTCTTTTCAATAAACGGCAGCCCTACTGCACTTTGTCTGGTGTGGTGCGTAATCGTATATGCCACAAGCGCCACTTTACACTCTTTCGCCACCTGTTCCATGACTTGAGTCTTTCCGATTCCCGGAGGCCCCATCAAAAGAATCGGTCTCTGTCTGATCTGTGGAATCATATAATCCCCGAACTCATCTTTGGCAAGATATGCCTCGATGGAATCTTTGATTTCTTTCTTTGCTCGCTTTATATCCATTTATTTTCTTTCCTCCATGTATTTCAACATTTCCTTAAAAGTCCTGCCCTTCTTCCAGAATGATCTTGATCGCCCATGGCGGGACATCCACGTCCTCATATTCTTCCTCCATGAACACAAATGCCGTCTCGTAGACTGGGCGCTTCGCCGGATAGATCCCACGTCCGTCCGTAAAATAGATCATCCCCCGCAGATGTTCAAATGCATGCTGCCGGATCATTTCGTCCACATAGGCAAATGCCGGGCGGAAATCCGTTCCGCCTTCACCTTTTAATTCTAACTTCTCCATATAAGATTTCAATTCTTCCTTACAGGTGATCTTCTGATCTGTCTGGATCTGGTCATCACACTGTATGATATGAATATTCACCTTCCGGAAAAAACTGTCATTCTCACTCAGCACACCATATGTCTCTTCCAGAAACTTCTTCACCAGTTCTCCGGAGCACGACATCGATGTATCGATCACAATCACAAATTCCTCGACTTTTTGAATTTCCTTCCACTCCTGCGGCTCGATCAATGGCATATTCCCATACAACGACAATCCATAGCTGTAGAAATTATAGTCAAAAGAATCCGGGTCTACCGTCATCTCTTCTTTTAAAACCGAAAACTTCCGTAAGAATTCCCGGTAATCCATCCGTTCCCGGTTCTCGACCTTCACCTGATCGATCAGACCGCCCGAACTTTCCGATGCCTCTTTGGAAAATGTCTCCATCTCCGTCTCCATACGTTCGCTGATGTCCTGCCACTGATTCTCGATCTGGCTCTGCTTCTTCTTATCCTCATCTTTCGGCCAGTAGCTGTGATCGTCCACACGGAAGTCTGACTCTAACTGTCCAAGCTTCGTTTCCGGGAATTCTTCTTTCTTCAGCACTTCATATACCCGTTCTGCCGTCAGTGTCTTCATTTTCTTTTTCAGCATCCGATACATCTCTCTTCTAGGAAGTGACCTACCCTTCATCACACAGCGGTACTGAAGCCCGTCGATGATGGATTCTGCCACAATGTCACAGGCCAGATGATAAATTCTCTCTTCTCTTCCCTTTCTCCGGAGCATATGCCGGAAGATACCATGCAGTACCAGATGCAGATAGATCCGGTTCACCATAACGCGGTCTTCCCGGAACAATCCCCCCAGATACTGCGGATCATAATAAAGGTACAACCCATCCGTTCCCATGCCGTCCGCACCTGTATCCGGTATAAATGGCATGCACGACAGCGCAACATCCAGGAATCTCATCTTCATATAGAGTTCATTTCTTGCTGTGATCAGGATCTTTCGGCTGACAGACTCCATACGTTCCTGCATGGCAGTTGACTGTGACACACCCTCCGGTTCTGTTGTTTCTTTCTTTATTCCTTCATTTTTTTTACGTCTCTTCGTATCTGTCATATGATTTTCCGCTTTTTCTCCTTACAATTCAAACGTCTTTTTCTTCTTCGGGAACAACTCTTTTCTGACATCCATAAGCACACTCAGACTTTCCGTCCTGTTCCCCTCTGCCGCTACATCCATACCTGTCTGTAAAGCCGGTTCACTCCACAGCTTCTTCTGCTCCATGAACCGGATTCCTTCTATATCTTCTCTTTTTACCAGATACGCTGCCACCGTTTCCATATGCTCCCGTATGTATGTTTTGTAGACATTTTTGTTCTTCTCCGACAATTCCTCCGGGAAACGCAGACGGTTCAGTGCAAGCTCCACCGCCGTCTCTTCTGTATCCTCCGCAACCGTATGATAGAACATCTCATCATATTTCTTATAATCTAATTCCCGGTTATAAAAGCACTGGCGGTAGTATCCTCCCGCACCATGATGGTGTGTCTCAAGAATCCTTGCCGGGGTGTTCTCAACCGCCTCTTCATAGTGTTCCGGAAATAGAATCCGGACTTCCCGCAACCATTCATCTGTACTGTTTTTTTCTGCGCAACATCTCCAACTGTATCCGTATAAGCTTACACGGATCTGATAACGCATCTCTTCTACAATAGATTTCAGACAGCTCTTCTTGCCCTCACAGAAATATATCTCCACTTCTTCCAGACGACAACCCGTCAATGCACCGCCACCCATATCGAGCAGTTGATTCCCCAGAATCAGTTTTTTCAGGTTCCTGCACCGGTAGAATGCGTAACGACCGACTTCTTTTAACGCTTCCGGCAGCCAGATCTCTTCCACTTCCAGATTCCTGGCAAATGCATAATCATCCAGTGCAGTCACAGTTTCTCCTTCTATCTCATCCGGCAGGACCACACAACTGTCTGCTCCATAATATTCGGTGATCATCATACCCTTCGCTGTCATTTTATATCTGATCTCCGCAGTGATCAGATTATCCTGCTTTTTATTCTTTACCTGTTCATTTATTTTTACATCCATATTCCATTCAATTCCGTCCCTTTTTCTTTCTTCCCTATACTACTATGATTCCCTGCTATTTGCAAGGCAGGTCATAACTTTGTATTCGCTGCATATATATATGAACAAATGATTCTTGCGGAGTTCTTATGTCCCGATTACATAATTACAAACCATTGATCCTCTTATTCTTCTTTTCATTCTGTTTCTTTGCAGGCGGACAGATTGCCCGGATCTTTCCGCCTGCGTCTGTCAGAACAGATGATAAAAGTCCATCCGGTAATGCAGCTTCCTCCGGCACAGTTCCGACAGCCTCGACTTCCGGCAATCCCCTCTCCACGATTCTGCCGGCTGCCGAAAACTGGGGTCTAAGCTTTCAGGAGGAAGGCAAAGTTCCTGTCGGTAATGCATCTTTCGATGAGCTTCAGCAATATCACGCCTACTATGCACAAAAGACGGATAAAAAAGTCATCTATCTCACTTTTGACTGCGGCTATGAAAACGGAAATACACCGGCTATCTTGAATGCTTTAAAACGGCACAACGTTCAAGCCACATTTTTTGTTGTCGGAAACTTTCTGCGTGATAATCCGGAGCTGGTAAAGCAGATGTTAAAAGAAGGTCATACCATCGGCAACCATACTTTCCATCACCCCGACATGTCCCAGATTGCAACAAAGGAGACATTTTCCAGAGAACTTAAGAGTGTAGAAGCTCTGTATAAAGATATCACAGGCAAATCCATGACCCGCTTCTACCGGCCGCCACAGGGAAAATACAGTACTGAAAATCTGCAGATGGCAAAAGACATGGGATATCATACCTTCTTCTGGAGTCTTGCCTACGTTGACTGGCTGGCCGACGCGCAGCCATCCAAAGAAGAAGCCTTTGACAAGCTTCTCGGACGGATCCATCCGGGTGCCATCGTGCTGCTGCATAACACCTCCAAAACCAATGGCGAGATTCTGGATGAGATGCTTGCAAAATGGGAGGAGATGGGGTATACATTTTCTACACTCAAAAAGCTTGTCAAGAACACTTGAAAATAAAAAATAAACCGGTTTGTTTCCATCAATTTCTTTCTGATTTCTGCAAACCGGTTCATTCTATTCATCCTATTTTAATCGAGATCAATCACATCCATTTTGAATGTATCATCCATCTCCGCATGACTTCTTCTCTTTTCCGGATGATTACTCAAAAGATCTGCTGTCGCATCAAACAGATCGTCATCATCATAACCTGCTCCGAACAGATCATAATCATCATCTTCTGAATAATAACCTTCGAAGTTGTCAAATGCTTCTTCATCCAGAGGGGTAAAGGCTTCAAAATCATTGGTATCCTCCAGATTGATCTTCTTAACAGGTTTACGGATTGCCGGACCTGTCTCGTCTAAGGCACGGACACCTTTGGATGGTTTCTTTTCTCTTTCAGGTTCTGTGCGTCTTGCTGGCTCTTTCTGCCTTGCTGATTGTTTCTTAGCAGGCTTGTGCTCCATTGCTTTTGCAATATTTTCTGTCACCCATGGATCCTCATCATCGAAATCATCCTCATAATCTTCAAATTCGTCTTCTCCATAGTCTAATCTTGACGTTTTCTTTACAGCTGCTGGTTTTTTAGCTGTCTTTTTATTTTTCTTCTTCTCTTTATTTACTTTTTTCGCAGCTTTTTTCTGAATCTTCTTCTCTGCTTCTTCCTCATCCATATCAATTCCATATTCGTCATACAGATCATCTAATTCAAGATCTCTATAATGAAGTTTTACAGAAGTAATAATTACTACGATCAGCAGTACTGCAAAAAGAACAAGTGCAATAATTACTACGATATCCAAAAAACTATCTACAAAATTTAAAATTTTTCCCCAGATTCCTTTTCCGTTATTGACAGTAAAATCTGACGTTGAAGATGTTCCTGATGATGGCGAATATTTCTGGTACGTACCATCTGTTGTATCATAACGGTATGTTGTCTTTTCTCCATCCGAATTCATCGCATAGACAATATAATATTCCGCATTCTTTGTATCCTGCCATGTATCAAACTCTTTTCCGTTTAATGTAAGTGATGTCTTCTGATACTGGCTTGGCAATGAGATATTTCCGTCATCAGCCAAAGGAATAATATATCTGCCCTTTGCAACCTCTATTACTTCAAGCGGAGAAAAGTTTCCGGTATCACTGTCATACAGATAAAAATCCGCATCTCCTCCGTTTTCAGGTGTAAGATACATTGCAAGTGCACCACTTGATTCCTGCTTAATAATCTGATGATCTGTTCCTTCAAATTTCAACGCATCTCTTACAAAACCATCAGGAATAATCGTATCCGAAAAATCATCTGTTACGATATATTTTGATTTTCCAATCTTAACCTCTGTTCCACCAGCAGCCGAACTGGTATCTTCTTCCTGAATCAGCGATTTATCGCCTTCTGCTATGCTGACAGATGAAGAACCTGACGTAATCTCCAATGCAACTCCATTGCTATCAATTCCATCAACCTTAGCAACTTCTACCGATGTTGTTCCCTCATCCAATGCCTGGAATTTTAAGTTGAATTCCATCGTTGTTCCGGCATTTTCATCATTTCTTGATATTGTAATTGTTCCGTCTCCACCTGTAGCATCATCACCGCTAATGAAGCGCAGCTTTGTTTTATCATAGCTTAATGTTGCCTGAATTGTATTTAACGCTTTCGCAGATGAAACCTTTGCCGTTACATCTACCTCTTCTCCGACACTGGTCTGCGGATCAGAAAATCTGAATTCTGCTGCGGTTGCACTTGCCACACATGTCATTCCAACACACAACATACACATCAAAAGAAATGATACAATTATTTTTTTGACTTTTTTCATGAATAATACCCCTTTTTCTATCTTTATGATGTTCTACTCTGTGGTACCTTCGCCGTCAGTTGATTCTCCGCCTGTCCCGGTTGAAGTATCTCCCGTTGATGTACCATTTCCTGTCGTTCCTGTACTTCCTGTTGTTCCGCTTCCTGTTCCGGTTGATGTACCACTTCCCGTACTTGTTCCAGTTGTGCTTCCCGTTGTCCCTGTACTTCCCGAAGTACCACTGTTACCACTCGTTCTTGATCTGTACGAAGTGCTTCCGGTTGTTCCTGTACTTCCCGAACTGTTCTTTGTTGTTCCACTGTTTCCGGAATATGTCTCTTCCGGCTGTTGCATAAACTCCTGCGTTGATTCGTCTGTATCCGCATCTCTGTTTCCGGCTTTTTTCTCTATCTTTGCACTGATACCCGATACTGTGGAAGACACATCATAATTATCACTTTCTCCATAGAAGAAACTATGCAGCTGCTTTACATTACTTTCCATTGTAACTGGAATAACAACGCTTCCTACATTTCCCAATGTATCGGTTGTCTTATCAAATGGGAACCCTGTTGTTTCTCCCAGTTCATAATCAAACGCATCTTTCGCATATTCAAGGATTTCTGTCATTGTGAAGTTTGTCGAAACCTCAGGAAAGACCTTATCAATAATCTTATTCAACTGTGCCGGTGATGCCTGTTGCAGCTTCTCTACAACTTTCTGCAGAACCGCCCGCTGCCTTTCTGCACGTTTGAAATCATCTCCGGCCGTGTATCTGATTCTGGCATATGCAGTTGCCTGCACACCATTCAGAGTCTGTGTTCCCGGTTCTGTAACTCCCGGAGACAGCTTTCCGGTCACCTTCATAATTTCCTGAACATAACCACAGATGTACGGCATTTCATCTTCCTGTACATCGATATCAATTCCGCCCACAGAATCTACAACGTCTATCATCGAGTTGAAATTCACCGTTACATAATGTTCTATATTCATATCCAAATTCTTATTTAACACTGAAAGAGCACCTTCCGGACCGCCATATGAATATGCTGCATTGATTTTATTCAATGTTCCATCTTCCTGCTCTGACAATGTGTCTCTATATATCGATGCAATTTTCACCTTCATTGTCTTCTTATTCAGGCTTGCAATCATTATTGTATCACTTCTGGTTCCTTTATCCAGATCATTGTCTCTTGAATCCACACCAAACAATGCAACGTTCAGATATCCGCTTCCTCTTTTTTTGGCTTCCTTTGAAACGCTTAATTTATCTGTATCTAACTTTACTGTATTGATCTTCGAAAGTTTACTGGCTACAATGACAGCTCCAATCGCTGCTACCGTTACCAATGTTCCTCCAAGAATGGCTCCAATCTTCTTACCCAAAGACCAGGATGCAAATCCCCTTGTTTTCGACCTTCGTCCCCGTCTTTTATATCTTTTTTTATCTTTTGCCATTACTTTTTATATCCTTTCTTCAGCCGTAGCTTATCATATCATATCTATATTACCTTAAAATATGACAAACTTCAATCAAAAATAAAGCTTTTCGTCTACTTTTCCCAGTAACCCGGACTCATCGAACACCATTTAACGACTTTATCCGGCAATTTTTTATACATTTTCCCCATCCGGTAACCAATGTACTTACACCCACTTTGATAAACCAGTTTGGGAACCAGATGTATTTTCCGCCGTTTTACCAAATGAGCGGCTGTCTGCTTCACCAGTTTTATTCCTTCGCTTTCAGACTTTATACCCTCAAATACTTCCGGATGTTCTGCCTGTGACACCGCCATATCAAAATTGCGGTGAAACTGCTGCATCCCTGTATAATTATGCGAGTGAATCACTCTCGCTTCAGCCACATAAGCGACCTTATATCCGGCATTTATCATATGACCAGCCAATATCATATCCTCATTAAATATTGTTTTCTTGCAGAATCCACCTGCTTTTTCATAAATATTCCGTTTATATGCCGCACAAACGTTAGAACAGAAGAATGTTTTAATGCCCATTTCCTGTAAATCTTCCTTGCTTTTTATCCGGCTGTTTTCCGGGTAATTGAATTTTCTGGTATATTTTTCTATATAATTACAATCAGATGCTGCAAGCTGACGTGCATACGCCGCCCCGGTCATTTCATCTTCTTCCAGTACTTTCACCAGATTTCCAATCACATATTCATCTGCTGGCACTGCATCCTGTGTCATAAATACAACAATTTCCGCCTTTGACATCTGCATTCCCATATCCCGTGTTGCGCCATGATCAAATTCCCGGCGTTCTATATGGGATACTTTTACCTTTTCCATCTGCTCTACTTCTTTCGGAAACCTTCCGGCCTTTGTATTGATCACAAAAATAGTGCCGATCGGATATTCCTGTTCCTGAAGTTTTTTCACAAGTCTGCTAAATTTTTCATCTGGTCTGTATGATGGTATCACCACATCTACAGAAGTCTGATCGTTATTCATCTTTTCTTTTTCATCCTCTATTTCTTATCATATCCTACATAGCAATAAATCATCCCTGTAATGATCAGCCAGAACCATGTCGCAGGACTGCTGAACCATGTTGTAAAAAATGCAAGAGCCAGATACACTGCAATCTGTCCATAAAGAAGATATACAACCGGGTTATCACTTTTTTTAATAATATCAATAATGACCTTTGCCACAACACCAATAAGCAAAGCTATCACAAATACTCCAATGACTCCAAAATCATAATAAGCATCATAAAACATTGTAAACGTTGTCAATTCGGTACTGGTCAGATAGACCGTTGCCGGAACCAGATTTGGCATTACAAATTTCAATCCCGTTAATGACACAAACGGGAATAACATCCGCAGGCCATAAGAAAATTTCGGCAGATTTTTCACCAGACAGTCAAAATTATCGTAGTTATTGGCAATATAGATATACGGCTGGGTCAGAAACACCGGCATATGTGTATATTTCATTTTAAATACATTGTTCAAATATCTCGTATGCCGTCTTCTGCTTGA
>ENA-OUQM01001830-OUQM01001830.1-human-gut-metagenome-genome-assembly--contig:-NODE-1830-length-10497-cov-18.960448_pt1 | contig 10497 bp, 5 predicted proteins | sample MGYA00237949_ERZ548830 | MGnify/ENA primary metagenome ERZ548830 (study PRJEB26490, sample SAMN05194706) | human gut metagenome | biome: terrestrial biome; feature: human-associated habitat; material...
TACCCCAACGCAGTTTTCAACGCGCCGGGGTATCCTGTTTGCTGTTCTTTTTTTACACAGGCAAGTCCCCTGCTTCACGCAATGGAAGCAGGGGACTTGCCTGATTCGGTTAAACGTTTTCCGCTTGCCCTGTTTGAATTTCATTTTGATAATATTCCTCAAAATATTCATAAAAATGATCGGTATCAATATGATAATCCTCCGGCACATCAAACAGAAGCTTTTCCATAAAATCATCCATCACTGCTTTCGCCTCTTCCTGTGACATCTGTGCAGTCAGATTTTTTTGAAGATACATTTTGGTCACATAGTCATAGATGGGATAATAGGTAGACTGTGGTTCTTCTCTCTGGTCGTCATGAAAATCTTCATACTGTTCGTTCATCAGAGACAGAATCGTCGTCGCATAATTGTCATCATGATTGTAGGCATCCAGCTGCTGTGCATAGTAGGTCATACTGTGATTCACGTAATCGGACAAGCTGTAATTATCCATGCAGGACAGAATCAGCTGATGCGTATTGCTCTGCAGCTGATACGCAATATCCCGTTCTTCGTAATCAAACAGGCTGACAGCAAACAGCGAATTCAGCGCCTCTGCATTCGGTATATCATAATAATTCAGCCCCATAAACTGAATGGAAACACGAATTCCATTTTCATCCTCATAAATAATGTCCCTGAGACAATGACTCAGCTCATGGTAAATGACCTGATAATCCCAGGTTCCTTTTTCATATTCTTTGTCTTTCAGCACATAAATTTTGTCTTCCGTCCGGACATAGCAGCCACGGGAATCCAGGTTCCAAGACACTTTAAAAAGCTCTTCCTCTGTACACTCAATAATTTCCAGATACTGCAGATTTCGGTAAAACTGTCGTTTTTCTACGTCAGGGTATTTTTCAAACAGATCTTGGCAATACTGCTCCACAAGAGGCTTAAACTTATCAATGATCTTATCATTTTCCTGAATCACCTGAAGAAAATCATCCAGACTCTTTTCTTCAAAAGAAAGTGCTTCCTCAATATAATCCATATCATAAATATAGATCCGTTTCGTGACATCCCGATTATCAATATAGGTGTCCAGTTCAAACTCCTTTTTTACTTCTCCGCCATTCTCCAGTGCTTCCTCTATATTGTTATATTCTGCCGGTTCTTTTTCCATTGCTTCCCGAAACTGTTTTCGAAATGCTCTCGCCTGACGCTGCTGCTGACAAATCAGGCCCGCCAGCAGGGCAAGCATAACCAGAAGCACGCCCAGCACAATGCGTTTCCATATACTTTTTTTCTTTTTCATCTTCTCTCTTCTCATGCCATCTCCTTCGTGATTGCAAAAACAAGGCCCCGACGCCCTGTATCACTACAGACCGCCGGGGCCTTGTTACGTTTGAACACAAATCATGCTACTGCATGAATATCCTGATTCGGACAAATTCTGCTTAAATTAAGCGTTCTTCTGAGCGATAGCTGCCTGAGCTGCTGCCAGACGAGCGATCGGTACACGGAACGGTGAGCAGGAAACATAGTCCAGACCCAGTTTGTTGCAGAACTCTACGGAGCTCGGATCTCCACCGTGCTCACCGCAGATACCTACGTGCAGAGAAGAGTTAACCGGTCTTCCAAGATCGATAGCCATCTTCATCAGCTTGCCAACGCCGTCCTGATCGAGTTTTGCGAATGGATCGTTCTCGAAGATCTTAGCGTCATAGTAAGCGTTCAGGAATTTACCAGCATCGTCACGGGAGAATCCGTAAGTCATCTGAGTAAGGTCGTTGGTTCCGAAGCAGAAGAAGTCTGCCTCTTTTGCGATCTCATCTGCAGTCAGAGCTGCTCTCGGGATCTCGATCATGGTACCAACTTCATATTCAAGGTCGCTGCCTGCAGCTGCGATTTCAGCGTCAGCGGTCTCTACTACGAATTTCTTAACGTATTTCAGCTCTTTGATATCGCCAACAAGTGGGATCATGATTTCCGGTTTTACATTCCAATCCGGATGAGCTTTCTTCACGTTGATGGCTGCACGGATTACTGCGCTTGTCTGCATCTTAGCGATTTCCGGATAAGTTACAGCAAGACGGCATCCACGATGACCCATCATCGGGTTGAACTCATGCAGACCAGCGATGATTGCTTTGATCTGCTCAACAGATTTGCCCTGTGCGTCAGCCAGTTTCTTGATGTCCTCTTCCTCAGTCGGAACGAACTCATGAAGCGGCGGATCCAGGAAACGGATGGTAACCGGGTTGCCTTCCAGAGCTTCATACAGCTTCTCGAAGTCTCCCTGCTGCTCCGGAAGGATCTTAGCAAGTGCTGCTTCTCTCTCTTCTACGGTCTCAGCGCAGATCATCTCACGGAATGCATCGATTCTGTTGCCTTCGAAGAACATATGCTCTGTACGGCAAAGACCAATACCTTCTGCGCCAAGCTCACGAGCTTTTTTAGCGTCTGCCGGAGTATCAGCGTTTGTACGAACTTTCATGGTTCTGTATTTATCTGCCCAGCCCATGATTCTTCCGAACTCGCCAGCGATGGTAGCGTCTACGGTCGGGATCAGTCCGTCATAGATGCATCCTGTAGAACCATCCAGAGAGATGCAGTCTCCCTCGTGGAACTCTTTGCCAGCCAGTGTGAATTTCTTGTTTGCCTCGTCCATTACGATATCACCGCAACCGGATACACAGCAGGTTCCCATACCACGGGCAACTACGGCTGCGTGGGAAGTCATACCACCACGAACAGTCAGGATACCCTGTGCAGATTTCATACCTGTGATATCTTCCGGGGATGTCTCAAGACGAACCAGAACAACTTTTTCTCCTCTTTCAGCCCATGCAACAGCGTCATCAGCTGTGAAGACGATTTTACCGCAAGCAGCTCCCGGAGATGCTCCCAGTGCTTTTGCCATTGGAGTAGCCTCTTTCAGTGCTTTTGCATCGAACTGCGGATGAAGCAGAGAGTCAAGGTTACGAGGATCGATCATTGCAACTGCCTCTTCCTCTGTTCTCATTCCCTCATCTACAAGGTCGCAGGCGATTTTCAGAGCAGCTTTTGCTGTTCTCTTACCGTTACGTGTCTGCAGCATGTACAGTTTACCGTGCTCAACAGTGAACTCCATGTCCTGCATATCTCTGTAATGTGTCTCCAGAGTTTTGCAAACATCTTTGAACTGTTTGAAAGCTTCCGGGAATTTCTCTTCCATCTCGGAAATGTGCATAGGTGTACGAACACCGGCAACTACGTCCTCGCCCTGTGCGTTGGTAAGGAACTCACCGAACAGTCCGTTCTCTCCTGTAGCAGGGTCACGAGTGAAGGCAACACCTGTACCACAGTCATCTCCCATGTTTCCGAATGCCATCATCTGTACGTTAACAGCGGTACCCCAGGAATACGGGATGTCGTTGTCACGACGATAAACGTTTGCTCTCGGGTTGTCCCAGGAACGGAATACGGCTTTAACAGCCTCCATCAGCTGTACCTTAGGATCGGTCGGGAAATCCTCACCGATTTTAGCTTTGTACTCAGCTTTGAACTGCTCAGCCAGTTTTTTGAGGTCATCTGCGTCAAGATCTACGTCCTGTTTTACGCCTTTCTCCTCTTTCATCTTGTCGATCAGCTCTTCGAAGTATTTTTTACCAACTTCCATAACTACGTCAGAGAACATCTGAATGAATCTTCTGTAGCAGTCCCAAGCCCAACGCGGGTTGCCGGAAGCCTGTGACAGAGTTTCAACAACCTCTTCGTTCAGACCAAGGTTCAGGATGGTATCCATCATACCTGGCATGGAAGCTCTTGCTCCGGAACGTACAGAAACGAGCAGCGGATTCTTAGCGTCTCCGAATTTCTTTCCTGTGATTCCTTCCATTTTATCGATTGCTTCCATGATCTGACCCATGATCTCGTCGTTGATCTGTCTGCCATCCTCATAGTACTGTGTACAAGCCTCGGTTGTTACCGTGAATCCCTGTGGTACAGGAAGTCCCAGGTTTGTCATCTCAGCCAGGTTTGCGCCTTTTCCACCGAGAAGGTTACGCATGTCTGCATTACCTTCAGTGAACATGTAAACCCATTTTGCCATTGTTACTTTTCCTCCTACTTGTAATTTTGATAGGTTATAGTAAAGTATTTCCAGATTACGCTGGATGATACGTTCACCCTATACTGCTTTGCCGCCGCAGATAAAAATACCCTCGGGGCGCACACATTTATTTTACCATAAGAATATCTTTAGTCAATAAAAATATGGCAAATTTTCGGTATTTTTTTCATTTTCTGTTTACTTGCGGAAAATGTTTTATTCCGCATCCTTTTGTCGCATTTTTTCGACATGTGCTTTCTGCATTGGCATCTGTTTTCCGGTGTGTCCCTTTCAAACTCTATTATATCAGCATTTGGTTATTTTTTACAAGTCCTTTTGTATTTTTTATGCAAAAAAAGAAGTATCGCACAATTTTTTTCATTTTACGATACTTCTTCTCTTATTTTTTCCTAAAAATTTCAGAACGGCTCTGTTTTATGCTTTTAATATTACGGTTTTTATTACAAAATAGAGTAATACAATTACACCAAGTACGATGCGATACCAGCCAAAAGCTTTGAAATCGTGCTTTTTGATATACTGCATCAGAAATTTGATTGCAAAAATTGACACAAGGAACGCTACCAGCATACCCACGACCATGATTGCTACTTCAACACCGGTAAACACAAAACCGTGTTTGACCAGCTTTAAGAGACTCGCGCCAAACATAACCGGAACGGCCAGAAAGAACGTATACTCAGATGCCAGCTCTCTCGAACAGCCAAGCAGGATACCGCCGATGATCGTCGCTCCCGAACGGGACGTTCCCGGTACGATGGACAGAAGCTGGAAAATACCGATATACAGCGCATTTTTCCATGTAATCTCTTTCATTTTTGTTGCCGATGGTGTCCTCGTTTTGTTATAATTTTCAATTACGATAAACAGGATACCGTAAAGGATCAGCATCATTGCCACGATCACGTAGTTCATCAGGTGTGCTTCAATCCAGTCGTTAAACGCCAGACCAATGACAGCTGCAGGCAGACACGATACGACAATTTTAAACCACATGATAATTTTGTCCAGATAACAGTATTGGTCTACAAATTTCTGAATACTGCCAAAGACCTTATTGTCACTCGGATTGGCAAAATAGCTCCGGCTTTTCGCCTTGCTTTTACCGTGAAACGGCCAGAGATCCCAGAAATAGATGGCAATAACCGCAAAGATTGCACCGAGCTGTATTACGACCTCAAAAACATTTTTGAAATCATCCGTTACATTCAGCCTGATAAATTCATCCACCAGAATCATATGGCCGGTGCTGCTGATCGGAAGCCACTCGGTAATTCCCTCTACGATACCCAGCAGAATAACCTTTAACCACTCAATAATATTCATAACTATGTACCTTTCTCTTTTTTGAATTGGATGCCCTTTTCTGACATTCTATTAATGATATATCGTAACTATTCAGAGCCCCATCTCGATTTCGCTTACACTGCATCTCGATGTTGCTTCTCGCCATATGAAATTGCAAAAACCGCTCCTTCCTGCAAGCATGATTCGCGATTTTCTTTCCTTTCGCATGGCCCTGAATAGTTACAATTTATCATACTTATATCAAAAACACAAGCGTGTCACGTTTTCTTTTTCCCAAAACAAAAGCTCTCTGCCGCCTCATTTCGCAGCAGAGAGCTTTTGGGGATTCGTGATGCTTATATCATGCTTATCGTTTATCGATCGTTGCGATGTCGATCAGGGTCAGCTTCTTCACATCCGTGTTTTCCAGACTGGTTACGAGCGCAGTTGCGGTATCCAGAGAGGTCAGCACATTGACACCTGTCTCAATTGCGTTCCGGCGGATGACAAATCCGTCTTTGGAATGCTCGACACCCTGGGACGGAGTATCAATAACAAGGTCAATCTTATGTCCGAGGATCAGATCCATCAGGTTCGGGGATGGCTGCTCGATCTTATTGGTACGGATTGCATTGACACCGTTCTCGTTCAGAGTTTTGGCCGTGTTTCTCGTTGCATAGATCTTATAGCCGAGAGCCTGGAATCTCTGTGCAATCGGAATAATATCCTCTTTATCCTCATCCTTTACGGTGATGATCATGTTTTTATATTTCGGCAGGTTGATTCCGGCGCCGAGGAATGCTTTGTAAAGAGCTTCATTGAAGGTCTTTGCAATACCAAGGCACTCACCGGTGGATTTCATCTCCGGTCCAAGGGCGATATCTGCGCCGCGGATCTTCTCAAAGGAGAATACCGGCATCTTGATTGCGATGTAATCTGCCTCTCTTTGCAGTCCCGGCTCGTAGCCAAGCTCGCGAATGGTATGGCCAAGGATGACCTTCGTTGCCAGCGGTACGATCGGGATTCCGGTTACCTTGCTGATATACGGCACGGTACGGGAAGAACGCGGGTTTACCTCGATGACATAAACGTCCTCTCCGCATACAATGAACTGAATGTTAATCATACCGATGACATGCAGGGATCTTGCCAGACGTTTCGTATACTCTACGATCGTATCCTTTGCATGCTGGCTGATGCTCTGTGCCGGATAAACCGAGATACTGTCTCCGGAGTGAACGCCGGCGCGCTCGATGTGCTCCATGATACCAGGAATCAGGATATCGGTACCGTCGCAGACTGCGTCGACCTCAATCTCTTTGCCCTGCAGATATTTGTCAACCAGGATCGGATGCTCCTGTGCGATCCGGTTAATGATGCCGATAAATTCATCCACATCCTCATCGCTGATGGCGATCTGCATACCCTGGCCTCCGAGAACGTAGGACGGGCGGACGAGTACCGGATAACCGAGCTCGTTGGCTGCTTTTTTCGCTTCTTCTGCAGTGAATACCGTGTGTCCCTTCGGACGCGGGATCTCACACTGCTCCAGGATTTCGTCGAACAGCTCACGGTCCTCTGCGGCATCTACGTTCTCAGCAGATGTTCCAAGGATCGGCACACCCATCTTCAGGAGTGCTTCTGTAAGCTTGATGGCAGTCTGACCGCCGAACTGTACAACAGCTCCGTCCGGATGCTCAATGTTGACGATATTTTCTACATCTTCCGGTGTCAGCGGCTCGAAATACAGCTTATCTGCGATATCAAAGTCCGTGCTGACCGTCTCCGGGTTATTGTTGATGATAATGGTCTCATAGCCCTCTTTTTTGAATGCCCAGGTACAGTGTACCGAGCAGAAGTCGAACTCAATACCCTGTCCGATACGGATCGGACCGGAACCAAGGACGAGGACTTTCTTTCTGTCGTTTGTCTCAACAGCTTCATTCTCGCCGCCATATACAGAATAGTAATACGGTGTTGTTGCCGCAAACTCTGCCGCACACGTATCTACCATCTTATAAGCAGCCGTAATATCATACTGCTTTCTTAACGCTTTTACTTCTTCCTCGGTCTTTCCTGCCAGCTTTGCTACCAGATAATCCGGGAATTCAAGGCGTTTTGCTTCACGCAGCAGATCCTCATCCAGCTCTTTTGTCTGTAATGCCTGTTCCATCTCAACAAGAATGGCAAGCTTGTCGATAAACCATACATCGATTTTTGTAATCTCATGAATCTGCTCGTAGGAAACGCCCTGACGGATCGCTTCTGCGATTCTCCAGATTCTCATATCATCTACGATGTGAAGTTCCTCGATCAGCTCATCTTTGGAAAGATGACTGAAATCATAGGACATCAGGGAATCTACGTGCTGCTCCAGGGAACGGATTGCTTTCATCAGCGCGCCTTCAAAATTATTGCAGATGCTCATGACCTCTCCGGTTGCCTTCATCTGAGTGGTCAGGGTACGTTTTGCGCTGATAAATTTATCGAACGGCAGACGCGGGATTTTTACAACACAGTAGTCCAGCATCGGCTCGAAGCTTGCGTAGGTTTTTCCGGTAATGGCATTCGGGATTTCATCCAGCGTATAGCCAAGTGCGATCTTTGCAGCAACCTTTGCAATCGGATAACCGGTTGCTTTGGAAGCCAGCGCGGAAGAACGGCTGACACGAGGGTTTACCTCGATAACGCAGTACTCGAAGCTGTCCGGATTTAATGCATACTGTACGTTACATCCGCCTGTAATGCCAAGCTCGGTGATGATGTTGAGTGCGGAGGTACGCAGCATCTGATACTCTTTATCTCCCAGTGTCTGTGACGGAGCTACAACGATACTGTCGCCGGTATGAACGCCGACCGGATCGATATTCTCCATATTGCAGACCGTGATACAGTTTCCTGCACTGTCTCGCATAACCTCATACTCAATTTCTTTCCATCCGGCGATGCATCTTTCAACAAGTACTTCTCCAACGCGGGAAAGACGGAGTCCGTTTGAAAGAATCTCAATCAGCTCTTCTTCATTGTAAGCGATACCGCCGCCGCTTCCGCCAAGTGTGTAAGCCGGACGTAAAACGACAGGGTAACCGATCTTGTTTGTGAAATCAACACCAGCTTGTACATCATGGACAACCAGGGATGCCGCTACCGGTTCGCCGATTTTCTCCATAGTATCTTTAAACTCCTGACGATCCTCGGCTTTTTTGATTGTCTGTGCCGTGGTACCGATCAGACGTACGTTGTTTTCTTTTAAGAAGCCTTTTTCTTCGAGTTCCATCGCAAGGTTCAGTCCCGCCTGGCCTCCCAGGGTCGGAAGAACGCTGTCCGGTTTTTCTTTCTGGATGAGCTGCTCTACTACTTCTACGGTCAGCGGCTCGATATAAACACGGTCTGCGATATCTTTGTCAGTCATGATGGTTGCCGGGTTGGAGTTCAGAAGCACAACCTCCATTCCCTCTTCTTTCAGGGAACGGCATGCCTGTGTACCGGCGTAGTCGAACTCTGCTGCCTGTCCGATCACGATCGGACCGGAACCGATAACCAGAACTTTTTTAATATTCGGATTCTTTGGCATTATTTATTACCTCCCATCATCTCAAGGAATCGGTCAAACAGGTATCCGGAATCCAGCGGGCCAGGGCATGCCTCCGGATGGAACTGTACTGTAAAGATGTTTTTACCGACATATTTAAGTCCCTCGTTGGTGCCGTCATTGACGTTCACAAAAGCAGGAACTGCCACCTTCGGATCCAGGGTATCGGTATCTACGACATAGCCATGGTTCTGGGAAGAAATATAGACTCTTCCGGTCGCCAGGTCTTTGACCGGGTGGTTTCCGCCACGGTGACCGTATTTCATTTTATGCGTATCTGCACCGGTAGCCAGTGCCATCAGCTGATGTCCAAGGCAGATTGCGAAAATCGGCACATTGGAATCGTACAGTTTTTTAATCTCTTTGATGATGGATACACACTCCTTCGGATCTCCAGGTCCGTTGGACAGCATGATTCCGTCCGGATTTGCGGCAAGAATCTCCTCTGCTGTGGTAAGTGCCGGATAAATGGTCACTTCACATCCGCGCTCATTTAAGGAACGTGCGATGTTGTTCTTTGCGCCAAGATCCAGAAGTGCAACTTTAAAGCCTTCTCCTTTTAAAACTGATTTTTCAGAGCAGGTTACCTTTTCTACAACTTTTCCGGTATTATACGCTTTTAATTTTGGAATAATTTCATCGAGATGATAGTTTTCGTTGGTCGTGATCATACCGTTCATGGTACCTTTTTCACGAAGAATTTTGGTGAGAGCACGTGTATCGATTCCGGCAATTCCGGGAATATCGAACTTTTTCAGGAAATTCTGAATGGTGTCCTGGCAACGGAAGTTGCTGGGGAGACGGGATAATTCTCTTACAATATAGCCATCCGGCCAGGGTCTTAAGGACTCCTGATCTTCATAACAGATTCCATAGTTGCCAATCAATGGATACGTCATACATACTGCCTGTCCCGCATAGGATGGGTCGGTCAGTACTTCGAGATATCCAGTCATGGATGTATTAAATACGATTTCACTGATCACTTCTTTTTGTGAACCAATACTGGTTCCGGTAAAGACATGCCCGTCTTCTAAGATTAGAAAAGCTTTCATCATTCCACCGTTTTCCTTTCTTTTTCGTTCGGTTTTATATTGTATGAAATTTATACTTCATACTTTAATCTTCAAAATTCTATCACACCCAAAGAAACATTTCAACTCTTTTTGTCGAATTACGGAAAAATCTTTTTGAAAGCCGAAAACCGGATCGATTCCGGCATAAAATTTTCTCTGCAGAACCGATTGCAGCATTGTCTTTTTACGAAGAAAGAATTCTGCTTTGCAGGAAAATTCAATGAAGTTTCCTGCAAAAATACCCTGTGGAAAGCTCATATTCTTTCCACAGGGTATTTTTAACAATTCCGAAAAAATGCTAAAAATGCAGCACTGCCTTTTTGCGTTATTTTCTGGTCTTGCTATAAAAGAATTTCTATCTGCCGGCAACAGCAGAACATAAAAAAAGATGCAGGAGATGGGACTTGAACCCACACGATCTTGCGACCACAGGCACCTGAAGC
>ENA-OUQM01001832-OUQM01001832.1-human-gut-metagenome-genome-assembly--contig:-NODE-1832-length-10491-cov-5.626869_pt1 | contig 10491 bp, 9 predicted proteins | sample MGYA00237949_ERZ548830 | MGnify/ENA primary metagenome ERZ548830 (study PRJEB26490, sample SAMN05194706) | human gut metagenome | biome: terrestrial biome; feature: human-associated habitat; material...
CGTTATTCATAAAGGACGTAATGAATTGAGAAAGATGGAATATGGCGGTCGGGAGTATGTTGTTAAATCTTTTCACCGCCCGAATATCATTAATCGCTTTGTGTACGGTATTTTCCGTCCATCCAAAGCGAAGCGTTCTTACGATCATGCCGAACTGTATCTTAAGATAGGGGTAGGGACTCCGCAACCGGTAGGATATTTCAATGTGCGCAGCGGCCTTTTGTTCGATAAAAGTTACTATGTGAGCTGTCTGTCAACATGTCCGTATGTCTATAACGACCTGTTCAGGCGGAAGTTTGACTATGAAGAGGAAGTTTTGCGTGAGATAGGGCGGGTAACTGCTGTTCTCCACGAACATGGATATGCCCATAAAGATTACGGACGTGAAAATATCCTGTTTCAGAAAACACCGGAAGGCATTAAGCTGGAGATTGTCGACTTGAACCGTATGTTTGTCGGAACTATCGGCATGAAAGCCGGTTGCAAGAACTTCGAACGGTTGCCGGCTACCCCGCAGATGCATCGCTGGATGGCGGAGGAGTATGCAAAGGCCCGCGGTTTCGATGTGGAAAAGTGTTTTGAGCTGATGGTTGCTTACAGAAGTACTCAGCCGGGAAAGATTGATAATCTTTATTAAAATCGTCATGAATATTATAGCCGTAGTTGTCACTTATAATCGGATAGAACTGTTGAAGAGAACGGTTCGTTGCCTGCAGCAGAATAAGCCTGTTTCCTCAATTGTAGTTGTCAATAACGGCAGTACGGATGCTACTGCCGAATGGCTGAAGACCCAATCGGGACTTACCGTTATCAATCAGGCTAATGTGGGGGGCTCCGGTGGTTTTTACACCGGTATGCAGTATGCATATCAGGCAGGTGCGGATTGGATTTGGTGCATGGATGATGATGTTTTTCCGCGTGCCGATTGTCTGGAACGGTTATTGCAGCATGCCGGCCGGGAAGATATAGGTATACTTGCTCCGCGCCGTTTGCAGGAGGGGAAGCTTTTCACGCATGAGTTTCAAGGGTATAACTTGACGAATCCTTTTGCTTCCATGTACACCGGGAAGCTGGCGAAACAGACTGTAACAGGGCCTGTGGAGATACAAGGAGCGGCTTTTGAGGGACCGTTTATCCGGCGTGAGGTTGTTGGGAAGATTGGCTATCCCAATAAGGATCTGTTTATCTTTTGTGATGATACGGACTATTGTCTCCGTACGGTACAGGCAGGATTCAGAATACTGTATGTTCCTGATGCGCTGATGGATAAGGAGAAGTTTTTCTCGAATGACAGTTGGAGCGAACGGAGTAAGAAGAAAAAGTGGAAACGTTTCTATCAGGTACGTAATTCCACTTATTTGAGTCATCATTATGGACGTAATTGGGCAGTAAGGTATCTTCGCGGTTTTAATGGAGTGGCAGGCTATATTTTGACTGCTCTTGTCACTTGTCCGTTTACCGATGCTTACCGATGGAGTGATATCCCTAAACTGTGGAAAGCTTATTGCGACGGGATACACGAAAGGCTGGGGAAAATAGACTGATTGACCGGTTGTCAGAATGCCTTATCGGTCAGGAGATGGGCATAGATTGTCTTTTTCCCGTTGCAGGTTTGCATGGCAAATGCTTTCTTGTAAGTCAGCTTGTGGAAATGGTATTTGGTATAAAACGTTTCCATTGCTTTTTTATCATATTCCTGGTTTAAGCATTTAGAAAGATTACTCATGGGCTGTATCGGAATATTATTCACCATTTTCGATACGGCAGGAATATGTTTGTATGCTAAGGCAAAGAGGTAATCGATAAAAAGATAAGTTACAATCCGGTTGTTGTTTTTCCAATAATTGTAGAAAGCATCCAGGATGAAAGAGGGGAGAATATTGCCTTTACCGCAAGCAAGAAAGAAACCGGTCCATTTACCTTTTACCACGTTGCAGTTATTGGGGATGTGATGATAGCTGTAGTATGGCAGGCTCGTGTTGATTATCGAGTCTATATCTTTTGTGAGCAATATTGTGCTATCCAGCCATATGCCTCCATGCCGTTTTAATAAATTCATTCTTAGCAAGTCGGAAAAATGCGTGATTGTCATTTCTCGTTTGTACAATCTCTGCATGATAAAGTCGGGCATTGTTGCATATTCCTGAAAATTTTTCTCTGTTATCAGGATTACGGGGTGGTTGTCTGCATGCCGGCATATGGAGGAATAGCATGTTTTTACTATGTCGGGCATCTTCTTTTCTCCTTGCCACCAGCACACCCATATTGGAGATGTTGCACCGATAGGTTCTTCCTTTTGGGGTGTTTGTTCCTTATAATGGTCAAGAACCTCATTTGTCTTATATCTGTAAAGTATAATGAGGGTAAGCAGATAATGTTTGCCTTTAGATATAACTTTTTGATCTATTTTTCTCAAGAATAACCTTAATTCTTTCATCGTTTCAGTAGCTTGTTTAGAATATTCCGAATGGCTTTGCTAATAAGTTTCAGGCGGTTCCTTTTTTTTAAGGAACAGATATAGGATGCTCCCAAGATGGCGTTCTTATCCCGGAATATTATTTTGGGAGTTGGGGGAACCGTCCATTCTTGTGGGCGGCCATATTCTGTACTTAGAATTTTAATTTGCTTATCCAGCAGATATTTGTTCAGGTAAGATTCATCATGCCAGCGTGCTGTGATGTTTCTTTTTAAGTCGGTTTCCGTCATAAGGCTGCATTGCTCTAACAGTTCGATATAGGCCTTGCTCTCACCGCCGATTAGCCCGCCTTGATAATAGTGCTCGCCGCTGTTGTATGGTATGTATGCTTGTGAATTTTTTCTTCGCTCATAATGATATTTTCGCAATGGTTTGTTTCTATAGGTGTGCCATTCCAAACCGGTCAATGCCTCTTTCTCGGTCGGTAAAAATTCTTCGGGGGTTATTATTTGCAGAAACTCTGTATTGCCATTGAAAAAGAACAAATAATCAAAATGTTTGAGTTCTTCTTTGTGCCTTAGGAACATTTGGTAGCGGAACAGGACATTTTTGGGCCAGCCCAAATCTTCCTGGAACGAAACTTGTACATTAGTGCTGCTTTTTAACGGATAATCGGTGAATATGAAGTATTTCTTTTCATATTGAGGAAGAAACAACGATTCGCAACTGGAATAGAACTTATCCCAAAGTCGGATATATTTTCCGATACCCACATAAAGAATACCAATTTTCATAATTTATTGTATGCTGTCAGGTTGATTAATCGGTACTTTTATCCATTTGTCGGGACAGATGTCCGGTGTTTCGCAATGCCGGAACCAACGTTCGGGCATGATGACGGTTTTATTTTCCCGCGGGTTCAGCCATGCTCCCCACCAGCTGAACGTACTGTTACAGATAATGTGGTGACGGCAGCGGCTCATCAGCATCATATCCTGCCAGCTTTCTGTACCTTTGTTCCAGTCGATGAAGAAGGCTTTTGGCAACGGCAGGTTTTCTTTCACCCAGGCAATGTCGTCCGAGAAAACATAGTAGGAGGGCTGGCTTATCCGTTTGTTCATTTCGGCTATGGCGTTGAGGTAATAAGGCAGTTGGCATACACAGCCGGTTGTTTTCCAATATTTGGGTTCCAGGTAATCTCCCCGGCGTACATGTATGGAAACCGCATTCTCATCATGGTCTATCTGTTCGGACATTTCCTTTGTTTTCCTGTTGGACAGGCGCGGATTGAATGTAAAAGCCTTGCGTATATCGTCTGCCATGTCGGCAAAAAAACGTTCCGACTGATAGAAACCCTTGAAATATAATAGAGGCCAGAAATACTTTTTGTCATATGGAACAAGACTTGACGGGATTTGCTTGCGTTCATAGATTTTCTTGAAAAAGAGAAATTCAATAACCTTTTTTAAGGGTTGGTTGATACGGAATTCTATTGGGGGAAGATTGAAAACCCGATGCATCTCATAGCCGTTATGGGCTTTGTAGTGCACCATATCGGATAAATCAATCCGGGTATTGCTGTAATGTTTTTTCATCCGCATATAGAAGGCGTAGATAAACATTTGATTACCCAGTCCGCCGGTCATCTTAATAAATCTCATATCTCTGTTTTTGAGGAAAATGTTTTTTTAACGTTCGTTTAAAAAACATCTTTTCAAACGATTTTAAATTGTTTCTATTTGTATATATTTATAACTGTATTATATGTGCGTATCCTCAGATTGATACATTTTTATCCGTAAATGCGAAAAAAACGAGTCACAATATTTTTTAGATAGGAAATAACTTTTATCTTTGGAGGTTGTGTCAAAACGTTGGCACAACCTCATTTATATTTTAAGTTCTGCTATATTTTCTTTTGGCTATGCTACTTTTTCCTCATGCATTTGGCAACAAGTTGCTATATTCCAATTATATCGGGTTATAAATAGTCCCATAAACATATATTTGGCAACTGTAATGAGCCCCTTTCCTTCTTTTATCAGTTTAGCACACATTTTTTTGATATTAAAGGCTATAGCAAAGAAAGCAAAGTCCATTGTAACCTTGTCTTCTCCCACATGCCGGAATCTTCTGTATGCCATGTTGTATTTCATTTGTCCAAACACAGCCTCTGGTTCTATACACCTCCTGCCTCTATGCTTGATACCTTCTTCTGAGAGCAACCTTTCCCGTGCCTGCCGTTTGTATTGATTTAACCGGTGGTTGACTTCTATAATACGGTTCCCCCGAGCTTTAAAACAACTGCCACGCAAAGGGCAACCTTCGCATCTTTTTGCTTTATACCGGGCACTTTCGATGATGTATCCGCTCGCTGTCTTGTCACGTTTGGTTCCTATACGGTTCATGTGCTGTCCCATAGGACAAACGTAATAATCCTCTTGGGCATTGTAATGGAGACTTTCGGCATGGAACGGGTTGGGAGTATAACGAGGACGCTGTTCTTTATGGAAGTAATTGTACTTGATGAAGGCTTCTATCCCATTCTCCTGCATGAACCGGTAATTTTCTTCCGAACCGTAACCGGAGTCTGCCACACAGATATTCGGTAAACGGTTATAGCGGTACTGGAAAGAGTGGAAAAAAGGTATGAGGGTCAGTGTATCGGTAGGGTTGGGAAACAGACAGAAGTCTGTGATAAATTGGTTTTCAGTACCTATTTGCAGATTATATCCGGGTTTGGTCTGCCCGTTCTTCATGGCATCTTCTTTCATGCGCATGAATGTGGCACCAGGATCGGTCTTGGAATAGGAGTTACGTTCTCCAAGGGTATCAAGGTGATTGTCGTATTCTATCAGCTTGTCACGATACCCTTCAAGTTCCATGACCTGCTTCTTCTTTTTGCGCAGGGCTTTCTTTTCTTCCTTATCCTTTGTTGCAGGCTGGCGTTCCAGGGCTTCTTTAAGTTCATCCACTATGTCAGAGAGCTTGCAGGAAGTAAACTCCACGGATGTGTCTTTTATAGAGTTCTCCTGTGCAATGGTTTCATCCACCTGCTCCAAGAGAATACGGATTTTATCCATTAGTCTCGTACGGTTCCGTTCGACTGTCTTGCGCCAGACAAAAGTATATTTGTTGGCTTTGGATTCAATCTTAGTACCGTCGATATACTCCACATCAAGGCTGATGAAGCCTTTATCGGCAAGGACAAGAACCAACTGGGTAAATACATTATTTATTTCCTCCTTTACACGGTTACGAAAACGGTTGATCGTGATAAAATCCGGATGCTCATTACCGGCAAGCCAAATATAATGAATGTCACGAAGGAGGTGCTTCTCTATTTTACGGCAAGAATAGATATTATTCATGTAGGCGTAGATTATCACCTTAAGCATCATTTTAGGATGATAAGGACAACGGCCCGTTTCCTTATAAAGCTTCTTGAAACTCTCAAGATTGAGGTTATCAATAACAGCATTCACGATGCGGACCGGGTCGGTCGCAGCTATGTTTTCATCAATTCTTTGTGGAAAAAGAACGGTTTGGTTGGGAATGTAAGGACGAAAATGTAACTTTGCCATAACGAAAAACTTTATGCCTAAAGATTGCGCATAAAAAAAGGCTGTGTCAGCGTTTTGACACAACCTCTTTCTTTTGACCATAAAACGGTATTAGATGAGTGATAGTCTGTTGTATAAGCTTCGTAGCGGCAAGCCCCCGAAGGTATTCTTTTTTTTAAAGGGATATTTGAAGCGGTGCATACCCGATTGCTTTTTCAGAATCCGGAGAAAGAGCTGTTTGGCACAAGTGGAGGCGCGGCCTGATAAGGATTACATTTATGAAAGGGTGAATTATTATAATAAGATGCAGTATCCGGTAGACCTGCCCGATACAATATTGCATGAGCATAAGCATAGCTATTATGTCTATCTGGACAAGATAAAGAATTTTCGTCCGTCTACGTTTCACAAGGCATATTATTTTGATTTGCAGGATGTGGCCCGTTGGTTTGACCGCCAACTGCGCATCAGCTATATTCCCGGTGACGTATATTTTACTCCCGAATACCCTTCGATTGTAAAGAGCCGGTTGCTGAAGGAGGACAATGCATATTCGGTTGTGCTTAAACTGGACAAACTGCGTCATTTTATATTTCTGAACGATCCTGTGCCTTTTTCACAAAAACGCAATCAGGCTATATTTCGCGGCAAGATTCGCCTTAGCCGCATTCGTGAGAAGTTCCTTCAAAAATATTTTGGCTCATCCATTTGCGATTGCGGCGTGGTGGGCAGGAACGAAGGTTATCCTGAGGAGTGGATGACTCCTAAGAAAACAATCCGTGAGCATCTTGATTATAAATTTATCATGGCGCTCGAGGGTAACGATGTCGCCTCCAATCTGAAATGGGTAATGTCGTCCAACTCCATTGCCGTAATGACGCGTCCTACCTGTGAAACCTGGTTTATGGAAGGAAAGCTGATTCCCGATTATCACTATATTGAGATTAAGGATGACCTTTCCGATTTGGAGGAGAAACTGAACTATTACATCGCTCATCCGGCAGAGGCGGAACAGATTGTCGAGCATGCCCATGAATATGTTTCCCAATTTTTCGATACCGGACGCGAACGGCTGATTTCATTGCTTGTAATGGATAAATATTTTCAGGTAACCAAACAAACGTCAAATTGTTAACACCATTGTATGATACATATTGCTTGTAATATTGATGCTAATTTTATACAGCACTGTGCTGTTACGCTGGTCTCTCTGTTTGAGAATAATAAGCGTGCCGATATTTGTGTGCATATTGTAGCTCCGTACCTTTCGGAAGCGGATCAGGCTATTCTACGCAATCTGGCTGCTCCTTATGGCAATGAAGTCTGCTTCTACTATCCACCGAAAGATCTGTTGCAATGCTTTTCCATAAAAAAGTTCGGCAAGCGGATTTCCATGGCAACTTATTACCGTTGCATGTTTTCATCTATTCTGCCCGAGAGTTTGGAGAAAGTACTTTACCTGGACTGCGATATTGTAATATTGGGAGATATTTCCGAATTCTGGAACACGGATTTGTCCGGGTGCGGTGCGGCTTGTGTCGAAGATATCGGCAAGGATGAGGATGAGCGTTACGAACGCTTGCACTATGATAAGTCCTGCTCGTATTTCAATGCGGGGGTGCTGCTGATTAATCTTGATTACTGGCGGAAACATAAGGTCGATGTGCAGTGTGTGCGGTATTTCGAGACTTATCCGGAGCGCATCCAGTTTAATGACCAGGATTTGCTGAATGTCGTCCTATGCAAGGACAAGGTCTTTGTTCCTTTGAAGTGGAACATGCAGGATGGCTTTTATCGCTACGGCATTGACAAACGGGTGGCCGACTGGCAGGCTTTCCGTGAAGAACTGCTGCATCCTGTCATTCTGCATTATACCAACAAGAAACCCTGGAATTATGACAGTATGCATCCGTTGAGGAATGAATACTATAAATACCTGGATATGACGCCCTGGAAAGGGAAACGGCCGCTTTCTTCTGTAAAAGAGCGTTTAAAAAGGTACATTAAGTGCGTGCCTTATTTGTTGGGGCTTAGAAAACCCAAATATGTGAACCTCGGCAAGTAGCGGCCTGCTGCCCGGGACGTATCCTATGAAGCTGTTTGATAACTGATTAAGTGAGATGGTAAAAGTTTCTATTGTAATACCTGTTTATAATCGGAAAAATTTCCTGACTGTATGCATAAAAAGTTTGCTTGCACAGTCTTTTGAAGATTTCGAGATATGTCTGGTCGATGACGGAAGTACGGATGGCACCGGGCTTCTGTGCGACGAACTGGCGGAAAAGGATACTCGCATCAGAGTATTGCATGTGCAAAATGGCGGAGCAGCCTATGCGCGTCAAAAAGGAGTGGAGCTGGCAACAGGAGAATGGGTAGTCTTTGTCGACTCTGATGATACCATGCCTGCCGACGCTTTGCAGCGTTTGTTTCAAGCAACGTCGGAAGATACGGATATTGTAGTGGGTTTTTGCAGGAAAAAGCGCTTGTGGGGGGTAAACAGGCTTTCGCCGGCTTGTTACCGTAAGCTTTTAATCAAGGGCAGGTACAACATTTCGGCTACGTGCGGAAAGCTGTTCAGGCGCACGTTGTTTGATGAGTACACGCTACGTACACCCCGGGAGATTGTGATGGGAGAAGACATGCTTATGAACCTGCGGTTGGCATTTGCGTCATCCAAGCCGGTACGTCTGGTTGGCGGAAACAGTGTCTATAACTATATACAACATGGCGGGAATATAACGCATGTATTCAAACTTACGGCTGATTACGAGTACGTTTTCCATAAGGAGAGGCTGTTGTCCATTCCCGAAGAAGAACATGCCCGCTATATGCCTGTAATGATTTACCGCAGGCTGAGGATGCTGCGCCGCATTCTGCGGTGTGCGCAAAAAGACAATACGGTTGAAGAGCTGCGGACTTCTGCTTTTGTGAAAGAGCTGCTTGCAGATATCCATGCTACCCGTTATACATTCTGGCGTTATCCGCACTGGAGGCTTTGGCAATTTCTCGCAAGTGCGGGTAAGTAAGGCGGAATCATAAGCTCTCTTTTTCCCACAGCTTTAATGCCGCTGCCACCGTATCGTCCATGTCTGCATACGTATATTGCGCCAGTCTGCCGCCGAACAGCACTCGCTTCTGTTGCTGCGCAAGTTCTTGATATTTCCTGAAAATCAGGCTGTTCTTTTCGTCGTTTACCGGATAATAAGGCTCTTTCCCCTGTTCAAAATCATCGGGATATTCATAGGTGATGACGGTAGAACGCTGTTTGCCGAACTCAAAGTGCTTGTGTTCGATGACACGGGTATAAGGAGTTTCGCGGTCGGTATAGTTCACGACTGCATTGCCTTGAAAGTCTTCTATATCCGTGAGGTGCCTGTGTTCGAATCGCAGGCTGCGATATTCCAGGTGTCCGCATGCATAATCGAAGTATTCGTCTATGCAGCCGGTGTAGAGCACCTTCTCCGCCAAAGCGTCCAGCTCTTTGCGGTGCGCCATGTAATCGGTTCCGGTGCGCACCTCGATGTTCTCCAGCAAGGCACCGATTAAACGGTTATATCCTCCCATGGGAATGCCCTGGTACGGGTCGTTGAAGTAGTTGTTGTCGAAGATAAACCGGAACGGAATGCGCCGGATGATAAATGCCGGAAGCTCTGTTGCCGGGCGTCCCCACTGTTTCTCCGTGTATCCTTTTATCAGTTGCCGGTAGATGTCCTCTCCGCAAAGTTTCAGTGCCTGTTCTTCCAGGTTTTGCGGGTGGGTTATATGCTCGTATTCCCTGCACTGCTCCTGTATCTTTGCCCGGGCCTCTGCCGGAGTACGTACTCCCCACAATTGGTAGAAAGTGTTCATGTTGAAAGGCAGGTTATACAGCTTTCCTTTATAATTGGCAATCGGAGAGTTGGTGTATCTGTTGAATTCTACAAGCCGGTTCACATAATTCCATACTTCCCTGTTGTCTGTATGAAAAATATGTGCACCGTATTTATGCACGTTGATGCCGTCTACTTCTTCGCAGTAGATATTGCCGCCGGTGTGTGGACGTTTCTCTATCACCAGACATCTCTTTCCGGCTTTATGAGCCTCATGGGCAAACACGGCTCCGAACAGGCCGCTGCCTACAATCAGGTAATCGTATGGTTTCATTCTTCTTTAGCGTTGTTTTTATCCAGCTACAAAGCTACACAATTATTATCGGGATTGCAGAAAAAGTACCGGTTATTGTGCCGCGTTTTGATAAAAACAGTTGTTTCACATGCAATCGGCTGGTTTTTATCCGCCCGGCGCGCAAAAAAGAACCTGTTCGTTTTATTCTCCCCCTGCTTTGTGCTATCTTTGCGCCCAATACGAACGTAATGAATTAACTGTTTGACCGAATGAAAGAATTCTTCCGACTCCTGCGGCGTTTTGTTCCGCCTTACAAGAAATATCTGATATGGGCATTGTTCCTGAACCTGCTATCGGCAATTCTGAACATATTCTCTTTCGCCCTGATTATCCCTATCCTTCAGATAC
>ENA-OUQM01001835-OUQM01001835.1-human-gut-metagenome-genome-assembly--contig:-NODE-1835-length-10483-cov-4.524357_pt1 | contig 10483 bp, 4 predicted proteins | sample MGYA00237949_ERZ548830 | MGnify/ENA primary metagenome ERZ548830 (study PRJEB26490, sample SAMN05194706) | human gut metagenome | biome: terrestrial biome; feature: human-associated habitat; material...
AACGGCGCGCGGCCCTGGATAGGAAGGGTCCGATATGATCGGAAATCCCGAATCGCGCGGGTGGTCGCAGATTGCGTGGCGGCCCGTCGCTCGCAAAGGTCTTACCATTCTATTGATCAACGCGCTGCTGGTCGGGCAGGTGCCGGCACCTCTATGGGCGCAGGAGGCGCTTGCAGGGGATGTGACGGCTGAAGCTTCCGACGAGTCAGTTCCGTCCGCGGAGGTTGCGCCCGATGTCGTGGTGGAACGAGTCTCGTCCGATGCGACCGAGCCCGCGACTGCCGTCGAGGAATCAAAGACGATCGAGTTGAGCCGCGTCGAAATGCACCGCGCCGGCAAGAAGATCAGCGCGGATGTGGATGCCCTACTCACTCCGGGAGACGCGATCGAGGCGGTTGCCATCACGGGCGGCAGCTCTGCTGACAGCGCATCGAATGGCACGCCTGTTACCGAGGGCGTGAGCTATACGTGGTCCCTGCTTGAAAATGAAGGTGACGCCAGCGGCCGAGGGCTTGGTACGGACTCAGTCGCGCATATTCCTGCGGGCGCAGAAGCGCTTGGCATGTATTTGCGCGTCGATGCCACGAGTGGTGCGGGGTCCGTTTCTTACGTGAAGGGCCCCATCGCTCGGGCGGGCGCGCTGCGTTTGGCGAACATCTCGATTGCGGCCAAGGATGGCGGAACCGTCGACGACCAGGCGACACTGGTTGCAAGGCCTGTGCTCACGGCGGGAAAGGTTCCGCCGGAGGGGAGTGTGACCTACCAGTGGTGGATCGATCGCACCGCCACGGGTTCGTATGAGAAGATCGCTGGCGCCACAAAGCAGGAGTTGAAGCTCGATTCGTCCATGGTCGGAGCGAAGATCCGAGTTACGGCGACGGCCGGTGGCTACAACGAGGTCAAGGCGACTGCCGGCCCTGTGCTTGGCTCCCAGTCCGCTCAGGCGGCCATCGCCGCCCTCGATCGTGCTTCTTTCATGCCGAGCCCCGCGTATGGAACGAGCGATAACGTGCGCAAGCTCGTGGAAGATAAGCTCCATGAGCTTGGGTTCACCCATGCGACTGCGCGTGTAGTGTCAGCTGAGGCCGGTAAGGGCGATGCGACGGTCAGTGCCGCCGAGGGCGAGGGCAACGGAGACGTCACCTATTATTTCGAGGATCTGGCAAAGGTCGACAAGCCCGCTGGCTCTGCGAGTGTCAAGGTCGTTTTCGAGATCGCTGCGGGCGGTACCACGGCGACATGGACGCGATATATCACCATCCGTTGGGATATGGCGCGCGTGCGCAAAAGCCTCGAGGAGTTTGCCGGGCATAAGCTCAAGGCTTCGGACCTCCTGGTTTTTGAGGGCGGCGAGGCACATGACGATTCGAATACGGTCGAGGCGCGCAAGGATTTGGACCTCGATCCGATTCTGCCCGACTGGGTGGAGCTCAGCTGGCAGACGAGCGACGGCGGCGTGATCGACGCCCAGGGCAAGCTTGCGCGCAAGCAGTCCGAGGATGTCGAGGCCGAGCTGACGGCGACGCTTCGTTTCACCGGCGCCACAGACGGAGAGCAATCGCCTACGGTCAACAAGACGTTCAAAGTCATCGTCAAGTCGATTGCCACTGATCCGACGGTTGAGGATCGTCTCGATGCCGCGCTTGGCAAAGTGCAGCTCAAGGATTTCGGCTCGAAGGAGCGAATCGACCCGGCGGCCGTGACGGGCGATATCCAGCTTCCCATCAAGAGGGACCTCGGTATTACCGCGCGGAAGTACCGTCTCCAGTACGAGGTGGAATCCGGCGGGGATGGCGCGTGCACGGTTGATGGGAGCCGTTTGCGTGTGACGCGACCGGCGCCCGGCTACCCCGATGCGCACGACACCCTCGTGGTGACGGTGAAGAGCGGAAATGTCGCTCGCACCCGGTCGATCGACCTGACCGTGAAGGCCTCGGACACCGCCGATATCGATCGCGAGCTCGCTCTTATGCAGCAGGTGAAGGACGGCTATGCTCAGGCGCTGTTGGGCGACAACGCCCGCCCGGGCGCGGTTTCCAAGGACCTTCGCTACTTCATGCAGGCCCGTCTGGACGAATCTGGCAATCTCGTGTGGGCACGAACCCGTGCCGAGGTTTCTGGCACCGGCATCGTGCCCGATTCCATAGACCTTTCCCATCCGAGTGAGCAGTGGGACAAGTTCAAGTCGAGTGCGCCTTCGGTGATCGAGTCCGAGACTCTGCGCATGCTGAAGGTGCCGACGTACAACACGCGCGTGACCATCACGAGCTGCCTGAAGAGTGAGAAGTACGGCGACTATTACGAGCGCCTCAAAGATGATCCGTCAATCAGTCCCGTCGTCCTCGAGAAGTATCGTGCGCTGAGCCGTCAGGAAGTCTCTGTGACCTTCGTTGTGCGCGGCACGACGGGTGAGGACGATCCAAATGCCGGCAAGGCACTCGCCGTTTCCGCGCGTGTGGTGGGCGTGGCCCCCGAGACCGACGAGGGCGTGCGGCGTGAAACGTGGATTCCTCTGACCGAGCTGACAGTCGAGCCCGATGAGGCCGCAACGGCATGGGATCTCTTTGCCAGAATTCTGACCCAGTCGGGTTACACCTACAGCCTCGAAGGGGGCGTGCCGTTCTCCATCACGACCCCCGGCGGCGAGCGCACGCTCGCGAAGTCGTCTTCTGAGCCGTGCTGCTTCTGGAAATTCGTCGTCAACGGCGAGGACGCGAAGGTGTATCCGAACGCGTATCAAGTCGCCGATGGCGATGTGATTGAGCTTGTGTACGAGGATGACTCGGGCGCCGTGCTTCCCGAGCAGGACATCGCGATCGATCCGGCCGCCCCACGTCCTGATTGGGAAAGCTCATGGCCGAGCTTCACCACTTCGAACAAGCCGACGTCGTCTCTGACGCCCGTCGAGGCGGCGGAGGAGAAGTGGGTCGTCAGCGTGGGGGAGGGCGGTTCACAGGCCCCCGGCATCTCCGACCCCATCCTTGCGGGTGATTACCTCTACATTGCGTCGAATGACAAGCTGCTTATGAAAGACCCCGCCACGGGCGAGACGGTGCGCGAGGCACAGTTGCTCGTGCCGATCGATTCGACATCTCGCATGGTGTACGCGGAGGGCCTGATCGTCGTTCCTCTGGGCGGCGGTCGTCTGCAGGCGTTGACTGCCGATGCGCTCACCACCGTTTGGGTGACCCAGCCGGTGACGTCCGCGTCGGGCGATTCGAGGCCCCAGCAGTCCCTCGGCACGCTGACGGTGCGCGATGGCTACGTGTACACGGGCACCACGGATGGCAGCTATGACGGTTCGGGTTCGGGCTACCTGATGTGCGTGAACCTGCAGACCGGCGCCGTGCGCTGGCAGCATGAGGCCAAGGGCGGTTATTACTGGGCCGGAGCCTGTGCGTTTGGCGATTACCTGGTGGTCGGCGATGATGCGGGTTTGGTCTACGCCTTCGATCCCGCTACGGGCGAGACGGTGGGTACCCCGTTCAACGCGGGCGCTCAGGTCCGCTCCACCGTCGTCACAGACGGCTCGTACCTGTACGTTGCGGACTACAAGGGAACGCTGCACAAGCTCTCGATGTCCGCCGATGGGTCGATCTGCGAGGTGGCAAGCGTCACGTTCGGCAAGTACAATACGTCGACACCCGCCATCGTGGACGGCAAGATCGTTCTCTGCGGGCAATCTGCCACTCAGGGTCCGAGTAAATATATGAAGTACGCTGCGGTGTTCGTGATCGACGCCGAGACCATGCGGGTCGAGCGCGAGGTGTGCAAGCTCACCAACGGCGGTGCACTGCCCACGATGTACTCGCAGTCCTCCCCGCTCGTGTCCGTCCAGGACGACGGGGCGTACGTCTACTTCACGGTGAATTGGAAACCGAGCTCCCTGTATCGCTATCGTATCGGCGATGAGGCGGTCGACGAGCTGTACACGCCCAGCGACGCAAACCAGGAATACTGTTTGAACTCCGTTATCGCCGGTCCAGATGGTTCGCTGTACTACAAGAATGACTCGGGCAAGCTCTTCGCTCTTAAGGGCGCGCCCTCATGGACGGTCACCATTGAGCCGAATAACGGCGCGCGACGCACCAAGGTGTATGTAAAACGCGGTGCGAAGCTTCCCGCTCCGGTCGAGCCTGTGCGCGAAGGTTATACATTCGAAGGTTGGTTCGTCGACGAGCAGCTCACGTGTCCGTGGGATGCCGATGAAGCCATCGCGGGGGATACGACTCTGTATGCCAAGTGGAGCAAGGTGGAGCAGCCGGGTGGCGGTTCCGATGGGGATGGCGGCACGACTGCGCCCGGTGGAGATGACGGAACGGCCCCCGAGGTCATCCCGCCGTCTGACCAGGGCGAGTCGGCCGGACAGCAAGCGGGCGGCTCTCAGGATCGGCCGACGACCGGACCTCAGCACGCGGCGCCCCAGGCGGGCGATACGGCAAAACCGGCTGAGGGGCCCAGCAAGACCGCCGCGGCCAAGTCCGCGAATGCGCACAGAAAGAGCACCGAGGGCGAAGGAACATCCGAGCAAACAGGGAGCGAGCAGCCCGAAGGCGACGCAGAGTCTGCAGATATAGCTGCGGGCGCCGCACGTGCCTCCTCAGTCATGGAACGGGCCATGGCGACCGCCGGGGTTGTCGGCGTTGTCGGTGCGGCGGCGGCAGGTGGTTGGCTTGCGGTGAGCGCATTCCGTCGTCGTCGATAGAAAGGCAGCCATATGGCAGATGCAGATAAGAAGATACGCGAGTCGATTGATGAGCGGGTGTACCCCGGTGCCCCCTCTCAAGGAGCAGACGGCGGTGCCGAGACACCTGACGGAGCACCCGGAGCATCCCGGTCTCAGATCCTCGCACGAGCGGTGCTTGCGGTTTCTCTGGTACTGGTGATCGGCTCCGGGGCATACTTCGCGCTCCGTCCGAGTCCCGCTCCTGAGGTTCAGCAAGCCGGATCGGCAGTCGTTGCGGCTGATGTGGATGATGCGGATGATGCGCGTGCGGACGACGAAATGGGGTCTTCCGACGCCGATCCCGACCGGGGCGACGGGGCAAAAGCCTCGGCTTCGACGGGTGGCGGCGCCGACAAGGCGGATGGCTCGTCCGGTGGTTCCGCTGTGCCTGCCGAGGGTGCTCAGGGGCAGTCCGCTGCACATTCCGGCTCATCGGGTTCTTCCGGCTCTTCCGATGGTCAGGCCGCCGGCAAACCGGGGGCTCCCAGCGGGTCGGGATCGGGCTCATCGGGTCAGCAGGCTGCATCTCCGCAGGCCCCGGCTACGATCAGTGTGAACGTCACGGTAGACTCCTCGTCGGTGGGAGGCTCTGTTTCGGCAAATACCACGGTTGCGCTCGCGCCCTCGTCCACGGCGTATGACGCCCTGTGCGCAACTGGGCTCTCCGTCAATTCCCGCAATTCGGCCTTCGGTGTGTACGTCGCGGGTATCGGCGGCTTGTCGGAGTTCGACCACGGTGGGGGAAGCGGCTGGAAGTACAAGGTCAACGGCACGTTCCCAAATCACTCTGCGAGTGTGCACGAGCTGCACGACGGTGATAGCGTCATATGGGTGTACGTGACGGGATAGGTTTTCGAAAGCCCCGAGCTTGGACGATGGTCCGGGCTCGGGGTTTTGCATGTTGCGGGGAGCAAGTTCTTTGCACATGAAAAAAGGCACCGACGCGAAGTCGGTGCCTTTTGCGTACGCGATGGATGCGCTGTTGGAATTAGCGGACCTGAGCCACGTAGGCGAGGTTGGTCGAGGAGACCTTGCCCTCGAGCTGGACGGAGAGACGGGCGTCGCCGGCGGTTGCGACGGTGAGGTCGCCCTTCTCGACGAAGCCGAGCTCCTTGGCCGTCTCGACGGCCTTCACGATGGTGCCGTTGACGGTGCCCTGAGTAATCTCGGCCTGGCGCGGAATGACGCCCCAGTACATGATCATCTGCTGGACAGCCCACTCGTGACGGGAGAACGCCAGGATGGGCATGTTCGGGCGGAAGTGGGAGATCAGGCGGGCGGTGCGGCCAGTGGTGGTGGGCACGGTGATGCACTTGGCGCCCACGGCGGTGGCCATCTGGACGGCGGACATGCCCACGACGTTGTTGACGACGCGAGTACCGGAAGCGCCCTCGGGCATGGCGAGCTCGGCGTGAACGGCCATGTGCTTCTCAGTCTCGATGGCGATGGAGGCCTGCATCTTGACGGCCTCGACCGGGTACTTGCCGGCAGCGGACTCGCCGGACAGCATAACGGCGTCGGTACCGTCATAAATGGCGTTGGCGACGTCGGCAACTTCGGCGCGCGTCGGGCGCGGGTTCTGCTGCATGGAGTCGAGCATCTGCGTAGCGGTGATGACGGGCTTGTAGGCCGCGTTGCACTTGGCGATGATTTCCTTCTGGATGTGCGGAACGAGCTCGGGCTTAATCTCGATGCCCAGGTCGCCGCGGGCGACCATGATGCCGTCGGAAGCCTCGAGAATCTCGTCAAAGTTCTCGACGCCCAGGGCGCACTCGATCTTCGGGAAGATCGTCACGTGCTCGCCGCCGTTCTCGCGGCACAGCTGGCGGATGTCCTCGACGGCCTTGCCGTTGCGGATGAAGGAGGCCGCGATGTAGTCGATGTTCTGGGTGAGGCCGAACAGGATGTCCTGACGGTCGCGCTCGGTGACGGCGGGCAGGGAGATGTCGACGTTGGGGATGTTGACGCCCTTGCGCTCGCCGATAAGGCCGTTGTTGAGGACGACGCAGTGCATGTCCTGGCCGTCGACGGACTCGACCTCGAGGCCAACCAGGCCGTCGTCGATCAGGATGATGGAGCCCTTCTCAGCCTCAGACGGGAGCTTCTCGTAGTCGAGGGAGATGTGGGAGGCGTTGCCGAGCCAGTCCTCGCTGGTGGGCTGGGCGGTGACGGTGATCTTGTCGCCGGCGTGGACCTCGACCTTGGCGTGGCCCTCGAGCAGGCCGGTGCGGACCTCGGGGCCCTTGGTGTCGAGCAGGATGCCGACGGGCTTGCCGACCTTGGCGGCGCAGCGGCGCACACGCTCGATGCGGCCCTGATGCTCCTCATAGGAGCCATGGGAGAAGTTGAAGCGGGCGACGTTCATGCCCGCCTTCAGCATCTCGCAGATAGTCTCGTCGTTGTCACAGGCAGGGCCCATGGTACAAACGATCTTGGTGCGCTTCAGTTTCTGCTGCATTCAGACCTCCATCTGATGTCAGTGATAGGCGTTGTGGGCGAATACGTATGCAAGAGTCATTATAGGAAAACCTACGCCGCTTATCGACATGAATCAACCGTGTGCCGATTCAATTCATATTGAACTTGCTTCGAGCACTGCCTATCGTTCCGGTATGTGTGCATTGCGCCGAATCGCGTCCCCAGCTGGCATGGGGCCCGAAAGCTTGGGTACCATATCGACCATTGACAAGCCCTTGCCCAGATTCCGGGAATTATAATCGGGTGTCAGACTGTTGGATTGGGGCGCGGCGCGCCTGCGTCCCGCTTGGCATACTCCGGGAGGGGTTAGATTGAAAGAGTACTTGGCTTCGGCTGAGGAGGTTCTCGAGGAGCAGTCCACGAGTGCCGCTTCTGGCCTGACGGCCGCTGAGGCGCAGTCGCGCCTGGCGAGCGTGGGCCCGAACAAGCTTGATGAGGAAGAGAAGACTCCCATGTGGAAGCGCTTCTTCGAGCAGATGGGCGACCCGATGGTCATCATGCTGCTCGTTGCGGCCGCCATCTCCGTCATCACCGGCTTCATCCAGGGCGAGCCCGAGTGGGCGGACGCCGCCATCATCCTGTCCGTCGTCATCCTGAACTCCGTCCTCGGCGTGATCCAGGAGGCCAAGTCCGAGCAGGCCCTCGAGGCGCTGCAGGAGATGTCCGCGGCTCAGTCCAAGGTCATCCGCGACGGCAAGATGGTCCATATGGCGAGCTCCGAGCTCGTCCCCGGCGACGTGGTCCTGCTCGAGGCCGGCGACTCCGTGCCTGCGGACTGCCGCGTGATCGAGAGCGCCTCCATGAAGATCGAGGAGGCTGCTCTTACCGGCGAGTCCGTCCCGGTCGAGAAGCACGCCGACGTCATCTCCCTCGCCGAGGGCACCGACGATGTGCCGCTGGGCGACCGTAAGAACATGTGCTACATGGGCTCCACCGTCGTGTACGGCCGCGGCCGTGCCGTCGTGGTGGGCACCGGCATGAACACCGAGATGGGTAAGATCGCCTCCGCGCTCACCAGCGCCAAGAAGGAGCTCACCCCGCTCCAGATGAAGCTCAACGAGCTTTCCGGCATCCTGACCAAGCTCGTGCTCGCCATCTGCGTGATCATCTTCGCCGTGGATATCGTTCGCCACTTCGGCGAGCTGGGCTCCAACCCGGCCATGATACTCGACACCTTCATGGTCGCGGTGTCCCTGGCCGTCGCCGCCATCCCCGAGGGCCTGGTCGCCGTCGTGACCATCGTTCTCTCCATGGGCGTCACCAAGATGTCCCGTCGCCAGGCCATTATCCGCAAGATGACCGCCGTCGAGACCCTCGGCTGCACCCAGATCATCTGCTCCGATAAGACCGGCACCCTCACCCAGAACAAGATGACCGTCGTCAAGCACGAGCTCGCCGCCGACGAGGACAAGTTCCTTGCAGGCATGGCCCTGTGCTCCGACGCCAAGTACGACGCCGAGAAGGGCGAGGCCGTGGGCGAGCCCACCGAGTGCGCCCTCGTCAACGACGCCGCCAAGGCTGGCATGACCGACCTCGACTCGCAGCGTCCGCGCATCGGCGAGGCCCCGTTCGATTCCGGCCGCAAGATGATGTCCGTCGTGGTCAAGGACGTCGATGGCGACTACGAGCAGTTCACCAAGGGCGCTCCCGACGTCGTCATCGGCCTGTGCACCCATGTGTACGACAACGGCCAAGTCGTGGAGCTCACCGACGAGCGCCGCGAGCAGATTCTCGCCGCCAACAAGGCCATGGCCGACCAGGCCCTGCGCGTCCTGGCCCTCGCCAACCGCACCTACGCCGAGGCCCCGACCGACTTCTCCCCTGAGGCCCTCGAGCACGATCTGGTGTTCTGCGGCCTGTCCGGCATGATCGACCCGGTCCGCCCCGAGGTCACCGCGGCCATCGTGGAGGCCAAGGAGGCCGGTATCCGTCCGGTCATGATCACTGGCGACCACATCGACACCGCCGTTGCCATCGCCAAGGACCTGGGCATCGTCGAGGACGCCTCCCAGGCCATCACCGGCGCCGAGCTCGACAAGATCTCCGACGAGGACTTCAAGACCCGCGTCACCGAGATTTCCGTCTACGCCCGCGTTCAGCCTGAGCACAAGGCTCGCATCGTCGACGCTTGGAAGAGCCTGGGCAACATCGTCGCCATGACCGGCGACGGCGTGAACGACGCCCCGTCCATCAAGCGCGCCGACATCGGCGTGGGCATGGGCATCACCGGTACCGACGTCACCAAGAACGTCGCCGACATGGTCCTTGCCGACGATAACTTCGCCACCATCATCAACGCGGTGGAGGAAGGCCGTCGTATCTACGACAACATCCGCAAGGTCATCCAGTTCCTGCTGTCTGCCAACATCGCCGAGGTCCTCTCGGTGTTCGTGGCGACGCTGATCGGCTTCACCATCTTCCAGCCGGTCCAGCTGCTGTGGATCAACCTCATCACCGACTCCCTGCCCGCGCTCGCGCTCGGTATGGAAGAGGCCGAGGGCGACGTCATGAAGCGCAAGCCGCGTAAGGCCTCCGACGGCGTTTTCGCCGGCGGTATGGGCATCGACATCGCCTTCCAGGGCGTTATCATCACCATCCTGGTGCTCGCGTCCTTCTTCGCCGGTATGTACTTCCACAACGGCGCCATCGAGCTGTCCATGCTCACCGACGGCATCGCCGACCCGGAGGGCGTCACCATGGCCTTCATCACCCTGTCCATGGTCGAGATCTTCCACTCCTTCAACATGCGCAGCCGCCGCGCCTCCATCTTCTCCATGAAGACGCAGAACAAGTGGCTGTGGGGCGCTGCCGCTCTGGCCGTCGTGCTGACGGTCGTGCCCGTCGAGGTCGACTTCCTGGCCGAGGTCTTCGGCTTCATGACCCTCGACCCGATCGCCCTGTTCACGGCCCTCGGCCTGGCCTTCCTGATCATCCCGCTGATGGAGATCTACAAGGCCGTTATGCGCCGCGTCGAGAAGAACCAGGACTAACGCGTGGCTGACGTCTTGGATCATATTCCGAGCTTTGGGGACCTGCGTGTCGATGACACGCAGGTCTCTGCGTTTGAAGCGGCGCGCTCGGAGCTTGCGGGGACGCTCGATATCCCCCTGGAAGAGATTGAGTTGGGCGCGGTCGTGCGTCTGGACCGCGGTTTTCCCATGATCGCCACGCGTAGCGGGGTCCTGTTGCGTGCCGAGCATGCGGTGGACTTCGCCAAGGGCAAACCGGGTAAGCGCGGCAAGCGCTCGAAGCGCGCCGCCGATGCCGAGGTAGCCTCTT
>ENA-OUQM01001838-OUQM01001838.1-human-gut-metagenome-genome-assembly--contig:-NODE-1838-length-10476-cov-4.874772_pt1 | contig 10476 bp, 8 predicted proteins | sample MGYA00237949_ERZ548830 | MGnify/ENA primary metagenome ERZ548830 (study PRJEB26490, sample SAMN05194706) | human gut metagenome | biome: terrestrial biome; feature: human-associated habitat; material...
AGCTCGACCAGATCTACGACTCGCTCGAAACGCTCGGCATCGACATCGGCACCGCTGAGGCCATCGACAACAGCATCGACGACATCGAGCCGCCGATGGAGGAAATCGCCGAGATCGAAGAGGAGGAGCTCGTCGACCCGAATGAGCTGGTCGACAGCTTCTCGACCGACGACCCCGTGCGTATGTACCTCAAGGAGATCGGTAAGGTCTCCCTTCTGTCGGCGGACGAGGAGATCTCCCTCGCGACCGATATGTCCGCCGGCGTTGAGGCGCAGCAGAAGCTCGACGAAGCCGAGAAAAATGGCACGGTCCTGAGCCCCGAGGAACTCAAAGCGCTCAAGGCCGCCGTGAAAAAGGGCGAGCGGTCCAAGCAGCGTCTTGCCGAGGCGAACCTGCGTCTTGTCGTGTCCATCGCCAAGCGCTATGTGGGCCGCGGTATGCTCTTCCTCGACCTCATTCAGGAGGGCAACCTGGGCCTCATCAAGGCCGTTGAGAAATTCGACTACACCAAGGGCTACAAGTTCTCGACCTATGCAACGTGGTGGATCCGTCAGGCCATCACCCGCGCCATCGCCGATCAGGCGCGCACCATCCGCATCCCCGTGCACATGGTGGAAACCATCAATAAGGTCATTCGCGTCTCCCGCCAGCTTTTGCAGGAGCTGGGCCACGATCCCTCTCCCGAGGAGATCGCCGCCGAGATGGATATGCCCGTCGACAAGGTGCGCGAGATCCTGAAGATCGCACAGGAGCCCGTCTCCCTCGAAACGCCGATCGGCGAAGAGGAGGACAGCCACCTTGGCGACTTCATCCCCGACGAGGGCGCAAGCGAGCCGAGCGAGGCCGCGTCCTTCACGCTCTTGCAGGAGCAGCTCGTCGATGTGCTCTCCACCCTCACGCCGCGCGAGGAGAAGGTCTTGAAGCTCCGCTTCGGTATCGAGGACGGCCGTCCCCGCACGCTCGAGGAGGTCGGCAAGGAGTTCAATGTCACGCGCGAGCGCATCCGCCAGATCGAAGCCAAGGCGCTGCGCAAGCTGCGCCACCCCAGCCGCAGCAAAAAGCTCAAGGACTTCCTGAACTGAGCCAAAGTCCGCATACAAAAAAAGGACTCTCGAAAGAGAGTCCTTTTTTCTTTGCTATCGTACATTCTGTTTTTGCTGAAAGCCCGCTCAGTCGTAGAGGTGACACGCCACACGGTGTCCCGGCGCGAGCTCTCTGAGCTCGGGCTTGCTCTCGCGGCAGCGGTCGCAGGCGCGCGGGCAGCGCCCGGCAAAGCGGCAGCCCGCGGGCGGGTCGACCGGGCTTGGCACCTGCCCTTCGAGCACGATACGCTGACGCGCGCGCTCCACCTTCGGATCTGGGATGGGGATGGCCGAGATGAGCGCCTTCGTATACGGGTGCAGCGGCTGCGCGTACAGCTCGTCCGCGCCGCTCTCCTCTACGACCTCGCCGAGGTACATGACAAGAATGCGGTCGGACACGTGCTTGACCATCGAAAGGTCATGCGAGATGAGAAGATACGTCAGCCCATTCTGCTCGCGCAGGTCCATCAGCAGGTTCACGATCTGCGCCTGAATGGAAACATCCAGCGCCGAGATGGGCTCGTCGCAGAGAAGCAGCTTCGGGTCCACCGCGAGCGCACGGGCAATGCCGATGCGCTGGCGCATACCGCCTGAGAACTCATAAGGATAGCGGTCCACCCACAGCGGGTTCAGCCCGACCTGCTCCATCAGGTGCTCCACGCGTTCGCGGCGCTCGGCAGCGCTTTTGCAGAGCTTGTGGATGTCCATGCCCTCGGCGATGAGGTCGATGACCTTATTCTTCGGGTCGAGCGAGGCGTAAGGGTCCTGGAAGATGGTCTGCACCTCGCAGCAGAACTGCTTGCGTGCCGCGCCGCGCAGGGCATGCACGTCCTTGCCCTTGTAGAGCGACTGTCCGCCCGTTTTGCTGTAAAGGCCGATGGCCGTACGGCCGCAGGTAGTCTTGCCGCAGCCGGACTCGCCCACGATGCCGAGTATCTCGCCCTCGGAAACGGAAAAGCTCACATCATCCACCGCTTTGAGCTGCTTCTTGCCCACGCGGAAATACTTTTTGAGATGCTGAACATCCAAGATCGGCTGGTCCATCACATCGCCTCCTTTGCGTGGTGGCAGGCCACCGAATGGGTCTCGGAAATGCTTCTGCGCTGCGGCATCTCGCGGCGGCACTGCTCCGTCGCCTCCGGGCAGCGGTCGGCGAAGGGACAGCCGGGCGCGGGGTCGATGAGCTCGGGCGGCGTGCCATTGATGGTATAGAGCCTCCCCTCGCCCATCTCATCGAGACGGGGCGAAGCCTTCTGCAATCCCCGCGTGTAGGGGTGCTCGGCGTGATAGAATATCTCATCGGTCGTGCCGGTCTCGACGACACAGCCGGCATACATGATGACGATGCGCTGGGCAAGGCCCGCGACCACGCCCATATCATGCGTGATGAGCAGGACTGCCGCCTTCTCGCGCTCCTTCATCTGCCCGATGAGCTCAAGGATCTGGGCCTGAATGGTCACATCCAGCGCCGTCGTTGGCTCGTCGGCGATGAGCAGCGACGGCTTGCACGCGAGCGCCGAGGCGATCATCACACGCTGGCGCATACCGCCCGACAGCTCGTGCGGATAGCGGCGCGCCGCATCCTCTGGGCTGGCGATACCGACCTCGCGCAGCATCTCGACGGCGCGATCCATCGCCTCCTTGCGGCTGATCTTCTGGTGGAAGGTATAGCATTCGGCGATCTGCCTGCCGATGCGCATGGTGGGGTTCAGCGCGGTCATCGCGTCCTGAAAGATCATTGCGGCGGAGCGGCCGCGATAATCGCGCCACTGCTTTTCGCTGAAGGCGAGGATATTCTCCCCCTGATAGCGAATTTCGCTGCCGGTCAGGCACTTGCCGCCCGTGACCTGCGTCAGCCCCATCAGCGAGCGCGCGGTGACGGATTTGCCGCAGCCGGATTCGCCCACGAGCGCCACGCACTCGTTTTCGCGGATATCAAACGACACGCCGCGCACCGCCTCCACCATGCCGCGCCTGGTCGGGAAATGGATGTGCAGATTTTCAATCTCATATAAGCTCATCTCTTACCTCCCTGAACCGTAGCTGCGGCGAATGGCGTTGCCGAGCACGTTGAACGACAAAACGGTGATGAGGATGCAGGCGCCAGGATAGACTGCGAGCATCGGATGCGTCAGGATATAGGTCTGTGCGCCCTCGAGCATACCGCCCCACGAGGCGTTCGGTATCGTGATGCCGAAGCCGAGGTAGCTCAGCGATGACTCCGTCAGGATCGCCGAGGCGATGCTGTTCGTCGACGCCACGAGCACCGACGAGAGCACATTTTTGATAAAGTGTCTGGAGATGACCCAGAGCTTTCCCGCGCCGAGGCCCTCGGACGCGAGGATAAAGTCGCGCTCGCGCAGGCTCAGCACCTCTGCGCGCACGATACGCGCAACGCCCATCCACGAGAACAAGCCGATGGTGACGACGAGCGTTTTGATGCCCGCATTCATGTAGATATTGAGCGTGATGATGATGAGAAAACTCGGAACAGACATCAGAATATCGACGATGCGCATCATGATGCCGTCCACGACCTTGCCCGACACGCCGCTGACGATGCCGTAGACCGTGCCGAAGACGATGGAGACGAGCATCGACAAAAAGCCGACCATCAGCGACACGCGGCCGCCATAGAGAATGCGGGTGAAGGTGTCGCGGCCGAAGTTATCGGTCCCCAGCCAGTGAGCGGCCGAGGGCGAAAGGAATTTTTCAAGGGTGTTGATGGCGTTGGGGTCATAGGGCGAGAGCGGCGCCAAAAGTGACGCGATGATGATGAGCAGCAGCACGGCGCAGCTAAGGATCAGTGTGCGCTTGCTCTTGTTCGTCTTCTTCATCGTTTCTCACCTCGCATGGCCTTGATGCGCGGGTCTGCGAACGAATAGCACACGTCGGCGATCAGATTGCCCAGCACCAGCATCAGGCACGAGAGCATCGTCGTACCCATGATCATGTTGTAATCGCGCGAATAGATGGCGCTCATGCCCGTCGTGCCGAGGCCCGGCCAGCCGAAGATGGATTCGACGATGTACGCACCGGAGACAAGGCTGCCGAGGTTCATGCCAACGAGCGTGATCACCGGCAGCAGGCAGTTTTTGAGCACATGGCGGAAGAGGATATACGCCCTGCTCGCGCCCTTGGAGATGGCGAAGAGAACGTAATCCTCCGACATCTGCTGGACAGTCGCGGCGCGGACATAGCGGGCGTAAATGGATATCTTGCCGATGCTGAGGACCACGACCGGCATGATAGCGTGCTTGGTGAGGTCCCAGAGCGTATGTACGCCTGTCGTGCGCATTCCCGAGCCCGGCAGCCAGCCGAGTTTGAGCGAGAATAGGATCATCAGCATGATGGCGAACCAAAACGACGGCACGGAGATCGCCGCGTAATGGAGGGCGTTGGTCACTTTGTCGAATACGGAGTCCTCAAAGCACCCCGCAAGCATCCCCAGCGGGATAGCCACCACAAGGGAAAAGACGATGGAGGCGAGCATCAGGCCGACGGTCGCGGGTAGCTTTGCTTTGATGAGCGGCCAGACCTTCGTATGGCTACTGGTGGACACGCCGAAATCGCCGTGCACCACCTTGTTGAGCCAGCGGCCATACTGCACGATGACGGGGTCGTTGTAGCCGAGCTCTGTTTTGAGCTGCTCATACTCTTCGTCCGTCATTTCGAGCGTGCGGTACTGTGCGGCAGGGTCGCCGGGCGCAAGAAACACCAGCAGGAACGACAGCACCGACACCAGCAGGATGACCGGCAGTGCAACGGCAATGCGAGTCAAAAGATATTTTTTCATGGATCACTGCTCCTCATCGCGGCGAACATGGTCGCAGCGGAAATCGCGGAGGCACTTACCCGCCGCGCACGGCGGGATAGAACAACAGCGTGGAGAAACTCTCCACGCCATTGCCTGTCGCTTCCAAAATCCGATCAGCCGATGAAGTAGATCTGCGTGAGATCAGTCAGGCGGTCGGTGTTCTCAAAGCCGCCGATGTTGGTCTGGGCGGCGCAGACATAGTTGGTATCCAGCACGGGGACGCAGGACCAGCAATCCTTGAGTGCAAGGATCGCCTCGTCCATGATGGTCTGGCGGACAGCAGGATCCATCTCGCTGTCGAGCTGGACCCACAGGTCATCCACTTCGTCGGTGGTGTACATATTGGCGCCGGAGCGGGTGTGGGCGAAGAGTCCGACAAAGCCGCTGGGATCGTCAAGCATACCGTTGCCCATGATGGCGATATCATAAGCGTCGGTGGCATAGAAATAGGCCTTGAAGTAGGCGGCGGTCTCCATGGAGTCGATCTGGACGTTCAGACCCAAGGCGTCGAGCTGGCTCTTGACCATGGTGGCAAGCTCTTCCTGGCCGACACGGGCGGAGTTGTAGATGATCTTGATGGTCTTATCCTTCAGACCGGTGGACTCGATGAGCTCATTGGCCTTGTCGAGATCCTGCTGATAGTTGGTGATCTCGGGGTTGTAGAACATGGAGACGGTGGAGAGGATGCTCGTCGCGGTGCGGCAGAGAGCCTCGTCACCATAGGTGCCGTAGACCAGTTCATCGAGGTTCAGCGCGCTGATGACAGCCTCGCGGGCCTCCATGGTGGACATGGCCTCGCTGTTGGGGTTCACCTGCAGGAAGGTGATGCGGCCGTCAGGATAGGAGACGATCTGATAGTTCTCGTTGTCCTTGTAGTTGGCAAGGGTCTCAGCGTTGCTGATGGTGAAGATGGAGAGTTCGCCGTTCTGGAAAGCGATCTCCTGCGTGCCGGCGTCGGAGACGCAGCGGACCTCAAAGCCGTCGATGTGAGCAGGCGTGCGGTAGTACTTGTCGTTCTTGACGCACACGAGCTTTTCGCCCACGTTGAAGGAATCGACGACGAAGGCACCGGAGGTAGCGATGGTGTCGTTCTGCTCGCAGGTCAGGACCTCGGTGGCGGCAACGCCCTCAAAGCAGTGCGCGGGCAGGACATACAGCGCGCCGAGGGCCTTCTTGAAGAGGTTGGAGGCGCGGCCGATGGTGAAGACGATCTCGGTGTCGCTCACCTTCTCATAGGAGCAGAACTCGCCGTCGACCTTGTAGCCGGAGGCGGTGCTGGGCGCGACCTCGGGCTCGACAAGGGTATCGAGCGTGAAGACGATGTCGTCGGTGGTGATCTTCTCACCGTCGCTCCAGTAAATATCGTCGCGGAGGGTCAGTGTGTAGGTGGTGCCGTCCTCGCTGATGTCGACATTCTTGGCCAGGCGGTAGTCAAGAGAACCGTCGGCGTTGTTCTTCCACATCGGGTCATACAGGTTCGAGAAGACCTGCTTGCCGAGGTCGGTGGAGTTGTTGTTGTACCAGTTCAGGGACGTGATGGGCTCTTCGATCGCATAGACGAAGGTGCCGCCCTCGATAGGCTGGCCGGCCGTCTGCTGAGCGTCATCGTTGTTGTCCTGGGCATCGTCGCTCTTGCTGCCGCAGGCCGCCAGGCTCAGGACCATGATGAGGGCCAGAGCAAGGCAAAGGAACTTGCGAATGTTCTTCATGCTGTTTCTCCTTGTTTTTTGGTTTTCTTTATCGAAACATTTGCCCGATGGGGCAAACCGTCTCTACTTGTTACACGAACACATAGTCCTTGAGCCGCTGCATCGCTTCCTCCACGCGCGCGGTGGGCAGCGCGAGGTTCATGCGGATGTGGTGCGGTCCGTGGAAGGGGCGGCCGTCCTGCCAGATGACGCCGACCTCGTAACCGGCCTTTTTGACCTCGTCGAGCGAGCGTCCGCTCCTCTTGCAGTACCCCTCGCAATCAAGGAAGAGCATATAGGTGCCTTCCGGCTGCTGGACGTTTACGCCCTTGAAGTTTTTGAGGATGAACTTGCAGGCGTACTTCACGTTGGCCGTGAGCACCTCGCGCAGCTCGTCCACCCACTGCGCGCCCTCGTCGCTGTAAGCGCCGATCAACGCGTGCATGGAGAGCACGTTCATGCTGTTATAGTGGCAGGTGCTCGCTTCCTTCTTGACGCGCTTGTGCAGCGCTTCGTTGTAGATGATGTGATAGCTGCCGATAAGGCCCGCAAGGTTGAAGGTCTTCGATGGCGCGTAGAGCGCGATGGTGCGGTTTCTCGCATCCTCGGAGACGGACTGGAGCGGAATATGCTTGTAGCCGCGCAGCGTGAGATCAGACCATATCTCATCGGAAATGACCGCGACGTTCAATCGCTGCGCCATGTCCATAAACTGTTCGAGCTCTTCCCTCTCCCACACGCGGCCCGTGGGGTTGTGCGGCGAGCAGAAGACGACGGCACGGATGTCATTCTTTTTGATCTTCATCTCCATGTCGAAAAAGTCCATGCGCCATATCCCGTAGCGGTCCTGCTTGAGGTCGCTCGTGACGATATGGTAACCGGCATTTTCGATGGAGCCGGTGAAGCCAATGTACGTCGGCGCGTGCACGAGCACCTTGTCGCCGCGGGCACAAACCGCGTTCAGCGCGCTCATCAGGCCGCCGAGCACACCGTTTTCATAGCCGATGTGCTCTTTTTCAAGGCCCGTCACGCCGTTGCGCGTCTCGTGCCAGCGGATGATGGCGTCGTAATACTCGTCCGGTGTCATGTAATAGCCGTAGAGCGGGTGCTCGATGCGCTTGGCGATCTCCGCATTGACCGACGGAGCCGTGGCAAAGTTCATATCCGCGACCCACATGGGGATCGCGTCGAAGCCTTCGTTCGGCTGGAACGTCGGTATCTTTTCCACGGCGTCAACGGCCATAGCGTCCTTGCCGCGCCGGTCGTAGATGGTCGTAAAATCAAATTTCATGTTCTCTCCCATCCTCTTCAGGCTTAGAGCATTTCGATGAACGCGGCCATGCGGGTCTTGATCTGGCCGACATCGGCCTGGGAGTAGTCGGTCTCGACCACGGCGTAGGGGATACCCTTCTTTTCCTTGACGAGCTTGCCGACAAGGCCGGTCTCCACGTTGTAGGTGTGGCAGGCCTGCAGGATGACGTCAACAACGCCGTCGACCTTGAACTCATCGATCAGGCGGTCGAGCATCGCAAGGCGGTTGGGGTTGGGGGACATGCAGGAGCAGCCGATGCCCATGTAGCGGCGCGCGAGCGCGTCGTAGACGTCGGGATCCTCCTCGTCGGTCAGCAGCATAGACTTCAGGCCGCTGCAGTTTTCAAACGCGACCACGACCGCGCCGCTGTCCTCGATGGCGCGGATGACCTTGAGCGCCGCACCGCCGGAGGGCGAACCGGTGACGAGGATACGGGGCTTCTTGCCCACGTTCTTGCCCGCGGCATAGTCGGCTTCGATCATATCGGCCATCTCATTGATGCGGCCGGGCAGAGACTCGACATCCATGTTGAAGCCGCTGCCGTAAGAGGTGTTGACGATGTCAAGGCCGCTGACGGGCGCAGGGTCGTTCGTCATCAGGTACTGCAGGCGCAGCAAGGACTTGGTCACCTCGTTGCGCAAGTGGATCTGGTGGCGGATAGCCTCTTCGGTGATGGTGGTCTCAAACTGCTGCTCGAGCTTTTCCTTAAAGCGGATGATCTCGCGGCGGTACATCGCAATGCCCTCCTCCGACTGGCGGTTGGGCAGTTCGATGACGTAGACGGGCTTGAACTCGGCGAGCAGCTCGTACATCTTCTTCTTGCCGTCGCAGGTCGTCTCGCCGACAACGAGATCGGAGAAGTAGAAGAATGGGCACTTATCCGTCTTGGCAAAGCCGTAGCTCGACTTGATGAGCGGGCACAGGTTGCGCGGCAGATCCTTTTCCGCGTCGGGAATGGTCTCGTCGGAGACGGAGCACAGTCCCACCACGGCAGCGCCCATCGCGTTTGCGATCTCCTTGGGCAGATACGTGCAGAACACGCCGACGACCGGCGTTCCCTCATCCTTGAGCTTCTTGATGGCCAGGAAGGAGTTGCGGCGCTGGTCCGCGAATTCCTCAAACATAGCCGGTAAATCTTTCTTAAGTTCTACCATGGTGAAATGTTTCCTTTCTAATCCGGTTTATCCGAAAGTCTTTATCTTCTCCGCGATATGCGGGGTCTGGACCTTATCTTTTCGCCTTGCGGTAGCCGAGCACCGCCGCGCCGATGGCGCCGTTGTACTGGCTGAGCGGATGGGTCTGCACGTCCTGCGTGCCGAGGTACTGAGCGAGCGCGGTACGGATGGTCTCCGACTGGGCAAGGCCGCCGGAGAAGAAGACGCGCGGCTTCTGCGGCGCGAGCTTCTGCGCAAAGACCGCCGTGCGGCGGCAGATGGAGTGGATGCAGCCAAGGACGATATCACCCGGCGGCGTCTCCTGCGCGAGAAGACCGATGATCTCGCTCTCGGCAAAGACGGCGCACATACTATTGATGGTCACGGGCGACGCGCCCGCGACGAATTCATCGATCTTCGCGATGTCGCTGCCGACGCGCGCCATCGTCATTTCAAGGAAGCGGCCTGTTCCAGCCGCGCATTTGTCGTTCATCAGAAAGTCACAGACCTGCCCCGCTTCATTGAGCAGGATGACCTTGCTGTCCTGCCCACCGATGTCGATGACCGTATCGCAGCCCGGGCAGAGGAATGCCGCGCCCGCACCGTGGCAGGTGATCTCGGTGATGACCTTGTCCGCCTCGGGCAGCAGCTCGCGGCCATAGCCGGTCGCAACAACGAAGGCGGTGTCCTCCGTCTTCATCTCTTCATATAACCGGCGCATCACCTGACCGGGATTGGTGCCGCTCGGCTCCATGCGGCAGGCGATAATCTTTTCGCCGTCAAACAGCGCCGCCTTGGTCATGGCAGAGCCGGAATCGATGCCCATTGTGATCATGGCAGTGCTCCTTTTTTTCGAATTTACGTGCAGACCTGACTATAACACTGAATCGATCTCCACATCAAATCGAATTTTCTTTCGTTTGGAACGGTTTGAATCGGTTTTACCAATGACATTTTTTGCTCGACTTCTTTCCGTTTTGGAAAGTTCTGAATTTCTGCGTTTTTCTGCAAGATATCTGATATTTTTATCATTTTTCAGTGAAAAACCGTTTTTACTTGCGCTTAACAGGTCTCTCATTGCTTTTCCCCCTGTAAAATGCAAAAAACGACGCCGCCCATCAATAAGGCGGCGTCGTTTCGCTGAGTTCGGTCAAAAATCGTTTGAGCGCAGGGTTTGAGTTGCCGGTCTGCCAGGCGGCGATGATCTCTTCCTCCTCCCCCTCGCCGACGAGCGGGACGAAAACCAGATTGTCAGCATTGTAGAGTCGGTCGGTGCAGTAGTCGGGCAGGAGTGAGATGCCCTCCTCTGCCGCGACCATCATTAAAATACTCTCCGTGTCCGCCGAGCGGAAGAGAATATTCGGCTTATAGCCCGCCTCGGCGTAGCGCTGCATGAAAAAGGCGTCGCCGTAGGAATCGGGCG
>ENA-OUQM01001844-OUQM01001844.1-human-gut-metagenome-genome-assembly--contig:-NODE-1844-length-10449-cov-5.320089_pt1 | contig 10449 bp, 20 predicted proteins | sample MGYA00237949_ERZ548830 | MGnify/ENA primary metagenome ERZ548830 (study PRJEB26490, sample SAMN05194706) | human gut metagenome | biome: terrestrial biome; feature: human-associated habitat; material...
ATTGTGCTCGTTTTTTGAACTCTTTAGAAAACCCATACAAAAACCCATACCGACAAGGAAAAGCCGCCCTTTTGAGCGGCTTTTTGCCTTAGTGTGGGTTTAATTTGGCGATTCTTTTTTCCTTCATTTTTTCTACCGTCACTAACATTAAATCTTGCTGATATGGTGTCATTTTCCGGATGGCTTCTTTTAGCTTCTTGCGTATAAGGTCACTTTCATTTTTTCTCATGTTTTCTTTCCTCCAAAAAATCTAATATACGGGATTCGAAAGGAAGCACAAAGCAGCCAAGAATGAAGAATAGTAAGGCTGCCGCTCCGCTTTCAAGTGTTCCGCAGATTAGATAAACAACGAAAAGAATGATCACATTTGTTGCGATAGCACAAAAGACTGTTGCAGCAAATTCTAAGACGTCTTTCAGGTATGCTTTCATGCAATCACCTCTAAGTTGTTCATAAGCTCTTTGATGTACGCACCGAATAAATCAGCGACAAAGGAAAAGCGCGTGCCGCGCTGACGGTACGCAGCCCCACAGCACGGGCAGACAAGCACCGTGGCTGCGCTCATCAGCGGGGTTGTGCAGCGAGCGCAGTATAGAAGTTTTATACTGAGGCCTCCTTGTTTGCGGTTGCGGCGTCCAAAAGCTTAATGGCCGCGATTGCGTCCGCGTCCTCCATGTCTGCAATCTTTCCCATAACGCCAGGGTGCTTTTTTTGAGCGTTATAATACGCGATCTCGCATTGTCTGGCGAGCTTGGCGGTTTCCGCTGCTTCAATGTAATGAGCCGCCCGCGGTTCCTCGTCGTCTCCGATGGTGAGATAGAAAGTGACAATGGAATCTCTGATGATACCATTGACGATATGGAGCATGGAGCGCGTCCAATCTGCATCAGACGCGGCAATCGGTTTTTGCTCTCTGTCGAGGAAATGTTCATCTAAGACGGTTTCGAGAAGGACTTCCGCGCGCTCTAAATCAGCAAAGACCCCTAACAAGGTATCGCCGATAATCGCTCTTTCCTTGACGGTGGTTTTCCAAATATTCCAGTTCATCGTTTTTCCTCCTTATTTACCTGCTTATTTCCAAAATGCTCACAGCTTCCCATTTCACGCTTTCCATCTCTGCATTGTTCCAGGTGGTTGATAAAGTCGAGTAAAAGCATTTTCTGTTCAAGTGACATTGCTAAAACGGCGGCTTTTAAGTCGTTCCGCATTTTTTTAGTTTCTGACGCTGTCATTGTTTTTCCTCCTTGCTTAAACGCTCACGGGCGAGCATTACGCATTCTTCCGGGGTTTTTGTTTCATCCTCTGCTTGAATCTTGCACGCTTCAAAGGTAATCATAATCTGCTTATCGCTCATTTCCGAGATGAGGCGCATGACCTCCTGCCTCGCGCTCTCCGTTTTCTTGCCGGTCATTGTAAAGTTTCTCCTTGTTTTCTTGGCGGGAGGTCGGTATAATACCGATACCGGCCTCCCTGTGGTGGTTGGTAGTGGCTCCGTGTCCTCTTGCTTTGGTCGGCTGGGACATAGAGCCTTTTTCATTTGATGCTATCTTGCTTTTCCGTGGCAGAGGAATGAGAATCAAGTGATTTGTGTGATATTCGCCGCCGCCCTCGACAATGAAGACGGTTTCGCCGCTTGCATGAGATTCCAAAAACTTGCGCAAGGATGCAAGACGTGCGTCAACGGTTGCCATTTAATTCCTCCTTCCAGCGTTCCAGCTCGTCAAGCTGTCGCATAATGTCGTTTTGTTCGGTCAGCTTCATAGCGCTTTCAATCGCAATCCGCGCCGCATTTGTTCGTGCCGCCGGTTGTGCGTCTGCGTCCTTCATGACCTCTTCCAGCGTATCAAGCGCCGGAGATAGTAAGCGCTGCGCCTGTCGCGTTGCATTTTCCGTCAGCTCTTGAAAAGCCGATTTATACGCCTCGCAAAACTCATTGTTTTGGAAATACGCCCGAAGTGTTCTTGATGTAAGTCCGCACTTCCGCGCCGCTTCTTCACGGGATGGGCTGGACAATAGCGCCGCTATCGCTTTCTGCTGATTCTGCGTCAGTGCCATTTTTTTCACACTCCTTTCTCGGAAAGCTGCGGAACTTTACGGGATACATGGTCATAAAGTCCGCAAGGCTCATAGTCACGCGCCACGGCTCACGACTGCGGCGGTGGAACACAACCGGCATACCGTCACGAAATCGCTTGCTGTCCGTCTCTGCTTGCTGCATCCACTCCGAAAGCCTGACTTGCTCGCAGCGTTTGACCTCGATATGAATGCCTGGTAAGCCCACAAGGTCGGGCACTTCACCAAAGGACATAGACCCGCCGCGCTCCACGATGTAACCATACTCTCGAAGAATGGCGGCAAGCTCTCTTTCACCGTCTGCGCCTTTACGCTGTGATCTCTTCCCCATCAATAAAGTGCCTCGTAAAACTTCATTTCGCGGATTCGACCGGCGAAAAGGTGGTTGATTCGATAGTTGCAGTTTCTGAACTCAGTCTTGAAATATCGGTCAATCATGGCCGGATATTCGTCCGCGTCAACGTCTGCGATACTGTCGCCCCTTTCTTCGCAGGAAATGAATGGCATCTTCTGACATATCCTCACAATCTGGTTCGCCTTAATCGGCGGATGCGGGGATCCCATGACCTGCTCATACTTCGAAAAGAAGTATTTGAACACCGATATGCTCTCTTCAAAGGAATACGGAGTTTCCGGATAAACGCTTGCGGCTATGTCCTCGAACTTCTCAAAATCAAAAAGCAAAGATTATCGTCTCCTTCCGAAAGGGAGAGGGTGGCATGGTGCGCGAAAGCGCGCCGTGCTCTCTTATCCTCTTACAAATCTATATCAATTCTTCTTCTATCTCTTCTTCTATCTCTTCTTCTGTTTCTTCTTCTGTCTCGCACGATATTGATCGATATCATACGGTATCGACCGATTGTCCGCCGTTCCGTGCTTTGATTCTCTGCTCGTATCGTGCCCACGCCTCTTCCATGTCAGGGAAGAAAGCAGAAAAGGCAATCTTTTCCATCGGCTGCAAGGTGTCGGGAATTTCACCGGTTTCTAAGTAGTCCCAACAGGCCAGAAGAACAGTTACCGCCGTTTCCGGCGGTAACTGTTTTATGAGCTGCCGCCGCTCAATCTTCATCTTGAACCACGTCGGGTGCTTCTCTCTAATTTCTGCCATTAGTCACCTCATTCATCATTCCGCAGCCTTCGACCGCTGCGGCGGTGGTTAAAATCTCCTTCGCACGGCCTCTTATCTGGCGGACAAATTACGCAACCTCCCGCTGATCTGCTGCAAGAAAGTATCCCGCGATAGGGTCGGAGCAAATCGGAACGCCAGAGCGTCGTTCCTGTTCAACCAAGCGGCGGAACTGCCGTCCGTTGAGGTTGAGCAACGCGCACAAGTCGCACATGGTCTGGCCGTTTTCTGCGCCAACAAGCAGATATTCAGAAATTTTCATCTGGCGACCTCATTTCTTAACTTCTCCAACAGCGCAGGAACATCGATATAATAGGTCGGCCCACTCTTGATATGTGGGACGGTGCCATTTTTGCAGCCGTTGCGGAGAAAATATTGACTCAGGCCGGTTGATTTGCAGGCCTCGGGAATTTTTTGGTATGGCGTCACTGACGTTCAGCTCCTTCCAACGATAATCTCTGCGACGCTGACACCGAGCCCGGCTGCCAGCTTACCGGCTGTGCGAGGCTCGCACGTCCCGCGGCGGACGATGGTGCTAATATTCTGTCGAGAGACTCCGCATTTTTCAGCAAGTGCGGCTTTCGTCATATCACGCTCGGCCAGAATTGACTCGATGCGAATCGAGTTAATGATCATTATGTTCACCTCCTAGAATATCCAAATCGTCTACCATAATTTGATTATAGCCGAAATGGACACGCGTGTCAACACAAAAATGGAAAATTGTTGACAAAATGGATACGATAAGATATAGTCATATTAGGAGGAATAAATTTATGCAAGGAACGAACATAAAAGCGGTGAGGCTGAAACGTGGAATGTCTCAACAAGAATTAGCGGACGCAATTGGTGTTACAAAGTCCACCATTAGTAAATATGAAAAGGGACAAAGAGAGCCTAAATATAATGTATTAAGGGCAATAGCTGCGGCTTTAGGTGTCGATTGGACTGACCTTATCCCAGCGGAAGACCAATGCCAAATAGTTACTGACCATGTAAAAAGGAAGCTTGCAGAAATATCAGAAGACGATAAGTCAAAGTGGCATAAAGCATCTGAGTTTGAGATGCATCGCATGGGGATTTTGCAATTCGAATCTGATGAAGATAGGACAGCTTTTTTCTATAGCCACTTAAATACAGATGGAATGCTCATGGCTGGAAAGTATTTTTTCAAGCATTTGAAGCCTGAAGACATGACAGAAGTTGCCGACTATATAGAGCAATTAGCAGAGACACCACAGTATCAACGCCCGGAGGAGCTGGACGAGAACAAAAAATAAAGCCCCATGCGAGGCATGGAGCAGGGAAGTGATTAAAATTCAGACGGTCGGAATCATTACGGAGGAGATTGAGAGAATTCTTGGCATTACTATAATAGGAGATCGTTCTATTTATTTTGGGACGAGTAATCTGTCTCATATGAAGAAATCGCATCCTGCGGATTTTGCAAAGTATGGTGCTGACTTGGAGACTATTCTTGCGGCTCCTGACTATGTCGGTCAAAATCCGACTGATGGCTCCATTGAGTACGTAAAGGAGTACGTCATCAATGGTGAGTACGTAAAGGTTGCCGTGAGAATTGCTGGATCGGGCCGGTATTTGCACGTTCGCTTTACATCCTGAATAGCAATCGCGTTAGAAATTACATTGCAAAAAACACTCTAAAAAGGACTTGAATTCCGTTGTACGTGAGTGTATAATTAAGCTACAAAAGTGATATAGTGTATAGAGCAAAGATAGAGGACGGAACGGGCAGCCGTCGCCTTTATTGGAGATGCGGGAGTGTCGCCCCGCCTATTTTTGCTCCACTACGGCAGGCAACTTAATGTTGTCTGCCTTTTGCGTTATAAGGAGGTCAGCTATGCCGTCCACGCGAAAGAAATTCAATAAAGCCGGACAAGCCTTTTATGAGATTCGAGTCAGCCGTGGACGGGATAAATCCTACCTGACGCGCCGATGGTATGTGCCGGAGGGATGGAGCCAGAGGGCCATAGACCGAGAGCTTGCATCAGTGGCGGCAGAGTTTGAGCGGCAATGTAATGCAGGCGAGGCGATCAGCCGCGCAGAGAAACGCGAGAAAGCCGCGCAGGAGGCCGCAGAAGCCGCTCGCATAATTACGGGGAAAGAGTGTTCATGCCTGCTAAGAGCGTTACAATGAGCGAGAACGGGCGTGCCAACTATCAAAACTGCCTTGATAAAAAGGTCTACCCCATATTAGGCAATGTGAAAATGCCGGAGATCACACCGGCGCAAATCACGGCACTGCTTCTTGATATCCAGGCAACGGGCAAGGCCCACGCCACCGTCATTAAAGTCTATACGGTGATAATATTCACGCGATTCCCTTCACATTCGTGTCCTTTACAAAATTCTGCACGCCGTACAGCACCAGCGTATCGGTGATACCGTTCTCTTTGGCGTACTCCGCTACATCGCCCTTGAAAAAGCGGAGGTCGAGGACATGAACTTCCGCATAGTCCTCCACGGGGAATTGGGAAAAGGTGTTGCCGTAGGAGTCTTTAATAAGCAGGAGCTTGCCGCTCTTTCCGCTGCCCTCGATGACCGTCTGCGCCTGGTTGGAGTTCAGAAACACGGCGTACTGGTCGCTGCCGGACAGGTACTTGCGCTCGTAGATGCTATCCGTCTCATACTGTCCGCCGTTGTAAGAGACATGGCGGTTCGGGAGTTTGTACCATGCGGTGATCTCCTCAGCGGGAACGGAGGGCAGCGGGACTTTATTCCAGGTCGTGCCGTGGAAATTATCACAGAGGACCTCCTGCGTCCACTTATCTGCGTTCGGTTCAATGCCCCGCCATGCACAATAGGCATAGTAGGCCCCAAGGCTCGTCCAATGGTGATCGGTACGGTAGTAGATGTTCTCGCTGCTATAAGCGGCGAGAACAGAAAGCACGTCTGTTGTGTCAACGCCCGCATCGGTCAGCACTTGCAGAATAGCGGTGTAGTCTGCCACTGGTGCATAGGCAGGGAGTTTATCCGTCAGCACTTGTGCCGCCATAGGGACAAGGATCGTATTCATGGAGATCCCCTCTGCTGCAAGTTTTTCCTGTAATTCAGCAAGGGCGGCTACGTTGGCGGCAAGCTGCTTTTTACTATAAGATGTAAACTTGTCCATCAGGTATTTGTCCTTGCAGATATAGACACCGCCGCTTTCCCGTTTACCGATGGCCAGTTCCATGTAGGTTTTCATCGTGACCCAGCCATCCCGCAGGGGAACTTGATCGGTAAGATACTTTTCCAGTTCGCCACTAAACTTGCCGGAGATAAAGTCGGCAACAGTAAATTTGGGCTTTTGCGTCAAAGTGCGTTTTTCACGTTCCGAGTAATACCGATCCGGCATCAGCAGCCCGATAAGCGCAGACACTGCCAGCAGCAGGCAGAAAAAAGAGGTTATGATTTTATTTTGCATTTTCTCACCTCAGAATCGGAAGTACAGGAACGGATTATAGCTGCCGCTGACAAGATAGGCCGCAGCCATCACCAGCACACAGGCAAGGCCGCCGCAGTCAACCACGGTCAGCGCCCGCTGCCCCAGCCGTGTGCCGAGCTTTTCATAAAAGCGTTTTCCCAGCGGTGTGGCTACCAAAGCACAGATCAGCAGCATCGGCCCATAGGTCAGCAGGAGATAAAGACTGCTGCTGTCAAACGGTACCCCAGAGAACATGGCCTTGCACCACCCGGCTCCTTTGCTGATCTCTGCGAACGCAAAGAGTGTCCAGCTGATCGTTACCAGCACCAGCGCGTAGATATGCCGCAATACGGCGGGCAGCCTTTTGAGCCAGCGCAATAGGAACAGCTTTTCCAGCACCAGCAGTATTCCGAAATACACGCCCCATAGGACAAAGTTCCAGCTTGCCCCGTGCCAGAAGCCCGTCAGCAGCCAGACGATAGCAATATTGCGGAGCTGCTTTGCAAGGCCACCCCGGTTGCCGCCAAGAGGGATATACACATAATCTCGGAACCAAGAACCCAAGGAAATGTGCCACCGCCGCCAGAAATCGGTAATACTGTCGGCCAGAAACGGATAGTTGAAGTTTTCCAAAAATCGGAACCCCAGCATCCGTCCAAGGCCGATGGCCATGTCGGAATAGCCGGAAAAGTCGAAATAGATCTGGAAACCGTAGGCGATGACACCCAGCCATGCCGTCAGCACCGTGGGAGCAGCCTGCACGGATGCTGCCTCCCACAAAAGGCCGATGTTATTTGCCAGCAGCACCTTTTTCCAGATGCCGCAGGCGAAGCGCTTCACTCCCTCGGCAAAGAGGTCAGCGGTGCATTCCCGGTGCTCCAGCTCGTCCGCTACCGTCTGGTAGCGGACGATGGGGCCCGCAATCAACTGAGGAAATAATGTTACATACGCGCCGAAATTGATGATATTCTTCTGCGCTTTTGCCTCGCCCCGGTAGACATCAATGGTGTAGCTCATGGTCTGAAAGGTGTAGAAACTGATGCCGATGGGCAGCGGCAGATTCGGCTGGGGGAGCGCCGTGCCGAACAAGGAATTGACCGTGCCGATAAGGAAGTCGCTGTACTTGAACACGCCCAGCAGTCCCAAATTGACACAGAGTGATACCAACAGCGCGATCTTTGCTCCCCGCTGTCCCCGGTGCCGCTCTACCATTTGCCCGCAGGTGTAGTCCAACGCGGTGGAAAACAGCATCAGCACCACATAGACCGGCTCACCCCATGCGTAAAACAACAGGCTGAACAGAAACAGTGTACCGTTGCGCCATTTCTGTGGGACAAGGAAATACGCCAGCAGACACAGCGGCAGAAAGCATTGTAAAAATGTCAGGCTGGAGAAAACCATAGTTAGCCGCCAAGCACCGGATCGTTGTTACCTTCATCGTCGGTCATATCAAAAAAGCCACCGTTGTTGTTGCTGTCGTCCTCCTCCGGGATCGTAATACCGTTGTCAGCAGAACCAAAAATACCTCTCCATACTTCGTCCACCTTGGCAGCCTCCTCAGCAGCAAATTTAGCCTGCACCTCATCACTGGCCTCCCAGTCACCTTGCGCACCGAGGATCAGCAGCGCCGCATAGTTGCCGTTCACGAACAAACGAGCCTGCAAGACCTTCTGCAAATCCATATTGTACATCCGGGAGTAGCTGAGAATTTGCTCATAGCCAGTCTGCAAAAGTGCGGCAGCATCCTGTGCGTAGCCGTCCTTAACTTTAACAATAACAGCGTAACTGGAATTGACTGCGGAATTGGAATTGCTCATAGACGCCCAGCTTTCCACTTGCCCCATATCCAGTCCCCAATAACCGCTTATGTTATCTTCGGTTTCAGCGACGTCGCATCCAAAACTGTCACCCAGCTTTTCTTTCAATGTGTCCATGATCTCTTGTGCAGTCATGGTCACCTCTGTCTTGCCCTTATTGTCATCGGCCTTTCCACCGCAGGCGGCCAGAGACAGCACCATCGTGAGTGCCAAGAAAAAAGTCAGAATGCGTTTCATCTCTATTTGCTCCTTTGTAGTTCAAAATTCATTTTATAGGAGGGGCAGAGCGGCGTCTCCGGAAACGCCGCCCTCTTGCCCTTCCATATATCCATACGACGGGCGCTCGCAAAATGTTGGATAACATATAAAAACTTTTTTGTGACAAAAGGGGCACTGGCCGCCGACTGACATCGCCTCAAAAAACAGCAAAACTGCTGGGACAGGCACATCCCAGCAGTTTTGTTATTTTCTGTTTTTATTTGCAGCTTGCGGCAATAAGCTCTTGCGCAATCTCGGTTATATTTTCCTCACTGGGACGATCAAAGCTGGATAAATAATAGCTGATATCATTATAATTCCAATGCGCCCGCCATGTGTCAGGCGATAGACAGTCGAGCGTTGCGCCATACTCCGCATTGAGCGCAGTACTGCCCACAGCATCTCCCTCTGCCCGGGAAAAGTTTCCGTCCAATTTGGCGGCTTCATAGGTGTATTCGTGACCATTCAGCGTAAAATCAACGCGGGCGATCTTACCATCATAAATGCAGTAATACAAGTTTTCTGCATTCTCCGGCGCGTCAATCGTAAACCCCAGTTTTTCAAATCCTTCAGGACCATCTACATCTTCAAAGGGGGACCCGACAAATACAGGTGGGTCATCCGGCTCTGATTGGTCAAAGAAATGAGGAAATGCAAATCCGGCAACAATCACAATAGCAAGGCAGGCAGCTAAGCTCCCCCAGCGCCGCCACATCGGGATAGTCTTGCGTTTTTGAACTGTAGGCTGCTTTTCTTCGATATTCTCTTCGGCATTCTGATTTTCTCTTTGTGCCGCTGCTTTTTTCAGAATATTTGCATACATACGCTCCTGCGCACCGGGTTCTGGCTCTATATGATCAAATGCGTTTTTCACTTCATTGTCATTCATATACGCTCACCTCCTAATGTGAGTTTCAATTTTGCACGGGCGTCTCGCAGTTGTCCACGCACCGTAGAGGGGGAGCGTTTCAGCATCAATGCGATCTCGTCTGTTTGATAGCCCTCATAATAATGCAGCCAAACGACCTCTTTGTATTTCACCGGCAGCGCCATGACCGCTTCCACGACCTCGCTCTTTTCATCCGGTTCGGCGGCGATTTGCTCGGCCTCTTCGTCAAGGTCTGTTACTTTCTGCCGCCACCAGTGCTTGAGCTTGTCCTTGCAGATATTCATAGCGGTGGTTGTCAGCCATGACCGTTCATGCCGCTCATTTTCAAAGGAAATGTCACAGGACATTGCTTTCACAAAAGCATCCTCTGTGCAGTCCTCAGCATCTGCGGCGTTTTTCATAAAGGCATAACAAACACGGTAGATTACCTTAAAGTGTCGCAGATAGAACGCTTCAAAATCTCCCTGCATAGTCTTTTATTCCTCTCTGTAAGATAATACGATCTAAGCGTACAAATTGTTGGATGGAATGTCAAGAGAAAATGATGCGTCAGCAATTCGTTGTACTCAGCGGAAGCTTCAGGTGAAGATGCTCCAGATATGGATCAATTAGTCCCTGCAAATCAGCCATTTTATCAAGCCCAAACAAAAGAAATTACCTGTAAACACAATATTAGAGGTTTTGCTCCTTGGCCTTCATAGTTCTGTCGGGGATGCTGTATTTGCACATAGCGAAAATCACGCCAGCCTTGCGTTCGCCAGATGATACCATGTCACCCCGTTTTCCTCATAGGACTGAAATTCGCCGATGACGGTGATCTCCGTCCCCAGCTCCGGGTAATCGTCCGGGTAGGTGAGAT